>ERZ826146.911-NODE-911-length-31221-cov-7.189726_pt1 | contig 31221 bp, 45 predicted proteins | sample MGYA00519857_ERZ826146 | MGnify/ENA primary metagenome ERZ826146 (study PRJEB31778, sample SAMEA3449222) | human gut metagenome | biome: human gut; feature: human-associated habitat; material: faeces | place: United Kingdom | collected 2010/2012 ...
CAGTCATCGGTCAGGTTTCCAACATCGACCACGAGAACGTCAACCTGGGCAAGGCAGGCCGCAAGCGCCACATGGGCGTGCGTCCCGGCAGCCGTGGTACCGTTATGAACCCCTGCGACCATCCCCACGGTGGTGGCGAGGGCCGCGCACCTGTTGGTCACTCCGGTCCTATGACTCCCTGGGGCAAGCCCGCTCTGGGTCTCAAGACTCGCAAGCATCATAAGCGCTCCGATAAGCTGATCGTGAAGCGTGCAGGTAAGTAAGAGAGGAGTTTAAGACAATGGGTAGAAGCATTAAAAAAGGACCTTTCGTCCAGGCTGCTCTTATGAAGCACGTTGAAGCGATGAACGCTTCCGGCAAGAAGCAGGTCATCAAGACCTGGAGCCGCGCCTCCACGATCTTCCCCGAATTCGTTGGTCACACCTTTGCCGTCCACGACGGCCGCAAGCATGTGCCTGTGTATGTGACTGAGGACATGGTTGGCCACAAGCTGGGTGAGTTCGTTCCCACCCGTACCTTCAAGGGCCACACTGGTAATTCTAAGTAATAGAGGGAGGAACACAACATGGAAGCTCGGGCAATTCTTCGTTATGCCCGCATTAGTCCTCGTAAGGTGTCTATCGTTATGGACCTGATCCGTAACAAGCCCCTGGACGAAGCGCTGGCAATCCTGCAGTACACCCCGAAGGCAGCTTGTGAGCCCCTTCTGAAGCTGGTGAAGTCTGCAGCCGCTAATGCGGAAAACAACTTCAATATGGACAAGAACAACCTCTACGTCGCCGAGTGCTACGTTTGCCCCGGCCCGACGCTGAAGCGCATGATGCCTCGTGCACAGGGCCGCGGCTACCGCATCCTGAAGCGCACCAGCCACATGACCGTTGTTCTGAAAGAGAAAGAGTAAGGAGGGAAAACAATGGGCCAGAAAGTAAATCCGCACGGCATTCGTGTCGGCGTTATTAAAGACTGGGACAGCCGCTGGTTTGCCTCCAAGAAGGATTTCAGCGATAACCTCGTCGAGGATCACAAGATCCGCACTGAGCTGAAGGCTCAGCTGAAGGACGCTGGCGTCCCCAAGATCGAGATCGAGCGCACTGTGGATCCTTCCACTTCCGCTCCTCGCGTTAATGTTAACATCTACTGCGCTAAGCCCGGTATGGTCATCGGCAAGGGCGGCGAAGAGCGCATCGCCCTGCAGAACAAGCTGACCAAGGAGTATGGCAAGACTGTTATCGTCAATGTCATCGAGGTGAAGAGCCCCTCCACCAACGCACAGCTGGTTGCTGAGGACATCGCTCGTCAGCTGGAGAACCGCGTCACCTTCCGTCGTGCTATGAAGCAGTGCATGCGCAATGCCATGAGCCCCCGCGATCGCGCAACCGTTCCCGCAAAGGGCATCAAGGCAATGTGCTCCGGCCGTCTGGGCGGCGCTGATATCGCCCGCACCGAGAGCTACCACGAGGGCACCATCCCCCTGCAGACCCTGCGTGCCGACATCGACTACGGCTTTGCAGAGGCTGCTACCACCTACGGCCGCATCGGCGTTAAGGTGTGGGTCTACAAGGGCGAGGTCCTGAAGAGCGCTAAGACCGCTCAGAAGAAGGAAGGAGGCAACAAGTAATGTTACTGCCTAAGCGTGTTAAGTACCGCCGCGTTCAGCGCGGCCGCATGACCGGCAAGGCTACCCGCGGCAACGTGGTGTGCCAGGGCCAGTACGGCCTTGTTGCTCTGGAGCCGGCATGGATCTCTTCCACTCAGATCGAGGCTGCCCGTGTTGCGATGACTCGTTACATCAAGCGTGGCGGCAAGGTCTGGATCAAGATCTTCCCCGATAAGCCCGTTACCGAGAAGCCGGCCGAGACCCGAATGGGCTCCGGTAAAGGCAGCCCCGAGTACTGGGTGGCCGTGGTAAAGCCCGGCCGCGTTCTGTTCGAGATCGCGGACGTGAGCGAGGAGACCGCGCGCGAGGCCCTGCGCCTTGCCGCACACAAGCTGCCCGTCAAGTGCAAGTTTGTGAAACGTGAAGGATTGGAGGAAGCGTAAATGAAGGCGAATGAACTGCGTGATATGAGCGCGGCCGAGCTGACCAAGAAACTGGCCGAGCTGAAAGAAGAGCTTTTCAACCTGCGCTTCCAGCACGCGATCAACCAGCTTGAGAATCCCGGCCGTATCGAAACCGTCAAAAAAGACATTGCCCGCGTGAAGACCGTCATGCGCAGCAATGAGCTGAAAGACGCACAATAAGAGAGGGAGGAAAGACATGGAACGCAATTTGAGAAAAACCCGCGTGGGTGTCGTTGTGTCCGACAAGATGGATAAGACCATCGTTGTCGCCGTTAAGGACAGTGTGCAGCACCCTCTCTACAAAAAGATCATGAAACGCACCGTGAAGTTCAAAGCGCACGACGAGAAAAACGAGTGCGGCGTGGGCGACCGTGTGGAAATCATGGAGCCCCGCCCCATCAGCGCCGACAAACGCTGGCGCCTGGTGCAGATCATCGAAAAGGCGAAATAAGCGAGCAGCTTTGAAAGGAGATTCTGTCTTATGGTACAGATGCAAAGCTATCTCAAAGTGGCTGACAACACCGGTGCGAAGGAAATCATGTGCATCCGCGTGCTTGGCGGCTCCCGCAAGAGATATGCCGGCATTGGCGACGTGATCGTAGCTTCCGTGAAGAAAGCGGCGCCCAATGGCCAAGTGAAAAAAGGCGATGTGGTCAAGGCTGTTGTGGTTCGCAGCAAACAGGGCCTGCGCCGCGAGGACGGTTCCTATATCCGTTTCGACGAAAACGCCGCGGTCATCATCCGCGACGACAAAAACCCGAGGGGCACTCGTATCTTTGGACCAGTCGCGCGCGAGCTGCGTGACAACGGCTACCTGAAGATCGTCAGCCTTGCTCCGGAATCGCTGTAAGGAGGTTTAACAGAATGGCAAAAGTTCATGTTAAAACCGGCGACACCGTTATGGTTATCAGCGGCAAAGACCGCGGTAACTCCGGTAAGGTACTGCAGGTAAGCCCCAAGGAAGGCAAAGTGATCGTGGAAGGCCGCAATATGGTGACCAAACACGTGAAACCCCGCCGTCAGGGCGAGCAGGGCGGTATCGTCAAGGCTGAGGGTGCTATGTACGCATCCAAGGTCATGCCCATCTGCCCCAAGTGCGGCAAGGCCGTGCGTGTGGGCCACGTCGAGAAGGACGGCAAGATGGTTCGCGTCTGCAAGAAGTGCGGCGCTGAGCTGTAAGAAAGGAGTAAGGAACAATGGCTCGTTTGAAAGAACAGTATGTCAATGAAATTGCTCCTGCTCTGAACTCCAAGTTCGGTTACAAGAGCGTTATGCAGATCCCCAAGCTGGACAAGGTCATCGTGAACGTCGGCTGCGGCGAAAGCAAGAACAACGCCAAGGAAATCGAAGCCATCTGCAAGGACGTCGCCACCATCACCGGCCAGAAGCCCATCACCTGCAAGGCCCGCAAGAGCGTGGCAAACTTCAAGGTGCGTGAAGGCGAGACCGTCGGCGTGAAGGTCACCCTCCGGGGCGATAAGATGTACGAGTTCCTGGACCGTCTGTTCAGCGTGGCGCTGCCCCGCGTCCGTGACTTCCGCGGCATCAACCCCAATTCCTTCGACGGCCGCGGCAACTACGCCTTCGGTCTGAAGGAGCAGCTGATTTTCCCTGAGATCGAGTATGACAAGGTGGACAAGATCCGTGGTATGGACATCTGCATCTGCACCACCGCTTCCACCGACGAGGAGGCCAAGGAGCTGCTGACGCTTCTGGGCGCTCCCTTCACCGCTTGATTTAGGAGGAATCAATAAATGGCTAAAAAGTCTATGATCCTGAAGCAGCAGGCTGAGCCGAAGTTCTCCAGCCGCCGCTATAACCGCTGCAAGATCTGCGGCAGACCCCACGCTTACCTGCGGGATTACGGCGTATGCCGTATCTGCTTCCGGGAGCTGGCCTACAAGGGTCAGATCCCCGGTGTCCGCAAGGCCAGCTGGTAAGGTAAGGTCGAATCCAAATGTGAAAAAGATCCAGAGAGTCCCGGGAAGATGGCTCCGCGTCAAAGCGGAGCGCATTCCCCGGATACCTTTGGGTCTCCACGGGTAAAGCCCGTAACTTCTATAAGGAGGATATAAACATGCAAATCACCGATCCCGTAGCAGACATGCTGACCCGCATCCGCAATGCGAACAGCGCAAAGCACGAAACCGTGGATGTCCCCGCTTCCAACCTGAAGAAGGCTATTGCCCAGATTCTGCTGGACGAGGGCTACATCAAGTCCTTCTCTCTGCAGGACAACGGCAATCAGGGCATCATTCACATCACCCTGAAGTATCTGGGCAAGAAGCAGCCTGCCCTGTCCGGGCTGAAGCGCGTTTCCAAGCCCGGCCTGCGTATCTACGCCGGCGCCGACGAGCTGCCCAAGGTTCTCAAGGGTCTGGGCATCGCCATCGTTTCCACTTCCAAGGGCGTTATGACCGACAAGAAGGCTCGCGAAAACCACATCGGCGGCGAAGTCCTGGCATTCGTCTGGTAAGGAGGGTTTCGTAAATGTCTAGAATTGGTAAGAAGCCGGTTATTATCCCGGCAAACGTTACGGTGACCATTGCCGATGGCAACGTCGTCACCGTGAAGGGACCCAAGGGTACCCTGACTCACACCTTCCATCCCGACATGATCCTGAAGATCGAGGGCAACGAGCTGATCGTTGACCGTCCCGATGATGAGCATCTGCACAAGTCCCTGCACGGCCTGACCCGTACCCTGATCCACAACATGGTGGAGGGCGTTGAGAAGGGCTTCACCAAGGAACTGGAAGTCAACGGCGTTGGCTACCGTGCCGAGAAGAAGGGCAATCAGCTGGTCATGCGTCTGGGCTACTCCCACGAAGTGTTCGTGGACGAGATCCCCGGCATCACCATTGAGGTTCCAGCTCCCAACAAGATCATCATCCACGGCATCGACAAGCAGACCGTTGGTCAGTTCGCCGCCGAAGTCCGCGGCAAGCGTCCCCCCGAACCCTACAAGGGCAAGGGCATCAAGTATACCACTGAGGTCATCCGCCGCAAGGTTGGTAAGACCGGTGGCAAGAAGTAATGGAGGTGTGCCGAAATGGTTAGCAAGATCAATAAGAAAGCAATGCGCATGCATCGGCATGTCCGCGTTCGTGGCAAGATCTCCGGCACTCCTGAGCGTCCCCGTCTGAACGTGTTCCGTTCCAACGCGAACATCTACGCCCAGATCATCGACGACGTCAATGGCGTGACTCTGGTTTCCGCCAATACGCTGGAGAAGGAATTTGAGGGCGCGACCGGCAACTGCGAGGCTGCCAAGAAGGTCGGCGCTGTTCTGGCTGAGCGTGCCAAGGAAAAGGGCATCGAGGAGGTCGTTTTCGACCGCGGCGGTTATGTGTACCATGGCCGTATCGCTGCTCTGGCCGATGGCGCCCGTGAAGCGGGACTCAAGTTCTAAGAGTGAGGAGGAAAGATAATGGCTTATAATAAGACGAACAATGATGCTCCTGAGCTCATTGAGAAGGTCGTTTACCTGAACCGTGTCAGCAAGACCGTTAAGGGCGGCCGTGTCATGAAGTTCTCCGCTCTGGTTGTTGTTGGCGACGGCAAGGGTACCGTGGGTTACGGTCTGGGCAAGGCCGCCGAAGTTTCCGAGGCCATTCTGAAGGGCATCGCCGATGCCAAGAAGAACATGGTCAAGGTTTCTCTGGCCGGCACCACCATTCCCCATGACACCATCGGCATCTTCGGCGCCGGCACCGTTCTGCTGAAGCCCGCTCCCGAAGGCACCGGCGTTATCGCCGGCGGTGCTGTCCGTGCCGTTATGGAGGCTGTTGGCATCAAGAACATCTGCGCCAAGTGCCTGCGTTCCAACAATCCCCAGAACGTTGTCAAGGCCACTATGGCTGGTCTGACTTCCCTGCGTTCCCCCGAGCAGGTTGCTGCTATCCGTGGTAAGAGCGTAGAGCAAATCGTAGGTTAAGGAGGGCAATTAACATGGCAAACCTGAAAATCAAGCTTGTTAAGAGCCTGAACGGCCGTCTGGAAAAGCACATCGCTACTGCTGAGAGCCTGGGTCTGCGCAAGATCGGCCAGGTGACCATCCAGCCGGACAACACCCAGACCCGCGGCAAGATCGCCAAGATCGGTTATCTGCTGCAGGTCACCGAAGTTGAATAAGGAGGGGAAGAATATGAAGCTTCATGAACTTTCTCCTGTTGCTGGCTCCACTCAGGTGGGCAAGCGTAAGGGCCGTGGTACCGGTTCCGGCAACGGCAAGACCGGCGGTCGTGGCCACAAGGGTCAGAAGGCCCGCTCCGGCGGCAAGGTTCGCGTGGGATTTGAAGGCGGCCAGATGCCTCTGGCACGTCGTATCCCCAAGCGCGGTTTCCACAACATCCACGCGAAGCCGCTGACTGCTGTCAACGTTGCTGCGCTGAACTGCTTTGAGGACGGCGCTGTTGTGGATGCAGCCGCTCTGATCGAGGCTGGCGTCATCTCCGCCTGCCCCTATGGCCTGAAGGTGCTGTCCAATGGCACCCTGACCAAGAAGGTTACCGTTAAGGCCGCGGCTTTCTCTGAGTCTGCCAAGGAAAAGATTGAGCAGGCAGGCGGAAAGGCCGAGGTGGTATAAGTGCTGCAGACACTCAAGAATGCCTGGAAGATTCCTGAACTGCGGAAGAAACTCCTCTTCACCCTGTTCATTCTGCTGATTTACCGTTTGGGCAGCGTCATTCCGGTTCCGTTCATTGACGTGACCACTCTGGCGAATTACTTCGACAGCGTTCTGTCCAGTACTATCCTGGGCCTGTACAATGCAATGTCCGGCAGCGCGTTCTCCCGCGCCACCGTGCTTGCACTGGGCATTCAGCCCTACATTAACGCCTCCATCATCATCCAGCTGCTGACCGTCGCCATCCCCGCTCTTGAGCGGCTGGCGAAGGACGGCGGCGAGGATGGCAAGAAGAAGATTGAGCGCATCACTCGCTACACCACGGTCGGCCTTGGCCTGCTGATGGGCTGGGCGTACTACATGATGCTGCGCAACTACTCTTCTCAGATCTCCATCATCACCTCCGAGGGTCTCCTGCCCGCGCTGGTCATCATTCTGGCGTTCACCGCCGGCTCCGCTCTGGTCATGTGGCTGGGCGAGCAGATCACGGAATTCGGTATCGGCAACGGTATCTCCATGATCCTGTTTGCCAACATCATCTCCAGCATCCCAGGAATGGTCGGCACTCTGGCGACTCTGGTCTGGTGGCAGATTATCATCGTTCTGGTTGGCATTGTTGCTCTCGTGCTGTTCATCGTCTTCATCAATGACGCCGAGCGCCGCATCCCCATTCAGTACGCCAAGCGCGTTGTGGGCCGGAAGGTCTACGGCGGCCAGAACACCAACCTGCCTATCAAGGTGGCAATGTCCGGCGTTATGCCTATCATCTTTGCCCAGTCCATCTGCAGCCTGCCCGCTACCATCTGCGCCTTTACCGGCAAGACCAGCGGCTGGTGGTATGATCACGTCTGGAGCTCCTCCAGCTGGATCTACGCAGTGATCTACTTCATCATGATCTTCTTCTTCAGCTGGTTCTACTCCACCATCCAGTACGATACCGTGGAGATCTCCAACAACCTGAAGTCCAACGGCGGCTTCATCCCGGGCTTCCGTCCCGGCAAGCCCACCGCCGACTTCATCCAGAAGGTCATCAACAAGATCATCGTCTTTGGTTCCGTATATCTCGGCATTGTCGCGCTGCTGCCCATTATCGCGGGCAACCTGATGGAAGGCGTCAAGAACCTGGCCATCGGCGGCACCTCCGTCATCATCGTTGTGGGCGTTGCCCTTGAGACGGTGAAGGCGCTGGAAGCACAGATGCTGATGCGGCACTACAAGGGCTTCCTGGACTAAGCAGGAGGTATGGCAGGATGAATCTCATTCTACTGGGCGCTCCCGGCGCCGGAAAGGGAACACAAGCAGAGCTTCTTGTTAAGAAGCTCTCCATTCCCGCCATTTCTACCGGGAACATGCTCCGTGAGGCTATGGCCAACGGCACGGAGCTGGGAAAAAAGGCCAAGCAATACATGGACGAAGGCGCGCTTGTCCCTGATGAGCTGATCCTCGGCATCGTTGCCGACCGCGTGGCTCAGAGCGACTGCGCAAACGGCTTCATTCTGGACGGCGTGCCCCGCACGCTGGCCCAGGCCGAAGCGCTGGAAGCCAAGGGAATTCGTATCGACCATGTAGTTTCCATCGAGGTTGACGACAGTGCGATTGAGAGCCGGATGACCGGGCGGCGTGTCTGCCCCAAGTGCGGCGCCAGCTATCACATCGTCGCCAATCCTCCCAAAAAGGATGGCATCTGTGACGCCTGCGGCAGCGAGTTGATCGTCCGCAAGGACGACGCACCGGAGACGGTGCGCAAGCGCCTGCAGGTCTACCACGCTTCCACCGAAGTCCTGAAGGACTTCTACGGCAAGCTGGGCAGACTCCGCACAGTGAACGGAAGCCAGTCCATTGAAGGTGCCAATGAGGATATCCTCAAGGCGATAGGGGCAAAGGCATGATCTCAATCAAAAATGAACATGAGCTGGAAGCGATGCGCGAGGCCTGCAAAATTACCGCGGCAGCCCGTGCTTTGGCAGGGAAAATGGTAAGACCCGGCGTATCGACAAAGGCGATCGATCAGGCCGTTCACGATTATATCGTGTCTCAGGGCGCGAAACCGTCGTTCCTGAACTACAGCGGCTACCCCGCCAGTGCGTGCATCAGCGTCAACAGCACGGTCATCCACGGAATTCCGGGACATTACATCCTGAGAGACGGGGATATCGTGTCGGTGGACGTGGGCGCGTACTACAAGGGATTTCATGGCGATTGTGCAGCAACCTATGCCTGCGGCAGCATCAGCACCGAAGCGCAGAAGCTCATTGACGTGACCCGGCAGTCCTTCTTCGAGGGCATCCGGTTCGCCAAAAAGGGCATGCGTGTGCAAGATATCTCCCACGCGGTTCAAACGTATGTGGAGTCTAACGGTTTTGCAGTTGTGCGTTCCTTCGTAGGTCACGGCGTAGGACGCAACCTGCATGAGGAGCCGGAAGTTCCGAATTTCGGAAATCCCGGCCGGGGGCCAAGGTTGCTCCCCGGCATGACCATCGCGGTAGAGCCGATGGTGAACATGGGCACCTATGAAGTCCGTGTTCTCAAGGATGGCTGGACCACGGTGACTGCCGACGGAAAGCTCTCGGCTCACTATGAAAATACTGTACTCATCACCGACGGCGAGCCGGAAATACTCACCGTCACCGAAGGACTTTGATCTATGGACTCCGATTTGCCAGACATTCAGATTTCGGACGTGGTGATGTCGACCGCCGGACGGGATCAGGGCGAATGGTTTTACGTGATAGACGCAGATCCTGTTTACCTGTTCCTGGCCAACGGGAAAGACCGCACCATAGAGAAACCCAAGCGGAAAAAACGGAAGCACACAAAAAAAGTCCTTCGCTCTGAGACCAGAGTTGCCGGCAAGATCCTTTCCGGCGACAAAGTGCTCAACAGCGAATTACGAAGAGACCTGGCGTTCCTCGCCAGGGAAATGCAAGCGAACAACCTGGGAGGGTAATTAACTTGGCGAAAGACGACGTAATCGAGATTGAGGGCATCGTAACAGATGCTTTGCCGAACGCTATGTTCAAAGTTGACATCGGCAACGGACACACCATTCTGGCACACATTTCCGGCAAGCTCAGAATGAATTTCATTAAGATCTTGCCCGGTGACAAAGTAACCGTTCAAATGTCTCCGTATGACCTGACCCAAGGCCGGATCACATGGAGAAGCAAGTAAATTCAGAGAAGACATTCTCATATGGAGGTTAAACAGTATGAAGGTAAGACCGTCCGTTAAACCCATGTGCGAAAAGTGTAAGATCATCAAGCGCAAGGGTCGCGTTATGGTAATTTGCGAAAACCCCAAGCACAAGCAGAGACAAGGCTAATAGGAGGTGCTGAAAGAATATGGCACGTATTTCTGGTATTGATCTTCCCCGCGACAAGCGGATCGAGGTTGCTCTGACCTATATCTATGGCATCGGCCCCGCCCGTGCAGCCAAGGTTCTGGAAGTGACCGGTATCGACCCCGATATCCGCGTCAAGGACCTGACCGAGGAACAGGAAGCCAAGCTGCGTGATGCGATCGAGCATCACTATATCATCGAAGGCGACCTGCGCCGGGAGACCGCTATGAACATTAAGCGGCTGAGTGAGATCGGCTGCTATCGCGGCATGCGTCATCGCCGCGGCCTGCCTGTGCACGGCCAGCGGACGAAGACCAACGCCCGTACCCGCAAGGGTCCCAAGAAGACCATTGCAAACAAGAAGAAGTAAGGAGGGATATGTAAATGGCTGCTAAAGCTGCTGCTAAGAAGGTTATCAAGCGCCGTCGCGAGCGCAAGAACGTAGAAAAGGGTGCGGCACATATCCGTTCCTCTTTCAACAACACCATGGTCACCATCACCGATCTGGAAGGCAATGCCCTGTCCTGGGCTTCCTCCGGCGGACTGGGCTTCCGTGGTTCCAAGAAGTCCACTCCCTTCGCTGCCCAGACCGCGGCTGAGACCGCTGCCAAGGCTGCGATGGAGCATGGCCTGAAGACCGTTGAGGTCTATGTGAAGGGCCCCGGTCAGGGACGTGAGGCTGCTATCCGCGCCCTGCAGACTGCCGGCCTGGAAGTCGTTATGATCAAGGACGTGACTCCCATTCCTCACAATGGCTGCCGTCCTCCCAAGAGACGTCGTGTCTGATTAAGGTATAGGAGGAATTTGCGTTATGGCTAAGAATATGCAGCCCGTGCTGAAGCGTTGCAGAACGCTGGGCGTTTCTCCTGCCGCGATGGGTTACAACAAGACTTCCAACAAGAACCCCGGCGGCCAGAGAAGAGCGAAGAAGTCTGAGTACGCCACTCAGCTGACCGAGAAGCAGAAGGTCAAATTTGTTTATGGTATTCAGGAGAAGCAGTTCCGGAACTACTACGACAAGGCCGCCCGCGCCGAGGGCAACACCGGTGAGGTGCTGCTGACCTACTGCGAGCGCCGGCTGGACAACGTCGTGTACCGTCTGGGCTTCGCCAATACCCGCCGTCAGGCTCGCCAGCTGGTGAACCACGGCCATTTCACCGTCAACGGCAACCATGTCAACATCCCCAGCTACCTGATCAAGGTTGGCGATGTGGTCGCTGTTTCCGAGAAAGCCTCCTCCAACGCTTTCTTCAAGAAGCTGAAGGAAGACGATGCTTTCGTTGCTGCCCCCAAGTGGCTGGATCGTGATAAGAACACCCTCCAGGGTAAGGTCATTGCTCTGCCCACCAAGGCAGATATCGACTTCGATATCGCTGTGCATCTCATCGTCGAGTTGTACTCCAAGTAATGCCATCCCCCCTACAGTACGCATCATTGTTATGTGGGGAGACATTCTCCCCATACCATTAAGGAGGGTTTTGATTCATGGTAGAAATTGAAAAGCCCCGTATCACCTGTCTTGATGCCCCGGAGGACCCCTCTTACGGCAAGTATGTAGTGGAGCCTCTGGAGCGCGGTTACGGCATGACTTTGGGCAACTCCCTGCGCCGCATTCTGCTGAGCAGTCTGCCGGGCTATGCTGCAACTTCTGTGAAGATTCAGGGCGTGCAGCACGAGTTCTCCACCATCCCCGGTGTCACCGAGGATGTGACGGAGATCGTCCTGAACGTCAAGCGGATAACCCCGAAGCTGCACTGCGCAGGCGTCAAGACTGTGCATATCGACGCGGTCGGCCCCTGTGAGGTCACTGCCGGCGATATCAAGGCCGATGCCGAGGTTGAGATCCTGAACCCGGAGCTGCACATCTGCACCCTGGGCGAGGACGCCACGTTTAATATGGAGATCACCATGGCACAGGGCCGCGGCTATGTTTCCTCTGACCGGAACAAGACGCCCCAGACCGTCATCGGCGTGATTCCCATTGACTCCATCTATTCGCCCGTTACCAAGGTGAATTACACGGTGGAGCCGACTCGAGTCGGCGACAAGACCGATTTCGACAAGCTGACCCTTGAGGTCTGGACGGATTCCACCATCACTGCCAAGGACGCCGTGTCTTTGGGCGCGAAGATCCTGAGCGATCATCTGACGGTTTTTACCAACCTGTCCGATTCCGTCAGCACTTCCTCCACGGTCGTGGAGAAGACCGCTGACCGCCCCGACGCCAAGCTGTCCATGACCATTGATGAGCTGGATCTGTCTGTCCGCAGCTTCAACTGCCTGAAGCGTGCCAACATCAACACCGTCGCCGACCTGATCAACAAGACCGGCGAGGACATGATGAAGGTTCGCAACATGGGCAAGAAGTCTCTGGACGAGGTACAGAAGAAGCTGGAGATGATGGGGCTGTCCCTGGCCAGCGAGGATTCTGGCAGCAACACATGAGGAAACTCTGAATCAATCGTCTGCGGCTGAGCAGCAGGCCTTTTGCCCCCATGCCGCAGGCTGAAAAACGGGAAAAACATTCAGTATTCCTCCGTTTTCCAGCCTTTGCATGGGAACAAAATCCCTCGCTGTCAGCTCTTGCCGATTTCATCAGAGCTTCCTGAGATAAGTATCGAGATACCTTTCAAAAAAGGAGGAAACGTTCATGTTCGGCACTCGTAAGCTGGGTAAAACCAGCGCACAGAGAAAGGCCCTGCTGCGTCAGCAGGTAACCGACCTGCTGGCCAATGGCAAGATGGAGACCACCTTCTATCGTGCCAAGGAAGTCCAGCCTGTGGTTGAGAAAATGATTACTCTGGGCAAGAAGGGCAACCTGGCAGCTTACCGTAAGGCGCTGTCTTTCATCACCAAGGAAGACGTTGCCAACAAGCTGTTCAAGGAGATCGCTCCGAAGTACGCTGACCGCAACGGCGGCTACACCAGAGTGACCCGCACCGGCGCCCGCCGGGGAGATGCTGCTGAGATGGCAGTCATCGAGCTGATGTAAACCTTGCAAAATGAGGAAAAAACGCCTGCCGTCGTACGCGGCGGCAGGCGCTTCTTCCGGCAAGCAAAATCCTGCTTTTTTCGCAAAAAAAGCTTGACAATTCGCAGACTCTATTATATAATAGGGAAGCCGTCCGGGTGAAGCGGACGCAGAAATGAATATGCTGCTATAGCTCAGTCGGTAGAGCGCATCCTTGGTAAGGATGAGGTCGCCAGTTCAAATCTGGCTAGCAGCTCCAAAGCCTCTGAAATCTTCGGGTTTCAGAGGTTTTCTTTTGCTTTCGGCGCTTCTATGTAAGAAAATGTTGAATTGCTATGTTTTGAAGAATACAGTCAGACCGCATCCCATTCTATCACTTTTGGATGAAGGGATGCGGTCTTATTTTGAGCAGAAAAATCACAATGAATGGACACATTGGACAGTCCGTGGCGGAGGTGTACCAGGATTTTATTTTGGCTAAAACGGCGGAGGGCGTTTCGGATATTACCATTCGCAATTATCACCAACATCTTCACAACATTTCAAAGTATCTGGATATTGAGCAACCGATAGCAGCTCTCTCCAAAAGAGACTTGGAAAGCATGGTCTGTGGAATGCGGGCGGCAGGGCTTGCGCACAATTCTATTTCTACCTATGTGCGGGTGTTCAGAACCTTTTTAAATTGGTGCAAGAGGGAAGGACGGGCTGACCTGACAATCCCCAATATGAAGGACAAGGAGATGGTAAAGGAAACCTATACCGATGAAGAGCTTTCCCTTTTGCTTGAAAAGCCAAAATCAGATTGTTCCTTTGCGGAATATCGAAACTGGGTCATTATCAATTTTCTGCTAAATAGTGGCTGCCGCGCGGCGACAGTGCGGAATATTCAGAACCGGGATGTGGATTTGGTGGCGAGGCAGATTGTGTATATTTCAAAACAATAAGAGCTTGTTTCTCTGCACATCCAGTAAACTTAAATGACCGCTTTAATGGCGAAGGAAAAGAGCAACGCTATGCGAGTTGGTCAGGAGGCGGATTTGGCTGCAAAGATTTTTCGGTTATGCTCTACAGCAATACCAAGGGGATGGATTCTATAATTCTGGATATTTCCTTTTCTGAGTTGATAACATTTGCGGAAAAACGCTATAACTACTTGCAAGTGCTGGTTGGAGAGATAGGCAAACAGATTTCACAATATAATCGTTCATGGAAAGAAAGACAAATTCCTAAAGTTGATGCTCCCCTAAAGCAAATAGAGATACTAATAGAGGAAAATGAGAAAAGGCTTCAAAACGACTATTATAAATATGAGTTGCAGAAATTACATATCGTGTTTTGTACATCGATACACAATATGCGAAATAATGAGGTTGTGCAAGCATATCGAAATGCGTTGCTGAATGCAATCCCCGACCTGTTTGAGAACATCCAAGAGATGAGATTGGAGGAAATCCATTCGCAGTATTTACTCGATATTGATTGTCCACCTGAGTATCACTACTCTTTTTCAAAACTGAGTGAGGCCATGTACGGTGGTGTTCCATTTATTGTTACATTAGGCGGGATTATAGACTATTTAGCAGATGTCGTTGATTTACTTGATTGCATTTCGCTTCAAGAAAAATATGTTGTAACGATTGCAGGATTCTATATGCGAAAGAAAATAGAAATGTCGAAACTTGCGAACGAAAGCTCAGAAAGAAATTAAGTTTTTAACCCAAAAGCAGGCTAGGAATGCTGCATCTAAAGTGTTTTTTATTGGTTTTTGCAGAAGAATTTGGAACAATTAGTTTGAATAATTCAGGTGAAATGTTAACACGGCTTTTAGCCATTCCATAGATGTAAACGATCTTTGATACGCCTTTTGAGTAACTTCAGCCAGATACAACAGAGAAATTGGCAGCGTTCTTTTAGATTTCGGACAGTATTTCAAAAAAGATCGCTGCTTTTATATAGAGTTTTCAGAAAATTATCATTTGTGAATCAGCCGGGATTTTTTGAGGCGCAGAAGCCTCGAGAATCCCGGCTTTTTATTTTCAAAAGGGCGCTGACCATCAGCATCCTTTCCTAGCCGTTCTCCTATTTCAGGGAGGACGGCTTTTTCGTTTTCTCACACAATTATTCCGTGCCTGAAAAGGCACCGGAGGAAATGGAGGTCAAAAGTGAAGAATCCTGCACAAGCAAGTTCCAAGCCAAACAGAACCAGACCGGAATACCGTTCCCACACAGGGCCTCCCGTACAGACAGAAAAGCCTGTCTGTACAGCATCCCCACTGTGCGAGGGCTGCCCCTTTCCCGGCCACGGCTTCCTGTGCCAGGGTGGAGACGGGGAGTGTATATACTTCAGTTGTTTTTACACTTTCGTGACCCAGAAAATCCCGTATATAACGGTCAGATTGACGTCAACTGGGACAACGGGCGCAGCTTGTCGCTGATTCCCGGCGTGGACAACTTCCGAAAACTGACTCAGCAGGAAATCGCTCAGGAACAGGCTATGACAATGGGGGAGATGAAGCTGTGAGTATTCAGAAGATTTCCAAAGAGCAGCTCCGCCGTATGGGAGATCAGGAGGGACTTATCCTCCAAGGCTGCGGCGGCGATCCACAGGAATGGCTGGATGGAATCAACCAGATTCTCACCGGTGAAGGCGTCCTTAAAAAAGGCGCCAGATTCGAGGAAGCCTATACCTTTCAACACGACGGTCTTACCTGTCTGCTGTTTCCCTTCAAGGAGGGGATGTCAATTGAAATGGGAAGACTTGCCATGTGGCGACTGCAAACCCATTCGCACTTTGGAGGGGTCTGGCTGTCAGACTATGTTCCGAACCGGCTCGGGGGTTTTGTCCCGGAGCAAGAACAGGAACCAGTCAAACCGGACTGTCCACTTATAGGGAGAAATGGGAATATCTTTAACCTTATGGGGATTGCCGGTCAGACCCTGCGGGAGCATGGCATGGAGGACCAGGCAATGGAGATGTTCCAGCGAGTTACCCAGTGTCAAAGCTATGATTCTGCCATGAGTAAACGATAGCGTTGGTGTCTTTCTTGTTCAGCGCATACCTGCTCTTGCAGCATATGGCAATGTCCGAGGCACCGTTAGGAGCCATAAGGGCGAACTGACCGGCAGTGACAAGCATTATTGTTCTGTACGAATACCAGCCAGGGCGAGGAGCAAAGCATCCAAAAGAATTTCTGGATGGATTCCGTGGCTACCTCCATGCGGATGGGTATGCCGGATACCACAGCCTCCCAGAGGAAATTACGGTAGTCGGCTGCTGGGCGCATCTTCGTCGGAAATTTGACGAGGCGGTGAAATCTCTGCCCAAGGGAAAAGCAAAGGGCAGTTCGGCTGCCCAGGGGCTGGCCTGTTGCAATATGCTGTTTTCTATTGAGAAGGAGCTCTCTGAGAAAAAAAGCGACCGAAGAAGAAAGATATCACGAGCGGCTGAAGCGGGCATGGGATGAATACAATATTGGACTTAAGAAGTATGTCGGATGACGAATTCACTGTTCTGGTTGCGCCAACCGTCCCGCAGACAACTATGCATGTTATCTGTCCGCGTGTGGAGGATATCACCTAAGCTCTGTTGGACATCAAAAGACTTAATGCTGCCCTTTTGCTTTGAACGTCATGGAATTCCGACAAATCTTTTTCATTTAGCCGGAGTACCAACGTTTCATGCAGACGCAGCCACGCTTCACGAAACAGGCAGCGGGACAGCTGTACTCTCCGTATGTGAGTCTCACCACTCGGAAATACGTTCCGGGAGCGGGTCGCAGGTGAAGGCCATGGCGTCGCACAGTTTGCGGAGCATCTCGGCTTTGATTGCCAGATACGCCGGGTTGTACCAAAGGTTCACTGTTTCCGCCGGGTCATTCTCCAGGTCGTACAGCTCTCCTTCCTCCGTACTGTGTACATCCACCACTTTATAGCGCCCATCAAAGAACATAGTACACTGCGCGGTAGGATTTTTGTGCCAAGGCATAGAGTTATAGTACTCGCTGTAGACCCCCTTGGGATGGAGCATAGGCTGCTCGCCCCCGGTAAGCAGTTTCCACATCGAGCGCCCCTGCATCTGAGGCTGGTGCGGTAGCTGCACAGCCTCAACCAAAGTGGGTGCTAGATCAATCAACTCCACCAGCTGCTCCACATGACGCCCTGCTGGGATAACTTCCGGGCAAGAAATTATCAGCGGCACATGGACGGCACCCTCATAGAAGTAAGGGCCTTTAAGGTAAATTCCGTGATCGCCCAGCATCTCGCCATGATCTGAATGGAAGATAACAATGGTACGCTCCAGTTCACCTGTCTCACGCAGCACATCCAGCAGCCGCCCTACCTGCTTATCGATCAAGTCGATCATAGCGTAATATGCCGCCTTTACGACCTTGTGGTCGTACTCGCTCATTTCATCAAAGATGATTGCCGCATTGTTGGAGTCGTGATTGTTGTAGGCTCCCTTATGGTCCATCTTTTGGAACAGAGGTTTGTCGCCCAGTTCGCCCGAATGGTAGTTAGGCATAGGCAGCTCGTCCAAGTGGTTAATGTATCGATCCAGATATTCTTTTGGTGGATCAAAGGGATGGTGCGGGTCATAATAGTTGACCGAGAAAAACCAATTATTGCCATACTCAGCGTTTGCACGGATAAAATTGATTGCTTTGTCGGTGCACCACTTGGTTTGGTGATGCTGCTCATCCATACCGTACTGCACCAGCCGGGTGCCCGGAACCGGTCGGGACGAAAAACGCACTCCTTGCTCACGTAGCCACTGAAAATACTCGTGTGTGGCCCAGCCATCATGGGCTCCGTGAGACCAGTGAAAGACATCGTAACCGTCATCGATGCGTTCCTCCATGCCTTTACAGACGCTGGGTTGGCAGGGATTGATGTGCAGTTTGCCTGCCAGGCCGCAGACATAGCCTGCCTCCGAGAATAGCTTGCTGATCAGTCGTTCGGAAGGGTCGATCTTCTGCCCGTTCTGACGGCAACGGGTAGTGCGGGGATAACGCCCGGTCAGGAAACTAGCGCGACTGGGCGAACAGGTGGGATTCTGGCAGTAAGCCTGCTCGAACAGCATGCCACTGTCAGCCAGCCTGTCCAGGTTGGGGGTATTCACATAAGGATTGCCCATGCAGCCCAACGTATCTGAGCGCTGCTGATCGGTACAAATCCATAGTATATTATATTTTTTGTTCATCGATTTCTCCTTCATCACGTTTACCACCACTTAATCTGCTCAGTGATGTAGTTACGCATTTTGATGAACTCGGGGTCTGCCACGTTGCGCGGACGGGCAAAGCTGTCTACCACTGATTCCTTGATGGACGTGGGCTTGCTTGTAAGCACCAAGATACGATCACCCATGTAAACAGCCTCTTCGATATTATGGGTGATGAAAATGACCGTCGTGTTAGTCTGTTTACACAGACGCACAACCTCATCCTCCAATTTGAAGCGCAGGTTGATATCCAACTGGCCGTAGGGCTCATCCATTAAAAGTAGAGAAGGACGTGTGGCGAAGGCTCGGGCAATGACCACGCGCTGTAGCATGCTGGCCGACAGCTGACGGGGATAATAGTTTTCGAAGGCCTTCAGCCCCACCAATTCTAGTGCGTCGTCCACCTTTTTGTTAATGTCCTTAAAATCCTTTTTAATCTCTAGCCCAAAACGTACATTCTCTCGCACAGTGAGCCATTCCATGGCTGAATATTCCTGAAAGATATAGGTGATGTTGTGCTTATGCAGATCCACCGACTCACCGTCGAACAGAATCTCGCCGGAAGTCGGCTCGTACAGTTTGGTCACGCTGTTTAAAAAGGTAGTCTTACCGCAGCCGGTAGGGCCGACGATGCACAAAAACTCGCCTTCTTTTACGTCGAAGGAGACATCATTCAACACCAGCAGATCACCGAACTTCTTGGTCAAATGCCGTACCTGCAGCTTGATTTTCTCTTTCATCGTTACACCTCGCTGCCATCCATTGCCAAAGTAATTTCTTGGCGCAGACGCAAAAATTCAGGATCCACCACACTGCGGGGACGTGGCAAATCAATCTTGTATTCTTTTCGAATATGACTGGGGCAGTTGCTCATCAAGATAATTCGATCCGCCAGATAAAGCGCTTCCTCAATGTTGTTGGTAACAAACACCACCGTGCGCTTTTCATTTTCCCAGATTTTGCCCAGTGATTCCTGCATCATATAGCGCGTCTGAGCATCCAGATGACCGAAAGGTTCGTCCATCAACAGAATATCCGGGTCGTTGCAGTAGGCTCTGGCAATCCCCACCCGCTGTTTCATACCGCCGGACAGCTGCACCGGGTAGGAATTCTCGAACCCCGTCAGACCTACCATATCAATGAATTTCTGGGTCTTGGGATCCCGCTTAGACGGGGGTACTCCGCGAGTTTTGGGGCCAAACTCCACATTTCCCTTGACTGTAAGCCAAGGGAATAGTGCCATGGTCTGATAAACCACTGCACGGCTGGCATCCGGACGGGTAACCGCCTTTCCATTGTGCGCAATGAAGCCCGCAGTGGGGGTTTCAATGCCTGCCAGCATATACAAAAGCGTAGTCTTCCCACACTGACCAGGACCAAACAGCACCAGAAACTCATTTTCATTCACATCAAAAGTGATGTTATCCAGCACCTTGAACTCGTCACCTTTGGGGGAATAGAAGCTTTTACTCACACCGTTGCAAACCAGTTTTTTGCTTATCTTCCCTGATTGTTCCATACCAGGAGCCTCCTTTCCAGCAATCTCATACCGCTTGCCAGTAGGAAGCCGACAATGCCAATTGCCAACATTCCGGCGATCATCTGTGACATATCGTTAATCTGCTGGCCCGCAATGATAACCCATCCGATTCCATAGGAGGAACGGATCATCTCCGCCGCCAGCATGGTCATCCACGCGTTGGAAAGCGCTACCTGTGCCCCGGAGAAAATGGACGGAACGGACGAAGGTACAACGATTTTGAAGAACAGCTGTCGTTCGGTGGAGCCAAGCATACGGGATGCGCCGATCAGCTGACGGTCTGTCTTGACCGCACCGGCGTAAGCGTTTAGAGTAAACGGCACAAAGGAAGCCACGAAAATCAAGAAATACTTTGAGCGTTCCTCAATGCCCAGCCACAGAATGGCAAGGGGAATCCAGGCCAGCGGCGCAATGGGACGCAACAGATCAAACAGCGGTTTGAATATGGCTTGCACTACTGGGAACCAACCCATGGTCAGCCCCAGTGTGATGCCAAGCACCGCTGCCAAAGTGTAACCTACCAGCACACGGGACAAGCTCCATAGTACATGCCCTACCAAAGTGTACGGTCCCAGCGGTACGACAAAAGCTTCAAAGAAGCGGGACAACACTACAAAGGGACCGGGAAACAGCTTCGTCCCGGTTACGATGACCAGTACCTGCCACAGTAACACCAATCCAATGAAGGACAGGCAGCCCCACACCACTGATTCCGTACGAGATCCAGGCTTAATCTTTTTAAACATTGGTGTTGCCTCCCTTCACCAGTTTAGATTCGGCAAAATCCAGCACGCTTGACAGCAAAAAGCCGAAAATGCCGATGGCGATCATGCCTACCACAACGATATCTGCACGCACCAACAACCGACCCATCTGGATCATGAATCCCAACCCGCGGGAAGACCCCAGCATCTCAGCCGCCAGTAACGAGGTCCACGCTGCGTTCAGCGAAACCTTCATACCGGTGAAGATATAAGGCAGCGCTGTGGGAATTGCCACCTTGAACAGGGTTTGCAGTCGGCTACCGCCAAAGGTCTGCGCCACCCAGATATGTACTGTTTTGGTGGCCTTAATTCCCGTGTAGGAATTGATGACGCAGGGAATGAACGCGGATAGGAACACAATGGATGCCTTGGCCAGGATCCCGATACCTAGCAGGATGATCATAATGGGGATCCAAGCAATGGACGGAATGGTGCGCACAAAGTCGAACACCGGTTTTGCCATCAGGTCGAAGCGCCGATACCATGCCATCATAATGCCAAGCGGGATGCCGATGATGCAACCCAGCAAAAAACCCACCAGCGACACTTGCAAACTTGCCACGATATGTTGACCCAGAGTTGCTCCGTCGGGAGCCTTTTCGCTCAGCTTTAGCACAAAAGTCTCAGCCACCCGCGTTGGCGAGGGTAGCGAGGTAGGCGGCACCAGATGCCACACTGCTGTGCATAGATGCCAAGCTAGAACAAACAGAACGATGGAAAGTACCGACAGAACTTTCAATACAATTTTTCGTCTCATCTTTCTTTCTCCACACAACAGGCAGGAGGTCCCTGCCATCAGGGGCGTCCCCTCCTGCCTGCAACCTTTTTATTTGCTGTATTCCTGTTTGTACTCCTCAATGGCCTGGTTCAGCAGATCGGTCTGGATGTTGGCGAATACCTTTTCCAAGTCTTCCTGAGAGATCTGGCCGTTGGTTACATAGAACTCGGCTATACGCTTGAAAGAAGCAGTACTATCAGAGCTCTCATAATCCGAAACAGTGAGGAAGGGACGTTCTAGCACTTGGTTACGAATCTCCTCACGAACCACCTGCTGCCCATTGGTTTCGTACCATTCCATCATAGCGTCCAGTAGGATATCCTCGTCCTGGAAAACGTCAGCACAGTGCAGCATCTGCTTGAGCAGCGCCACAAGCGCTTCCCTGTTATTCTCATCGTCATAGAAGGTGCGGTTGACCACAATATTATCGTAGTAGGGACACTTGGCAGTGTTCATACTTACCGCAGAAATGTAGCCTTCTTTCAGGTAAGTATCGGTGGTGGGATATGCAGTAGCCGACAAGTCACCCTGGCCAGAAACAAAAGCCTGATAGCCAGCCGCATGATCCATATTGACCATACTGATATCCGCCTCAGTCAGACCAAAAATCTTCAGATACTCGCCAAGCAGCAGATGATGACCACTTCCGATGGGGAACATGAAGGTAGCACCCTTAATGGTTTCGGGCGTGCCATAAACATCGGGATAATCAGGGTTGTAGCCCTTAGTCTGTGCCAGCTCACTGTCGGGCCGAATCATGAAATCAATGCCGCCGGAGCTATCTTCGTGGGACATAATGTGTACCGCATCGTACACGCTGCACGACAGAACACCTGCTGCACCGATAGTGGCGATATCCCACAAACCGGCGCCCAGCGCTTCGTTCATCGGTGCGCCGCTCTGGAAAGTAGTCAGTTCTAGTTTAAAGCCGTTTTCCACGTCCCACCCCTGCTGGCTGATATAGTATAATGGTAAGCTCAGCTGCTGGGGCATAACCGCTGCACGAATCACGGTGAGATCATTATCTCCGCCGCCAACAGCAGCCGATGTCTGACTTGGGATAGATGCCAGGGTGCTGGCCGTATCACCGCAGCCGGTGAGCACGCTCGCAAGTATGCCGCAAGCCAGCAGAACGCTCAACAATTTTTTCATGTGTCTATTCCTCCTGTGATGTGTAGTCGATCGACTTGGCTTCATTATACCGTGTTAACCTGCATGCTTAAAGCTGCAAATTTGACATTTGCTTGCTTTTTCCTTACTTTCGACGACCGGTCGTGGTACTGCCAGATTGTTGGCATGCTCATTTTTGCTTTTTCTGAAACGGAATTGTCATTTTTTCATGTTCCCTTGAAATTTCCACTATATTTTGCTACAATATTAACAATGCAAGTCTTTACGTTTTGCATCTTCCTGTTTTCAAAAGGGGGTTTCTTTGTGCTGAGCATCCAAAAGCTCCTGACCCGCACCCTTGTAGCAGTTTTTATCGCCATAATTACTTTGCTGTCAGTCTTTTATTACGGTGTTACGCGAGATGTCATCCTAACAACCCTGAGTCAGTCACGGCAGGACAGTTTGTCCCAGATATCCGGCGAAGTGGATACTATTCTGGACAGCGCCTACACAATTTCCTATCTAATTGCACAGGATGAAAAAATTCATGGCACCATCCTCAGTGATGATATTTCGCTGATCAACCAGGGGACGGTGAATGCCCATTTTTCCGATATCTATTCCCGCTATTACAGTGCTTTCGAGAAAATCGGAGTGTATTTTCACATCATCTGCCTTGCACAGAACGGCTTTGTCTATTCCTCGCAGTCCGGATTTTCCGCATCTGATTATGAGAGAATTCGCTCCTATGCATGGTTCTCAAAGAACATCGGCCTGCAAAGTGATCAATATTTGGTTGACAGCCTGCCAGATTCCTCCAGCGGTGATCACGGCACCAGCGTGGCAGTGGTGCGCAATTTTTTTGGTTCCTCGGGGCAATATAAGGGCAGTCTCATAGTTTGCATCCCAGAAAAGATTTTGGGACAGTCCTACAGCAATCTGGATACCAGCAGTGAATTCTACATTCTCAATCCCCTTTCCGTTGCTGTTTCGGCCAGCGACAAGTCTGTCCTGGGTACCATCCCGCTAGACATGTCCAACTACCGATTTGTTAACAGTAATCGACCGTATTCGATCATAGTCCTAGACAAAACTCCTTATTTCAGTGCGAAATACACCTCGGAGCAGACAGGCTGGATCGTCTTCGAAAGGATCCCCCTGAGTTCGGTGCTGGCTCCCATGCGTTTGATTACCCTCAAAACCATTTTGCTGGCTAGTCTCGCAGTTATCTTGTCAGTGGCTGCCGCAATCTTTCTTTCGCGCAAGATTTCACGTCCGCTAATGCAGTTCTGCAATGCGATGAATCAGGCAGTATCCAGCCGTTTCAAACCGCTGGACAGCGCCAGCCACATTCTCGAAATCCGTACTCTGACCGATGGATTCAACCAGATGACCGAGGAGATTTCCCATCTGATGAAGGATATCGAGCAAAAGGAAAAGGACATCAATACCGCAAACTTCAACTTCCTGCGTGCACAAATCAATCCCCATTTTCTGTACAACACCCTTTTCTCCATAAAATGCACCGTTAGCGCCGGCCAAAGCGAACAGGCCTGCCAGATGATCAGCATCCTTATCTCTCTGCTGCGAAACAGCATCAGCACCGATCAGCGCACTGCCTCACTGCTGAGTGAGACCAACCTGATTACCAAGTATGTCAAGCTGCAGAACCTACGCTACCAAAATACTATCATTCTGAAAATCGAGTCACCCACAGAATTGATGGAGCTGACCATGCCCCGTTTCTTGCTTCAGCCTCTGGTGGAAAATGCCTTAATGTATTCTTCCGCCACCAGCTCCCAGGATTCTCGCCTACGAGAGATCTTTATCGAGTTTTTCCTATGTGAAAATTCGCTTCATGTTGAGGTGTGTAACAACGGGTCTTGCTTTACTGCACAGGATCTGGCGGCAGTGCTCCATGCTGACGACATAAGCAGCTGCCCCCACAGCAGTCATATTGGTCTGAAAAACATTCAGCGCCGTATCCAGTTGCTGTGCGGCGAAGGATACGGCTTGTACATCGGCCAGCGGCAGAACTACAGCACCGTTGTGGGCATCCGTTTGCCCCTGATAGCGGAGCAAGAAAGAGAGTGATCCTATGCGCCGAATCCTCGTAGTTGATGACGAGTTTCCCATTCGTGAATGGCTTACGCATGTCATCCGGAACAATCGCCCCCAGTATGAAGTATGCAGCGCACAAAACGGATTGGATGCTCTGGAACAGATGCAGATGCAGCTATTTGACCTGATCATTTCTGATATCCGTATGCCTCAGTTGGATGGCATTGGCCTGTTTGAGCAGGTTAATCGATTGCATCCCGGCACCGGAATTATCGTGCTTAGCAGTTATGATGATTATTTGTATGTGCGATCCGCCTTCAAGCACGCTGCCGTGGACTACCTTCTCAAGGCGGAAATAAGTGAATCAGGATTTCTAGCCACGTTGGATAATTTTTTTGACAAACGGCATGGAGATGATGTCCGTGTACGGCAGGGCGAAGCACTACGTACGCTTGTCCAGTCTCCAGCCGATTCTCGGGAGGATATGGCTCGTCTTACAGCAAGTGGCCTGCCGCTGCCCAGCAGCAGCTACTTTTTATTCTTGTTTCGAGCAGCCAAACCTTATATTCCCTGCAACGGGCAGGTAAATATGCTTTTCTGTGCACCGATTGAACCCGATCTGTATCTGGGCTGCGCCTGCCTAGACACCGTACCAAGTATGCTGATCCAATATCAGGAACAGCACGCTTTCCTAGATGAGCTGAAGCGCATGAACGACTGCGAGTTACTACTAGCCTGCTCTCTGCAGCAGCATCAGAGGACTTTCACGCCTATGATTCGACTGCTATACAACCATCGAACCATTGGATTCTATCACAAAAAATATCTGTTGCTCTCCACAGCTAAAGAGCCTGATGTCGTGTTTTTTTTTCGACGATATGTTGAACTGCTTAACGCCATTGGAACACGTGAACCCCAGACCATCCGAACAGCACTGGATTCTTTTTTGGATCACGTCGAACAGACTATGTTCACAGATTTGCCCCGCCTGCAGTTCGCAGCCGTCAAGATCCTGGATGAACTTTATTTGAAACTGACTGACATGGATATGGAAGTCCTCGCTCGTATGAGCCAGTCTTTTTCAAGCCGAGTGCAGTCCTGCGCAGACATCACTGCCTATCGCCAGCTTCTGTCGAACGAAGCCGATGCACTTTTCACACGCTATCACACCTCTGCAAAGTCTCTTTCTTCCCGGATGAAGAAGGCCGTTACGTACATTGACGAACATTTTGCGCAACCGCTCACTCTCAACGAGGTGGCGGCTCTAATCCACCTGAATCCTGAGTATTTTTCACGCAGTTTTAAAAAAGAAGTTGGTTCCAATTTCAACAACTATGTGAACGAGGTCCGTTTGCAAAAAGCGATCCAACTCGTGACACAGACTGATAAAAAACTGTTTGAGATTGCCGAGGAATGTGGTTTTCAGAGCTTCTCCTACTTTTCCAAGCGATTCAAGGAAATGTACGGTGGATCTCCGTACACGCTTCGATCCTCTACCAAAGAAGATCCTTAATGAATTGATTTGCCTGATGTGAACACTCCGTAAACCATCGTCATTGAAGAAAAGCATCTGGGGGATTTGACATTCTCCCTATTGTGTATTGCAAACATGGTGCTTAACCTTTCAGAAATTGTGCGTCTTTGAAGCAGGCAAATCATTACGTCGGAAATTTCTAACGAAAGCTGGCTGATTTCCCACACAATCTGGAGTAAATATAGGTCAAAACAACTGCATCTAAAGTGTTGCGAAGACACAAAGCCTCTGAAATCTTCGGGTTTCAGAGGTTTTCTTTTGCTTTCGGCGCTTCTATGTAAGAAAATGTTGAATTGCTATGTTTTGAAGAATACAGTCAGACCGCATCCCATTCTATCACTTTTGGATGAAGGGATGCGGTCTTATTTTGAGCAGAAAAATCACAATGAATGGACACATTGGACAGTCCGTGGCGGAGGTGTACCAGGATTTTATTTTGGCTAAAACGGCGGAGGGCGTTTCGGATATTACCATAACTTGCTTAAGGCAAGAATATTATTTGCATCCGGTAATGCAGTTCCGGTCTCCCAACGAGATATGGCCTGACGAGATACATCAAGTTTCTCTGCCAATTCTTCCTGAGATATGCCTTTTGATTTTCGTAACTGTATGAGCTTTTCTGTTATGTTCATGTTGCTCCTCCTTGCTATTTTATGGCTACATAATAACCAAAAGGCGTTTTTTACTCCACCACTACAACTTTACATTTCCGCAACATGAGTTTACACGATTGAAAATCAATCGTTGTGAGAAGCCAGTATTCACTGCGGATTTTTACGAGGCATATCGCAATTTGCCCAACATCAAAATATCTGTTCTTATTTCTCCAATATAGCCATTGTTTGTTTATCAGATCGGGATTGGATTTATAAATGTCGATAGGATCGTCATAACCGTTATCTCTATTAAATTTTACCTTTGCTTTCGACGCTTGCTCATCCGTCAAATGCAGCAGATCATTAAGTTTAATCATGGCTCAGCCTACCTTTTACTTACAAGCATAAAATCAATTTTCTTTACATCGGATACTTTTCCGGCGTAATCAGGAAGAATGGTATCAAACTTTTTCACGCACTCTTTCCCGTCTTTACTGTTCAAAAAATCTGCATACCACTTTTCAATGTCGGCATAAATCTCGACAGCTTTACTGATACGCTCTTCTTTATCTTTCCCGTTGAAGGAATTCCAATCTTTATAGCGACCCAGGCTTTTAAGAACATACTGATCCCATATCGGACGACCAACATCCACAGTAGCAAGAAGTTTACTTGAAAAAGATGTCTCAATGTTTCCGAATGTCATGAGCTTACGGAGCAACTGTTCAAATGAAAGAGGATAGTGTTTTTGATTCTCCATCAATTCGTAATAAGCATCATACCATTCAGATTTTCTCTGCCTTACTCTGTAATAGGCATTAAAGCTTGTTCTGAAGTCTGCCGATGCCTTGAAGTCATTCTTATTTACTTTGGAAATAATGTCCATGTACTGGGGCAATCCCCATGCTGTTTCCAGACATTCACCTATTATTGTGTTAGGATTTATTATCATATTTTCCCCAGCTTTCAATACTCAAGATTATGTGTTCGGTTGTTCTTCAAGCTCATCAAGAATTGCAGAAAGTTTTTTCCTTTGATACTGAACTCCAATTAAAATCTTTAAAAAAGATTTTAACTGCTTGAAGGGCATGGAGTTCATATGAGACTTGTTTTGTGATTTCTTTCCTTATAAATCACAAAACAGGCAGCGCCTAATAGTATCAGAGGCGGCTTCTTCTTTTCAATAAATGCCTGTGGCTGTACAAGCAGAAAATCAAATCCCATCATTCTTCCGCCAGATCGGCAATCAACTTGACGTCACTGACTGCCAGGGCAAGCTGAAGCTTGTTTTCCAGCCCGGTTTTTTGCAGCATGTTTGCCACATGGAATTTGACCGTCGACATCTCGCAGCCCATCTCCGCCGCGATGCGCGTGTAAGACAAGCCCCGCATCAGATGCCGCAGAACTTTCAATTCCGTCTTTGTAAATTCCGTGCTTTTTGCCATGCCGATCTCAACCGTCGGAGGCGCGTCCGGGAAGATATGTTCACCCGCCATCGTTTGCCGGACAACATCCATCAAACGTTTCTGCGTAGAGTCCTTATACCACAGGCTGTCGGCCCCAGCCCTCTTTGCCTCGTCCAGAACGGCGCAGTCGATCAGCGAGGTCACAACAATGATTTTGATCTTCGGTTGTATGGCTTTGATCTGACGAACGGCAGTCAGACCGTTCTCACGGTTCTCCGTCTGCACATCCATCAAAATCAGATCGACAGAGTTTGTCCGGCACACCTCAACCGCCTGCTTTGCACCGGGGAGGGATGCCGTGATCCGGTATCCGTCCTCGGCACGGAAATAGCTTTCCAGCAGACTGCGGATCATGGTCTGGTCTTCAACGATCATCACTCTCATGTACTGCTTCCTCCTGTTCCGGCAGACTGAGCATCAGCTGAAAGCGAGGGCTGCTCCAAACCTCCATTTTGCCGCCTGCTTCTTCTATACGTTGACGCAGCATGGAAAGGCCTCCGCCCTCTGTGATCCTTTCCTTCGGCACCGCGCCGTTGTTGGTCAGGGAGACCTCCGTGCAGTCCGGCTTCTGCAAAAAGAACACATACAATTCTGTGCCATCTGCGTGACGGACACAGTTTGCCGCACATTCGCAGATTGCCAGCGCAATCAGCGCACGTATCCACTGCCTTTGCGGCTCGTTCCCTGTCAGCAGAACGCTGACGCCCAATTCTTCCGCCCGTTTTTTCGCCGCCTCCAGCGGTTCGGATTGCGCCGTTATCTGGCTGGAGCGATAAAGCACGGAAATGGACTGTTCCCACAGCGCCGCGTTTGCGCGAATTTCCTCCGGGTCCGCGTGTTGGAGCAGCACACGGCGTGCCGCAAGAATACTGTGCCCAATGTCATCGTGCACACGCAGCTTCATCGCCAGCGTCTCTTCCTCCCGGATAATCTCCGGCATCTGTACAAGCAGCAGCCGAAGCCGCTCATTCACCTCCGCCAGCTTCGCGTTTTCCGCTTTCAGCTGGTCCTGTTTCCGGATCAGCTCCGTAACGTCCGCGGCAGTGATCTGCGTATAGTGGACGCCCGCTTTTGTTGTGATCTGCTCCTGCGCAAAGCGCAACGCCGTCCCATCCGGAAAGCGGTAAATCCAAAGGCGCGGGTCCAGACAGCGAACGTTTGCGGGCGGCGAGTGAAGAGCGTTCCGCATCTCCGCAAGGGACTGTATGCCGCCTTTTCGCAGCCAGTTCGCAATGGCAAGCATCCGGCGGTTGATGAGCCGCACCACGCCGCTTTTATCGAAGAAGCAGGCAGCGATGGGCAGATTGTCGAAGCTCTCCTTAATCCTGTCCATACGTCTTTACCCCCTTGCTTTTTCCGGCTCCCACGTCAGATATTGCAGTCCGTCCTCGTCCTGCTCCCATTCCAGACCCGGAAACCGTCCGCACAGCCCCCGGAGCGGCTCCGCCGCCGCGACACAGAGAGCAACCTCTACCCGCTTACCGACCTCTATGGAGATCAGCAGCGCACGCAGCGATTCCAGTTCCGTTTCCACAACCGCCTCAAACAGATCGTAGACCTGCGTTGCCTGCTCGACGGTAAGCTGCCCTTCCCCTTTGACAATCGTCTTGCAGTCGGCGCCGGAGACACTGATATTCTCGGAAGATTCATTGAGGCACAGCCGAAGCTCCTGCACGCTGATTGCGCCGCGCTGCACGCCGACAAAAATCAGATTGCTTCTACGCTTGACGTAGGTTCCGATGATGATGACCTGCCCGAGCAGATGTCTGGCTCTGTCCGGATCCTCCGCCTTCCGCAGTTCAGCCAGAAGATCCCGCAGCATCGCGATCTGCCGGGCGGTTTGCGCTTCCATCATGTCATACAGGCGGTTTTCCTCCGTCAGCTTCAGCCATCTTGCGCGCTGTGCATTCTCCGCTGCCAGAACATCGCCGGTATCACGCAGCTCATCCCTTGTCAGCTCCAGCTCCTTTCGGATCTGATTCAGCGCGGAGATGTCCTCCTTCCAGAACACCCAGCCGCTGCGCAGCCGGTGCCGCTTCAAAAGCGTATCATCGCCCAGATGGATGGTATCCACCCGCATCTGCCGCAGCTCATTTGGCGGCAAAGCCCCCCGCATGGCAACAGACACATATTGGGAGCAAAATGCCTGATCCGTGATTTGGACAGGCAAACTCGTTGCCTCAAAAAGTTCGTCGTATCCGAGGTTGGACTGGATCAGCCCGCATTGAATGCAGCATTCCAGGATGCTCGCAAAAATCAGGCACTGCGACACCGTCATATCGCCCGCAAGCACCCAGACCCAATAGACTTTTTTAACATACGCGCAAGCATAGGCCAACGAAAGCGCAAGCGGAACCAGCGGCAGCCAGCGAATTCTCCTGCTGCGTGGGATGCGGCAGTTTTTCGCCATCGAAAGAAACGCGAACCCCGCGCACAGGGCCTCCCAACCCATCACAAAGAAATAGCCGCCCTCATACCGATACTCCCGATCCGATAAAACGCCGGACGGGAAGGAAAACACCTGCTGGTGCAGATCATTGGTCAGAACGAGCAAGAGAAGCAGCAGCGTTGGAACATACAGAATCTTGGTCCATCGCGGCAGCCGAAAATCCTCTCCCTTGCCCAGCGATCGGGAAACAAAGACCGACAGCATGGGGATGAACAGCATCGGGAAATAGTAGAAATACCACAGCCAGCGCTCTACATCCGTGTTTTCAATGGAATATTTGATTGAGCGAAGAAGAATCCACAGCACCATCAGCACCGAAATCGCCAGCAGATAGCGCCGTGCCTGCGTCTGCACGATGCGGATCCATAGGGAGTAGCACCACACGCTGAACAAAAACACATAGATCCCGCTTCGCAGGTGGCTGACAGCCGGAGAATGAAAAATATGCCGGCTTGCGTATCGGAGCCACATGGCAAGCGCAATGAGCGCCAACACACCCAGCGCATACAAAAGGCTCTTTTTTGTCGCTTTGCTCATGCCGCACACCTCCCAGCTCTGCACATCCGTATGGATAGTATATCATGCGGATAGAAAAAGGCAACACAGTTTTGCGCCCTTTGTTGGAAGAAACGAGTCAGATTATGGCACTTGATACTAGTTTTCAATAAAACGGTTAAAAACCGTTTTATTCGGCTGCTGTTTCA
>ERZ826146.917-NODE-917-length-31059-cov-4.974842_pt1 | contig 31059 bp, 29 predicted proteins | sample MGYA00519857_ERZ826146 | MGnify/ENA primary metagenome ERZ826146 (study PRJEB31778, sample SAMEA3449222) | human gut metagenome | biome: human gut; feature: human-associated habitat; material: faeces | place: United Kingdom | collected 2010/2012 ...
GTGAAAGTCAGTACACTTACGGATAAAAGCGTTTATCCGAAAAGAAAAGAGAGGCGACCGGAAACGGAAGCCTCTTTCTTTTTGAGCATTTTTAGTTCACCATAATTATTGTGAGAGGAAAATTGATTCTGATTGTATAAATAATATAATGTGTTGAAAATAAGATTTTTCCCTTTTTAAGCCTTTAATAAAAAATGGAGTTCTCTTAGTAAGAGAACCCCAAGTTTACTTAAATGCCTGATAGAGTGTCCTATAGTTATAACCTTTCATATTATTTTTGCAAACAATTGTCATTTATAAGCATACTTTGGAATACTTTTTTAATGCGGAATTTTCTGTATTAAGGAATTATAGCTATCTTTGCAGCAAAATGGGGTTCTCTTACTAAGAGAACCCCAACAAAAAAACGAAAATTGATGGCTTATTCGAGCCTCATTTTTTAGAAGAATAATTTAATTATGATGTTTTGATGGAAATAAAAAGTCCTATGGAGCTTGCAACCGAAGCACTCTCTTATAATAATCAAAACATAGCGAGCGAAGCGCCTAAGTTACTGCTCTGCAGTTCAATCGCTTCCGTCTCAGACCAGGGGTCAAATAAGGGAGTCACGCCATTGGCGGGAATAGGGAAGGAACATCCTGAACTCAATTGGTATTATCTGTATCTGCCTAACAAAGAATTGAAGCGCTATATCGGCGTTTTTAGTGGCAGGAAGTCCGTAAAACTTCGTAAGCCGTCAGGTGAAGCAGAAGAAAGATACTTTTGTTTCAAGGTATTTTCCTATACTTCGGCGGACCACAGGAAACGCTTCGAGCAATGCGCCTATACTAAGGAGGAATATACTGCCCGTCGTGATTCCGCCCGGGTAGTGAAAGAAGCCTTTGCCACCGGTTCCGCCCGGAAATTGAATGCTTTGACGGACGAGAAAGAAATCGAAGGCAACGGCTGGCTGTTTGTCTGCGCTCCTTTGGATCAGTTGGAACTTATTTTGTCTGCTATGTTTCCTCGCCAGTATTTGGTGACGGACTATAACACGCACTGTGCGGCGGTCATCCCTCAACGTCAGATGGAGGAATTTATCTATTTGTACGAATCCATGCCTTACAATATCGAGTTGATGAACCGTCCTTTGGAGGATTATCTTCAGAAGAAACAACGCATCCGGATTACCGGTGGCGTTTTCCGAGGGAAGGAGGGGTGCATTATGCGGCTGCATCGAAATACAAGGTTAGTGTTCGCTTTTGGAAATATGACGGTGGCTGTGAGTTATCTTCACGCTTTTCCGTTTGAGAAGGTTGAGTGAAGATAGTTTCTGTTCTTGTGCTCATCTTTTATTGAAATAAGCATTATTGAGCAAAATAATATTTGAATTTGCTTGGATATATGATGAAAAATCATGTTCCTTGCAAAATTAACTCATACTTATGGCAAAACAGATAACTCCTACTCCTCCCTTGAAAGGGCAGGCTGCAATTGATTTCATTACGGAAATCAGCAAAAAAAGAAGGTCACCCAGCAGAAAAGGCTAAGGTGAAAGAGGGGGCATGCGCATAAAGGCGTTGCTGACCTTTAATTTCTAGCACTCGTATGAATAAAGATATTCGGGTAATTTGCTTGTCAGAAGATTATGAATTTAAACCGTTTGACTGTGGAAATGATGATCTGAATGGTTTCTTGTTACAAGATTATTGGATGATGAGGAACAGCCGATAGATAACCTAGGGGAGTGAGCCATTCGAAAATTTACTACTCAACGAAACAATTCACTTTATTACGGTAGTGATGCCGGTGCTGAAATGGCTGCCACATATCATGGTGTGATTGGAACGGTGAAGCTTTTGGGTAGCTCTATCTGGAATTTCATCGGAATTTTTTTCAAAAATATCTTTAACGGATGCAGGGAGTATGTTAATATGGTTCCTGACAAAATCACTTTGGCTACAAGTTAATGTTAAATTCAAAGCTGATTAATTAACAGAACTCAGTTTAGGGCACAGTTATGTGCCCTTTTAAAGGGGGATGCTCTAAATTGAGTGCTTAGAGATGGTAAGAGTCTCTGTTGAATATCATCATCTCAACTTGCAAAATGTATTTGTACTAAGAAACTAAAATATATTTAGCATTACTTTCCTTTAATAACAGTCGTATGACTAAAGTTCGTTGCATATTAAACGATGATATCTACATACATGATGCTGGATATGTAAAAATGTAAATTCAAATTCAATCAATTATATGGAAAATAGTAAGAAAGTTTATGTGGGGATGAGTGCGGATATGATACATCCTGGTCATCTTAATATAATCCGCGAAGCGGCAAAACTTGGGTGTGTAACAGTTGGCGTGCTGACAGATGCTGCTATAGCAAGTTACAAGCGTTTACCTTATCTTGACTATAATCAACGATCAGAAATAGTTCGTTCCTTGAAAGGAGTGGATAATGTTGTCCCTCAAGAAACATTGGATTATGTTCCTAATCTTGAGCGGTTGAAGCCTGATTTTGTTGTTCATGGAGATGACTGGATGCAGGGAGTCCAGTCCAATGTTCGTAATCGGGTTATAGAATGTCTGAAACAATGGGGAGGAAAAGTTGTCGATATAGCTTATACCAAAGGCTTTTCTTCTTCCGCAGAAAATGAACGTCTGAAAGAGATAGGAACTACTCCTGAAATCCGTCAGAAACGTCTTCGTCGTTTAATTAATGCCAAGAAGATAGTTCGCATATTGGAATCCCATAATGGCTTGACCGGTTTGATAGCAGAAAATGTATCTGTAATCGTTAATGGCGTTAAGCATGAATTTGACGGTATGTGGTCAAGTTCATTGACAGACTCTACTAGTAAAGGGAAGCCTGACATTGAAGCTGTAGATTTGACCACACGTTTGCATGACTTGAACGACACGTTGGAATGTACAACGAAACCTGTCATATTCGATGGAGATACGGGCGGTAAAATTGAACATTTTGTATTCACAGTTCGTACCTTGGAGCGCTTAGGAATTTCTGCTGTCATCATAGAAGATAAGGTAGGTTTAAAGCAGAATTCTTTGTTCGGTACAGATGCGGTTCAGATCCAAGATACTATTGAAGGATTTTGTAATAAGATCCGTACAGGAAAAAATGCACAAGTGTCGGACGATTTTATGATAATAGCCCGTATTGAAAGCCTGATTGCCGGAAAAAGTATAGACGATGCACTGGCGCGTGCGGCGGCGTATGTGGAAGCAGGTGCAGATGGCATTATGATTCATAGCAAGAATAAAAGTGGGGATGATATTAAGGAATTTTGTCAAAGATTCCGGGTTGCTAACGTATCTACTCCCATTGTTGTAGTACCTACTACTTACAGTCACATAACAGAAACCGAATTGGCTTCATGGGGTGTGAACGTAGTAATTTATGCAAATCACATGTTGCGAAGTGCATACCCCTCTATGGTTAACTGCGCCAAATCAATCCTTATGCACGAACGCTCACAGGAAGCTGTTAATGATTACTGTATGCCTATCAAGGAGATTTTGGAACTTATACCCGGAACAAAAAAAACACTAAAATGATTTCACCTGATTTTTTTATTAATAGCCTTTCCCAGAGAGGCATTGATTTCTTTGCCGGAGTTCCCGATTCATTGCTGAAGAATATCTGTGCCTATATTGCAGATCACAAAGACGGACATCATAATATCATTGCAGCTAATGAGGGTGCAGCTGTAGGTTTGGCTGCCGGACATTATTTAGCTACCGGTCATATACCTGTTGTCTATATGCAGAATTCCGGTGAAGGAAATATCATCAATCCACTGGCGTCGCTTACGGATAAAGATGTTTATAGCATTCCACTCTTGCTGCTTATCGGATGGCGAGGAATGCCAGGTGTGCATGATGAACCACAGCATGTCAAACAGGGGAAAGTGACTATCCCGTTACTTGATGTAATGGGCATTAAGCACGTTGTGATGAGCAAAGATGAAAAAGAATTGTTAAAACAAATAGAAGATGCCCTCTTTTTTATGGAAACAAAAAATGAAGCTTTTGCTTTTGTGATAGAAAAAGATACATTCGATTCGTATGAATTGCAATCAGGCAGTACTTCAACATTGTCAATGAGTCGTGAGGAAACCATTCAGGCAATTGCTTCATCTATCGGTCAAGAAGACTGCATTGTGTCTACTACTGGTATGATTTCTCGTGAGTTGTTTGAGCATCGTACCCAAATGAAACAAGGTCACGAGAAAGATTTTCTCACTGTAGGTTCCATGGGACATGCTTCTCAAATAGCTCTAGGTATAGCATTGGAAAAGACAGACCGTAGGATTTGGTGCTTTGATGGCGACGGAGCTGTAATTATGCACATGGGTTCTATGGCCATTATAGGGAGCAAACAGCCGAAAAATTATATTCATGTAGTCTTTAACAATGGTGCTCATGATTCCGTAGGTGGCCAACCTACGGTGGGCTTGGATATTGATTTGCCGGGGATAGCCCGTTCCGTAAGATACAATGCGGTTCATACGGTTTCTGATATGAACGGTTTGAAAAAAGTTCTGTCGGACATTCGGTTGGAGGATGGTCCTGTTTTGCTGGAAGTGAAAGTAAGGAAAGGCAATCGTAAGGATTTGGGCCGTCCTACTACCACGCCTATACAAAATAAAGAAGCTTTTATGGGGTTCTTGCAAGATAAAGAGTTGAATTAATTATGCAAGAATATTATATCGGACCAGACTTGAACACTCAATTGGCTGCTCTTCTGCAGAAACTAAATGTAACAAAGGTGTTCTTGGTAAGAGGCAAGAAGTCCTATACATCCTGTGGTGCATCGGATGTGATGGATGCCGTATTAAGCGGAAGGGGTATAAAAACTGTCTGTTTTTTTGACTTCTTGACAAACCCTAGAGTTGAAGATGTCAGGAAAGGGGTTCTTCTATGCAAGTCACAATGTCCCAATATCATATTGGCGGTAGGCGGTGGCAGTGCACTTGATATGGCTAAACTGATTCGTTACCATATATATAAAGAAACAGATAGCTATATTCCGCTAGTGGTTATCCCTACAACAGCTGGAACAGGTGCGGAAACAACCCATTTTAGCGTGTGTTATATAAATGGGGAGAAGCAGTCGATAGCTGATTCTGCAATGCTTCCCGATTATGCTTTTGTCTGTTCGGAGTTGACTAGCCATAATGATGCTTATCTGACAGCTTGTACAGGATTTGATGCTGTTGCGCAAGCTATAGAATCCTATTGGAGTGTGAATTCAACGGATGAAAGCCGTAGTTATTCGTTGAAAGCATTAGGTCTGTTATGGAAGCAATTGCCTTTGCTGATAAAAAACTTGAATAATAAGGAGCTAAGAAGTGAAGTCGCAGAAGGGGCGTACTATGCAGGTCGTGCTATTGATATAACGACTACTACTGCGCCTCATGCTTTTTCTTACAAATTCACAAGTCTGTATGGAATACCGCACGGTCATGCGGTGGCACTAACTTTTCCATACTTTTTTGCATTGAATCTTTGTGGTGAAAGACTACAATCTACATTGAATAGTTATGAATATGGACAAAGAATGAAGTTGTTGGTACAATTTCTGGATGCTGATAGAAGTGACTTCTTGTCTTGTCAGCTGCACATGAGTACTTATATTTCTTCATTGGGTTTGTCTGCGAAAGCATTAACATTCGATGAATTAGCTTCTGCTGTTAGCTCTTTTAATGAACAAAGGGGGCGGAATAATCCTGTTGTCATTGATGAGGAGGTAAAAAGCGGATTACAGAATTATTTTATGGAATTAAAAGAGTCGGACAAAGAATAGGTTGATCCTAACCATTTCCAATTTAAATTATTAATTATGCGTATTCAAAATTTGTATTATAAGCTAGGGGGGAAAAAAGGAGGTTTCCTTCAAACCAAGTGGAGTGGATATATACAAAAAAAAACGGTTAAGAGAAATAGAAAGCTATTGCAGGATAAAGGAATATGTGCTCTTGATGCTATGTCGGCAGCCTGTAAAGAAGCTGGTGTCAGCTTTGGAATGGAATTTGGAACCCTGCTTGGAGCCTATCGTAATCAAGGGTTTATTCCTTATGATGATGATATGGACCTTACCATGTGGGCAGAAGACTGTTCTAGGGATTTTGAAAATGTACTACTTAAATATGGTTTCTATAAAAAAAGAGCTTTCTATCTTGTAACCGTAGATTCTAATGGAAAGAGAACAAGGAAGCTGACGGAAATAGCATTGGATTACGATGGATTACAAGTTGACATATTCTTCAGTTTCAGAAAAACGGAAATAACACGCTCGATTTTTGTTTATTGCCCTCCTGTTGTAAATGAAAAAATGACGGCTCGTGAATTTGTACTGCCTATAGGGCTTTCTCCTCGATTAGTGACTGTAAGGAATAAACAATATCCGGCTTTTGCAGACCCTCACAAGACTCTTTCTTTAATTTATGGAGAGGATTTTATGATTCCACGTAAGAATGCCAGTGCGACAAAAAGTATTCAATCAAATGTAATAATTCATGATATGTTTGTAGCTTATGGAGAAGGTTTTATGTTAGAGTAGTGTGGTTGTAGACTTTTATTTCTTTCCATGAAGAGAACATCGGGTTTTGTTGCTGTTATTTGGAGTTTGATTGAACGGTTGTCAAGTCAGGTAATAAGTTTCCTTTTGGGTATTGTATTAGCGAGATTGTTGTCCCCTAGCGATTATGGTATCGTTGGAATGACAATGATTTTTATATTATTGTCAAATGTGTTTATTGAAGCAGGCTTTGCCAATGCATTAATACGTAAAACAAATCGAACTGAGCAGGATTTGTCAACAGCATTCTATTTTAATGTGTTGATTGGCATATTGGCATATTGTATATTATGGATTGGTTCACCGTTTATAGCTGATTGGTTCAAAGAACCTCTTTTGTCTTTATTAATTAGGATATCAGGTGTCAATGTTTTATTAAATTCTTTATGCATCGTTCAAACAGCCTTGTTAACAGCGAATTTAGATATTCGTCGGCAAACAATCATTAATTTGTGTGGGCAAATACCTGCAGGGCTGATAACAGCTATTTTGGCGTATAATGGGTTGGGAGTTTATGCTCTAGTTTTCCAAACAATAATAGCTTCGTGCATTAGGGTTATTATGTTATGGCTTTATACTCCATGGAGACCTCAAGAAAAATTTAATAGAGAATCTTTTCTCTCTTTGTGGAATTTTGGGAGTAAATTACTAGGTGCTAATTTAATAGGAACAGCCTTTAATCAGGTTAGTTCTGTGTTAATTGGCAAATATATAGGAAAAAGTGATTTGGGATATTACTCCAAAGCGTCAAATCTATGTGGAAATATTGATAGCGTTTCATCGGGAGTTGTACAGAAAGTGGCATTGCCTATGTTGTCTGAATTTCAAAAAGACAAAGTTCTATTATCAGAGAAATTTCGTGAAATGATGCGTTTGCTTATCATGGGTATGGCGCCATTGATTTCTTTTTTCTGCTTTACAGCATCTGACATTATTGTAATACTTTGGACTGAAAAGTGGATTCAGTGTGCTTTCGTATTTCAGATACTTATAGTAGGGGCAGCCTTTAATCCTATAGGACACATGAGTCTTAGTTTAATGCAGACAGTTGGAAATTCTGCATTAATATTAAAATTGGAAGTCCCTAAGAAAATTATCTATTGCATTTATTTAGCTATAGGTTTCTGCTATGGCTTAGTCGGTTTGGCTGTCGCCCAAGTATTAATCAATATAACAGGAGCTCTTATTAATATGTGGGCAACAAAGCGTATCGTCAAATATAGTTATATGCGACAAATAGTAGATGTTTTGGGTTATATGGTGATTGCTTTTATTGTGGGCTATATATGGTTTAATATGATACATACTGGATATATGTTCTTTAATATTTTATTAATGTTTATGTTGATTGTGTTTACTTATTTTGCAATACTTGTTATGATTAAGGATGCAATTTTAATTAAATATGTAAGAAAAATAATTGGACTCTAGCTATTAAACCTGTTTAGATGATTTTTTTTCTTCTTTCATATTCGTGCATCATCCATTGTTTCTGTATCATAGAAATGCTACCCATTCTATTTCAGCCTCAAAGGAGTAATATCCTTGGAGTTAGTATTTGATGCGGAAGAGCACAAAAATAACAATATGCAATATTATGCCATCAACTATATGATTAAACATACGATTCTTTTATGAATATTATCTGCGTTTTCATCTTTTTGATAATCAGCTTACTATTAATTGTAAATTTCAAATGTACTTTCATGGTGGTGTCTGCATGTAGTATGGTGTTAGGCTGTATGAATGGAGTGGGACCTTTTGGTATGTACCAAGCTGTTTCAATTGCTGCATTCAGTATTTTTATGTTGCGGTATTTTTATTGGAAGGATATGCGAACTTATCCGCTCTTGTTCAGCTCAATATTATTGATTGTATCTTATGTGTTGAGCAATCATTACGCCGTATACCGTCATTACGGTTCATTGGTTTCCTGCATAGTGGTAGATGTGGCTTCACTGTTTGTATTCTATCAAATTATAAGTAAAAATAGCCGATATATATTTATATATATAAGAACTTGCGTTATTTTGTCGTTGGTTGTTGGTGTATATACCTTGGTAGAAACAATAATTTCCAGTAACCATTATATGTTCATTGTCAATTCATTGGAACTATATTCTCAAGACATCATCGTAGAGGATATACGTTTTGGCATGAAACGTGCGCAAGCTATTTTCGGCATGCACACTACGTTAGGAGGTTTCTCCACTATGATGGCTGGACTTTTACTTTGGGTACGCTTGAATTGTACGCTGTATGTAAAGAAGTTGGGAAAGAAAAAGCTTTCAATAGCTATTGGCTTGATGATTATAGCCGTGTTTCTTACAGGTACGCGTAGTACGATAGCTGGACTGGCCGTAGTGTTAATGTCCTTTTTCAGCTTTAAGCATATAAAGATGAAGTATGTATTCATAGCAATTGTCTCAGTGGTCATAGGTTTTATGGCTTTGGATGCATATCTTGATAAGATAATCCTTTCATTTACCGATACGGAAAGTGTAGGAGGAAGCAATACTGATATGCGTTCCATCCAGTTCGAACTGGCAGCTTTGTTCATGATGCAGTCTCCTTTCTTGGGAAATGGTATCAGCTATACATTTGAATATGTAGCCGATAAGTATAAGGAGATGTGTGGTGCGGAAAGTTTATGGATTCCCATCATGATAGACTTCGGCATATTGGGAATTACAGCTATTATTGTTTTCATTATACAAGTGGGGTATTACATTAAGAAATACTGCGAAATTCGATTGCTTTTTTTCTTATTAGGTATATTGGTGTTCAACTCATTGAGTTCTATACCAGCTTTTTCTTTTACCCAATTATTTTACCTGTTTGTTATAATTGCATTTTTAAAAAAATATCAAGAATCTATATGCAACTCTCCATCATCATTCCCGTCTATAAAGTAGAGAAATACATACGGGATACATTGCAAAGTATCTATCGTCAACAGTACGACGAGAACCTTTTTGAGGTGATTGTGATAAACGACGGTACACCCGATGACTCTATGCGTATAGTGGCTGAATTTACAAATAAGCATGCCAATCTGCATATTATCAATCAAAAAAATCAAGGATTGAGCTGTGCCCGCAATGCGGGGTTGAAGATAGCCCAAGGTGAATATGTATGGTTTGTGGACAGCGACGATACTGTGACTGAGGAAAGTATAGGGAAGGTCATTGAATGCATAGAGAGAAGTAAGGCGGATGTGATAGGTTTTAGCATACTCAAAGTCAGTGAAGCGAATAGAGTGTCTGAAGTGGAATCAGCCATTTGGAACGAACATTGTCGTTTCTCATCTAACCAAATTGTCTGTGACAAAAGCATTTTATTCTCACTTCATACGGGTGCTGCCGTTCGCTATGTTTACAGACGGGCTTTCCTTCAAATGAATCATCTTCGTTTTTATCCCGGCATCCTCTACGAGGACCAAGAATTTCTTCCTCGCGTATTCAGCTTAGCCAATAGCTTTTACATTTCTTCATTCATTTCCTATCGCTATCTTTTGCGCTCATCAGGCTCTATCATGTCGCAGTTCTCGTTGCGCTCATTACGTGATACGCTCACCATTGTGCGTAGCTATGAGACATGGCTGCAGGAAGAGATAAAAGGAAAATCAGCCTTGATAAATGCTTATATCAATGGGTGCGTCTTTAATCATACTTACTGGTTGTTGTCGTTTAAGGCTGTTACCTTTCGGGACGAACAGAAAGAATTTATGCGCGACCATTATGCTGAAATACGGAGGAAGTGTCTGACAGCAGGGTGGAAGTCGCTAAAAGGAAATTTCAGACTGACGCGTGCGGTCCGCCTCCTGATGGTATTCCTTATTCCACATCACCTCATAAAATAGATAAACTTAAATTATTAATTATACATTCAAGTAAATGAAAAGATTTTTATTACTTCTTCTCTTGGCGTTTGCCATGTGGGAACTGCAAGCGCAAATTCCCTACTTTGCCAGTACGGCCGGTGATGGGAAACTCTATGGATACACTTCACTGAAACTACGTCCTGGTATCAATACACAAGAGACTTATACCACATTCCAATACGGCATTGGAAATTCTGTAGCTTTGGGTACGGATATCTATACAGGAGTAGGTTCAAATTATATGGGATTCCTGGCCCGTTATGGTGTGTCACTGAGTAAATGGTTCAATGTTGGTGCACAGTTTACTCCATCGTTTAATTTAAGCCATAACTTTGAGTTTGGTTATCTCACTTCTGCGCTCTATCTTAACGGTAACATCAGCCGTGACGGCTCGTGGTTCTGGTGCGCTAATACATGGTGGGGCGTGAATAGTGGAAGCAATGTGAAGAATACGATAGACCAATGGCTTTATGTAGGTCATACTTGCAAGTTGCGTAATGGTGATAGCTTGACCCCGATGCTTGGTACACTTTATTCGTGGAAGTTCAATCAGGATGCCGATGGGGCTGCCGGATTCTACTATACGCATGGGGGATACAATTTTTATCTGTGGGGTAATGACTTTCTAAAAGACAATCCGAGGTTTGTCGTGGGAGTGGATTTTAAATTTTAAGTAATCAGAGTACAATAATTAAACTTTATTTTAAAATGCATAAATTCACTTTGTTGCTCAAGAAGGAAAGCAGGTCGATCATTGCTTTTGCGATTTTGTCGGCAATCCTTGTCACTCTATTACTCCTTGACTTTGATAAAAACTTATTTTCTGAGATATTTCATGATATCTGCGTATATACCCGTGAGTTTGTAGGGTATTCTACGGTCTTTTGTATCCTGGTATTACTTTTCCTGATTTTTTCTCGATATGGAAACATCCGGTTGGGTGGGGAGAAGGCCAAACCAGAATATAGTAATTTTTCTTGGTTCTCGTGCTTGGTCATGGCAGGGATGGGCATTGGTCTGATTTTCTATAGTCAGGAGCCGTTGTACCATTTGTTTAATAATCCTTATGTTGGAAACGTATCTGGAACGCCTGAGGAAATAGCCTATTCGTTAACATTATATGATTGGACGTTTAATGTTTGGGCTTTATATGGTTTGCTCAGTATCATTATCGGCTATTTATACTATAATAAAGGGCGTGCGCTTAAACTTAGTTCCATTTTCCCCGGACGCACCCAAGAGTGGTTTAAGAACTTGATTGATGTTTTGATGGCACTGGGTATTGTAGCGGGCCTTACTACATCGTTGGGTTTAGGTGTATCGCAGCTTAAAAGTGGTATCGATTATGTCTTCATGACAAATGTCAATCCTTATTTATTAATGCTTATTGTTGGTCTGGTGGCTACTTGGTCGGTCAATTCGGGCCTTAAACGGGGGGTAAAGTGGTTGTCGAATCTTTCTTCAATATTGGTCTTTATATTGCTGGTTGTTATTTCTGTATTGGCTTATATGAATTTGAATGTTTCCAATACTATCGGTTACACTTTAAACGGAATTGGTAATTTTATTAGAAACTATATACATTACAATGATTATGCGAATACTGCCTCTGATGATTGGGCAGCAGGATGAGCAGTGTTTTATCAGTTATGGTATGCTGCTTGGACAGCTTTTGTTGCCGTATTTGTGGCAAAAATTTCAAAAGGCCGCACTATACGCGAATGTGCATGGGGAGTAGTTCTGTTTCCGGCTGTGTTTGAAGCGGTATGGTTCGGTATATTCGGTAGTGCGGGGTTGCCTGTAAAAGAACAGCTCTATGCTGCAATGCAAGATAATCTTCCCCAATCTGTTTTTTTCTTTTTACACCAACTGGCAAGTGGAGGAGGATATGTGGCTTTATCGGTATTGGTCATGGTAGTGATTTGTTTTTTCTTCATCACATCCTCCGATTCAAGTTCATATGTTGTAGCGACTATTCTTTCGGATGACAAAGAAGTGCGTTCTTTTAATAAAATAGCGTGGAGTTTAATACAGTGTGTGGCAGCTATGATTCTGTTTTATTGTGGAGGGCTTGCTCTCATACAGTCTGCGTCTGTTGTTTTGGGTTTGCTCGTTTTGGCAATCATCATTTTAGGTACAATCGTCTTTTTATATATATTGATCAGAGATGAAAAATAATTTTTATAAGCCTTTATTAAAACACAAGTTTGTTGTTTACGGTGGAGATCATGCAAACCCGTTAGGTATGGTCCGTTCGCTTGGAGAAATGGGAATAGCCGTTGATGTTGTATTGGTTGGTGAGCATCCGTCACTTATTCCGGCCTCTAAATATCCTAATAAAATATACTATGTTGCGACTAATGAAGAAGGGTTGGACATCATTGTAAAGAACTATTGGTCTGAGCCTGAAAAAGTTTTTATATTGACAGGAAGTGATGATACTACAGCACTGCTTAATGAACATTATGATAGGTTGAAAGAGCATTTCTTCTTTTATAATTGTGGCGAGCAAGGCCGTATGAAACAAATGATGCAGAAGGCAGAGCAAATTAAGATTGCGCAAGAGTGTGGGGTTAGAATCGCTGAATTTGAAATTGTAAAAGTAGGTCAACTCCCCACCAAGGTAAAATATCCTTTGATTACCAAAGCTGTCAATTCATTAGTGGATGGGTGGAAGAAAAATGTTTTTATCTGTCATAATGAAGCAGAACTTAGAGATGCCTATAAGTATATGGATGAAAGTGAAATCATGCTACAGGAATACATTCATAAAAAAAATGAATTGTGTATTGATGGCATTACGGTAAATAGCCATGAACCTGTTCATCTTCCTATCGGAGCTTATTATCATAGACTTTTTGATGATAGTTACGGGCTTTACTATTATTATACACAATTGGATAATCCTGATTTGGTTGAGAAGATAGACAAGATGCTCAAAAAGAGCCGGTATATCGGAATTTTCTGTGTGGAATTTCTGGTTGATAAAAATGATAATCTTTATTTTTTGGAAATCAATTATAGAAATTCAGGCTGGAGCCATGCCATGACACGTGCCGGATATAATGTGGTTTATGCTTGGTGTAAGGCTATGTTGGCAAAAAGGTTGGATACTACAGACATTGATATTCCTAAGCTCCCTTATTCTTGCATGGTAGAAGATAGTGAGTTCCGTTCCAATGTGTGCAGAGGTCGTGTGTCATTGTGGCAATTTTTGAAGGATGTGAAGCATTGTGATTATTTCACTTATTGGGATAAGCGTGATAACGGACCATTTTGGGCAATCATGCGACGGATGTTCAAACGGGCACTCAAAAAGATTTTCAACTGATATGAACATATTAAAGAAAACTTACCGAAAACTCACAAGCCGGAAATACAACATCGGATTCGTGGAGAATACATTGGAGGGAATCCTTCAAGGTGAGCCGTACCGGATAAAATGGATGAAGCATGGGTATGCCGACCGGTGGTTTGCCGATCCTTTCATCTTAGATGTCTGTGGAAACGAAGCTCAAGTGCTTGTAGAGGAATTCTATGACCTCATTGAACGGGGTAGAATAGCCAAACTGCTTATCGACCTTGATACGATGCAGCTTATCAACACTACACCGGTGCTCGAATTGAACACTCATTTGAGCTTTCCGGCTATCCTGCGTCGCGAAGGGCATATCTATATCTATCCGGAAAACTATGCCGGAGGCGGACTCAATCTTTATGAATACCTGCCGGAAAGTAATGAATGTAAAAAGATAAAGCATCTTTCTGATGAGCTAGTCACTGATGCGGTCTATACCGAACTGTTTGGCGAACCTTTAATATTCTCTACTTGCGAACCCGATGCCAATGGAGCGGCATTAGGCGTATATCAACAAAATAAGTCAACAGGAATGTATCAATTGGTACAGGAGTGTAAGTTTGGTGAGCCGATAGCTCGTAATGCAGGTGCCTGGTTTACGTACAGAGGAGAGATTTATCGTCCCGCACAGGATTCTGCAGTGCGCTATGGGCATAAGCTGGTCATCCAGCGGGTGCGTCGTGAGGCAGATGGCTGTTTCAGTTTCAGGGAAGTGCGCCGCGATACTTCCCCTCTAAAAGGGATGGAACTGGGATTTCATACCTTCAATATGTATAAAAATCATATTGTTGTAGATTGTCAGGGTTATCGGAATCCGCACATCGGTCCGGCTCTTGATAATATCCGTCATTCATTCTAACACTTTTTATATTGTTATGAAAGTAACCCATATCTTCTGGAGCCTCGGCTTCGGTGGCATCGAGACCATGCTTGTCAATATTGCCAATGCACAGGCGGAAGCAGGATCTGAGGTAAGTGTTCTTATCATCAATAAGCTTTATGAGCAATCATTGGTCAATTCGTTGGATAAAAGAGTAAATCTTGTTTTTCTGAACCGAAAAAAGGGGGCGATAACTCCTTGGTTTATTGTAAGACTGAATCGGATTTTGAAAAGGAGCAAACCTGATGTAATTCATTTACATCGTTCGGATTTGTATCATTTTGTTTGGGGCAAAAAATTGAAAAGCAACGTGTGTATCACGCTTCATGACCTGCCCAAAGGTTTGGTAAGGCGTGAAGGGGTAATGCACATCGTATGGCGGAAAATCAAGAAACGTTCTGTTTTGTATAGTAATGTGGTTGATATGGATCGCATTCCCCATGTGTTTACTATTAGCGAGGTGGTTCAGAAAACTTTGTATGATAATTATGGTGTGGAGAGCACGGTGGTATGCAATGGTATCGTGACCTCATGTTTTGTCTCACGCCCTAAGACCATGCCCAAAGGTCAGTTGCGCGTCGTCATGGTGAGTCGTCTGGAACACGATAAGAAGGGGCAGGATTTGCTCATCCGTGCAGCGGCAGCGTTGCAAGGAACTGTTACGGTGGACTTTATCGGTATCGGCTCCAGCATGGAATATCTAAAGCAGTTCACTGCCGAATTGCATGCTGAAACGTATGTACGTTTTCTTGGTAAGCAAACGCAAGACTACGTGGCGGCTCATCTGACTGATTATGACCTCTTTGTGCAGCCATCCCGTTGGGAAGGTTTCGGCCTGACAGTCGCGGAGGCTATGGCGGCAGGCGTACCTGTATTGGTAAGTGAAGGGCAAGGACCTGCCGAGGTGACACAAGGCAGCCGCTATGGCTGGCTTTTTGCCAATGGAGATGCCGACGACTTGCAGCGTCAGATAGTCTTTATCAAGGAAAATTATGGTGAAGCGATGACGAAAGCCGATGAAGCGAAGGACTATGTGAGGAATACGTATGATGTGAGTGTCACGGCACGGGCCTACTTGCAGGAGTATGAGAAAATAGTCTGTGGGTGCCCCAAATCGTAAAAAGACAATGCCGATTAGGAATGCCCGAATGGGATTTGTTTCTTTGCATGAGTTAGGAATTGAGGTAGAAATTTATCAATAGGATGGAAACAACAAAATTCAATCAAGCTCGGCGGAACATTCTGCAGATGATATCTTATATAAAGACTCCGGAAGCATTGTAAAAATTAGAACAAAAGGCTAAGACAGAACGCCACTTGTCCGCCTTAGCCTTTCAATAAAAATAAATTTACTTTTCCAGAAATCCGTATTCGCTTTCCGTATCAAAACACGGGCACGCCTTCGGAATGCTTCCTCGCATGTCCCGGTGTCCGCGGATCTTCGCGTCCGGAAAGAGTTTCCTGAGCTTCATTAGCAACAACAGCAGCTGCTCACATTGTTCCTGCGTGCGCGTGTCGGCCGGGTGGCCTTCCGCATCCAGACCACCCTCATAGCAAATGCCGATGGAGCAACGGTTCCAAGGGCGGCAGTGCGCGCCCACTTCCTTCAGCTTGCGGTGCTGGGTGATGATGCCCGAGCGGCGGATGTAGAAATGATACCCGATGGTGCGGAACTTGCGCTGGCGGTGGCAGCGCAACAGGTCCTCTACGGTGAAGTCCCGGTTCTCGCGGGTGGCGGAGCAGTGGATGATGATATATTTCACCTCCTGCATGTACGGTCCGTCCTCGACGCTTTTCAGCAGTTCTCGTTCGCTCGCCACTTCCTCATCGGCGGTGAACAGGGGGAAGGATTCCTCTATCATAGGCTGAAAGGAAAGGTTGTGCAGCTGGTGATGCCCAGTGCGGTGAGGGCGGCGATTGCCGCCTGGATGATGGCCTGAAGAACCTTCTGCCATGTGATTTTATTATTTTCGCTCATTATTCTTTAAATTTTAGTTCTCCATAAGAGTTCGGGAAATTACCGGAACGGACATACAGTCCGTCCCGGCCGGGTCACACCTGTCCTTCGGTGGGCTGGTTGGCTTCGTTGCCTCCTCCTTCTCCTCCCGTCAGGTCCACGGTGGTCTCGCCCGCCTTGATGCTCTTCAGCAGGATTCTGGCAGCACGGCGCGAGGGCACGAGGTTGAACACGGCGTCCTCCAGTAAGTTTCGGAACCGGTCGCCGGGAGTCCAGTTCACGTTGAGCTGTTCGATGTGTATGGCGGGGTTGAAGGTTTCCAGGTTTTCCGCCCCCCGGCTTTGGATGCTGATGCTGAACACGCCCAGGTCGCCCATCTCGATGCGCTTTCCCTCCAGCAGCATCTCACGCATGCAGTCCACGGTTTGCATCAGCACGGCATAGATGTCGGCGCGGTTGTACTTGGATCCGTGGCTGGCGATGTGCCCGGCAAACTTGTCCAGTGTCAGGATGTTGGTGTACTGTGACTTGGCGTAGGCCTTTTTGGGCGCATCCTCATCGATGGGGTTGCCAAGCATGGCAATACTGTAATTGATCGACATAATCGGTTTGTTTTTAATGGTTAAACACTCAGTCACTGCGCGGCTGTAGCGGACTGTCCGGAATATCCACCGGGCCGGCAGGTCTTGGAGAATGTGCTGAACAGACTTGGCTTGTCCGTTGAACAGACCTAACCTGTTCGTTGAACAGACTTAGCTTGTCCGCTGAACAGACTTAGTCTGTCCGTCGCATCTCTTTGACATGTGCAAAGGTATCACCCCTCAAAATCGCAGTGTCCGTCTATGTCTGTTTATGTCCGTCTACGGAAAAATTTCTTTCGGAATGGGGTCAGGGTGTGGCGGATGGCTCGCCCAGGTACTGGCGGATCAGGGTCACCTGCTTCCAGGTGAAGGTGCGGTTCCGGCTTTGGTAGCCGGTTCCGGTGAGGGCTTCGACCAAGGGGTGGCAACGGGCTATCCAGCGTGTGAGGTGGCGCACGGCGGTGGCGGAAGTGGCATCGGGAAAATATTGCAGGGCGAGTTCTTGTTTGTTCATGGCTCTTGAATTGTTTTTTTGTAAATGCTTGAATATCAATTTTAGTGGAGGATATGGAGGGGTATTATATAATTTATATAAATGATATACTTATTATTCTTTCCTTTAAAGGAAGATACTTCTTACTTTCATATAATGGAAAGTTTGAAAAATATCCTCCATATCCTCCACTAAGGGTGTCAGAAGGGGAGTTCGGTATTCTCTTCGGAAGGCTTTTCGCCGGGGGGATCCGCCTGTTCCGTTTCGGCCGGCAGCAAGTGCTGTACCTCCTCGGTAGTGCGCTCCACCACCACCCAATAGTTTGCGTTGGAGGCCTTTACCTGTCGGAAGCCCAGCTCGCGCATGGCACGGCCCACCTTCTGGAGACTCAGCCGCAGCGAGGTGTTGCCGAAACGACCGATGATCTGGCTGCTGGTGGTATAGACTCCCCGTTCCAGCCCCACGGGCTTGCGGTAGTAGGTCAGGATCAGTTCGTACTCCGGACGGGGCACCTCAAACTGCTGCACATGGCCGCGCAGCTGCTGGATCTCTTTATCGGTAAACCAGTAACGGAAATTTACATCCTGGTAGAGCGCGTACGTCTGGCTGTAGATGCCCTCGTAGGGGATGTCCGCCTCCCACGGGCTGTCTATGTCCTCCACCTCGAAGGGCAGCCATCGCCGATTCCCCGTGTCGTCGGTGAGGAACTGGAGATTGTTCCCGGTGGCTACGAACGAGGCTACATGGGGCAGGTGCACCTTGTTGCGTCCGTAGGCTCGGCGCTCGTCCACGTAGCGTTGCGTCACCATCGCCTTCAGCTGGTTCAGCTCCGAGGGGGGCATGGTATCGATCTCCTCCAGATTGATCACCAGGTTCTCGGTCATGGTGAACAGGTCGTCTTTGGTCATGCGGCTAGAGTTGCTCTTTGTGGTGTAATATTCGGACAATACGGGCGGCAGGATATGCTGCATGAACGAGGTCTTGTAACTGCCCTGCCGCCCTATCAGGGTGAGGATCACCTGGTTCACCACGGTCTCGTTCAGGGCGGCGGCAATCATGGACACCATCCACCGTTTCAGGATGTCGGCAAAGCGGACGGGAGTTTCGGAGAGGTCGTTCCGTTCCCGGCTTTTGTCCTGCTGCAACGGACTGTGCGGACTTTCCTTGACATGCACCATGGCGGCCAGCCGGTCGATGTAGTTGGTCTCTCCGTCCCAGGGCGGCAGACCGTCCAGATACTCTTTCAACGGATGATATTCCTTGACGAAATCACTGCCGAGCAGCGTATGCAGCTCGTTCAGGTTGACCGCCATGCCATGGTGTTGCATAGCGCACCACAGGGAGTTCTCGATGTGGTCGGTGAGCCGCTGCCAGTGGCAGGCGGAAGCTTCGGGACGGTCGGTGTACGCATCAGCAATCAGTTGTGTCTCAATCTGGTGGGTAAGCATGTTCATCCGGAACTTCATATAGCTGTTGATAAACTCCTCCATCTCCTCCACGGTGGCCTTCTTATGAGAGGAATCATTCTCTTTCTCCTTTTTTCGGACGGAACGGGGCAGGGGGACGGTGTTGAACTCCATCGTGAGCGAGTAACAACTCTTTATGATGGGCAGCAGCTGCTCGCGCGGATAATCGGGAAAAGTCCGGAGGGCCCATGCCTCGGCGTCCGCCTGCGGAACACCGCAGCGGTTGGTATGATAGAAACAACGGCTTACGTAGTCGTTGTAGCTGCCCGGTGCGTATGCTATTCCTTCCTCTTCCAGCTGTGCACGGATAATCTTGTAGGCACGTTCCGCCGTCACGGTCACGGCAGTACCGCGCTTCGGCTTCTCGCGGGGCTTCATTCCGCTGGTGTGGAAGGAGGAGGCTTCGGGGCGGAGCAGGGCTTCGGGGTCGTGGCAGAGGACCGACATGCGCGTGGCGTTCTTGCATTGTCCGTCAATCTCCACTCCGCACAGGCGAGCGTAATGGTCGTTCACCCACTCCCATACCATGCGGTAGTTGGCCTTGGTCACTCCGCCCTCCACGTGGCTGATGACCCGGATGCCGCATCCCGAGATGGTGATGTACACCAAAAAGGAATGAATATCCTCTTTTACCAAAGTCAGGATGGCGGCGAATCGCTCGGGGGGGATGCCGTCTATGTCCACCATGATAAATCCCGTAAATCCCTTGACATGGGCGTAGGTTCTCCCTCCCTCCAGCAGGACGGAGGGGATGAATGCCGGCTGTGCGTTCTTCAGGTTGCTTTTGGTGAGCTTCCACTGCTCCAGCTGCTGCGCGTCGCCTGTCGCCTCGATGTCGGACAGCGTGGCCAGATGGGCGCGGTAATGACGGGTGGCGGTGGTGTGGGTGCTGTTGGTTATCTCCTTGAAAAGAACCTGCCAGGTGGTGGGTTCAGGCCGGGTGTCGCGCAGGGAGTGGAAGCGCGATGGGTTGCTTGATTTAAAAAAATCTTTATTCATAATGTGTAGCGTAGAATTTTGTGTCTGCAAAGTACAGAGTAAATTTTCAGGAGGACAATAGCGATTTAAAATAATCACTCTATGATTTAAAATAATCGGGAATAATTAGAAATCAAGATAAAACGATAATGAAAAACGAGACTAAAGAATCTCAAAATACTGCGAGGGCAAGTGTTGTTATCAACATTCATGGCGGTAACAATCAAATACTGCCCAACGCTACAGAGGTAGTGCAAAATTTTTATGGTGCTGAGTTCGCCCATGTGAGAACACAGAACAATGGTATGGAAGAGAAAGAGGAGGATGAGGCAGTGCGTATTGCCCGTGGCACGTTGTGCATTTACTACTCTGATGACTGGGAACTGAATGATATCATCCGCCGCATAGCTGATTGCCGCAGTGCGTCGGACTTGGCGAACCTTGTGGTGAATGATATGCATAAGCATACCATCCTTACTGCCGAACGTATGGTAAGCAAGGATTTCATAGAGGCGCTCCAGCAGTTCCTGACGTTCAAGTCGGGGACGTCCACGGGTAATATTCGTACGCAGATAAATAATGTGAGGAGAGAATGACCAGAAAGATAATTTAAAATTGATAAAATAAAAGTTACAATGAAGAGTCAAAACAAACAATCTGTATGGACGTGCATGAGTGAAAAAGCATTTTCTGCCGATGTGCATTGGATGACGATTTTCACTCCCGCTTATCAACGTGAAGCTACCATGGAGTGTTTCTATCGTACACTCATCACTGACGTGTATTCGTTTATCGGCAAATGCCTTGTGCTGGCGTTTATGCCTGCCGGCTATTTGCTTTCAAGAAAATAGGTCTATATATTCTTCTTTGCCATGTTAAAACTAAATCAAAAAAAACTGTCTTACACATTTGACCGGTGCCAGCAGTGCGGCATTTGTTATGCGGTGTGTCCTGAAAATGCCATTTCATTATCTTTGCGGCATGACGGGTTGCACGATATAAAGATAAATGCTGCGCTTTGTATCGCTTGCGGCAAATGTGTGAGAAGTTGTCCGGCTAACAAAGAGTATGGTTACGAAGGCTATTTTGATGGCTTTGCACAAAAGAAATACTACTTGGGATATCATGCGGACAACCGTATCCGTAGGGAATCTTCTTCGGGTGGTGTATGTAAAACATTGATCATCGATTCCTTAAAGAATGGCATGGTAGACGGGGCTTATTCGTTGAAGTGTACAGATTCTTTCCCTTTTGCCCAAGGTGAGTTTTATACCCGTGAGCATATTCCTTCATTCGGAGATATGCCAAATTCCGTGTATCACTCCGTGATGGCTTGCACGGAAATTGACCGGATTCAACCTTGCAAGCGATTGATGTTAGTGGGGACGGCCTGCCAGTTGAGAGCCTTGAACTCCATCATAAAGGATAAATGCGATGAGGTTGTCCGGGTGTGTATCTTTTGTAAGCAACAGAAAACACTGGACTCCACACGTTTCCTGGCTAAGATGATGGGTACGTCCGTTCCTCCAAATTTAAAATTCCGACCCCGCTATCGCGGAGATGGTTGGCCGGGAATCGTGAGAGTGGACGGATTTGAGCTGCCCTATTCCAGGGCAGCTCAAATCCCGTTCGGTAAACGATTGTGGACGGTGCCTGGATGCGGCATCTGTGGGGATTCTTTTGGTATGGAAGCAGGAGCGGACATCACGCTGATGGATCCTTGGACTATCTGCTCGCACAATGAGTTGGGAGAGACTTTGGTAACGGTTCATACTCAGAAGGGGGATGAATTGCTTCAACAATGTGTTTCCCTGAATCTGGAACCCCGGTCATTTTCCGAAGTGGAGCCTGCACTTTCGCTCAAGGATGTGTGGCGCAAACAAGTGACCGAGCCGGTCTACAGGGGCAGACCTTGTAAGAAACGTTATGTCCGTGCAGTCCGTGCGGAACGGAGGCAGCAAAGATTGTTGCGCATGGTGGTGGAAATGCTGCCTCGCTTACCCATTATCTGCTATCGGACTCTTGCTAAACTGCCCGATTTAAGAAACAGAATACTAAAATAACCCTTCATTCTTTTTAACGATGCAAATTAAAGTGATTACCAGACATACGCCCAATAATTACGGTTCGTTGTTGCAGTCCATTGCAACCCTCCGGGTGATTGAATCTTTGGGACATCAGTGTGAGATTATTGATTATTGGAAACGCGATGAGGTGGGACTGCAAGGAATTCTCACATCGCTGCAAGGAAAATCATTATGGAAAAACAGTTTGTTTAAACGTATGGCATACGTGGCTTTGCGGTATCCGGGTGAGAAAATAGCGGCGTTACGTTTCGATAAAATGCGTAGGCGGTATCTAAAGCTGACTCCCCGTTGCTATTCAATGGAGGAGTTGGAGTCGCTTCAAGCGGATGTGTTTATGACGGGTAGTGACCAGGTATGGGGACCGTTGCTGGATGGAGGATATGATGAAGCCTATTTTCTTTCTTTTGTAAAGGAAGGTATACGTAAGGTATCGTATGCAGGCAGCTTTGGCCGCACTGAGTTTTCGGACATTATTATTGCATCTTATAAGCGGTTACTGTCAAAATATGATGCGCTTACTGTACGTGAAAGCAGTGCCGTGAAGCTTTTGGAGGAGTGGGGGATTGACTGTGGAGGACAAGTACTGGATCCTACTTTATTGCTCGACTCCGGTCAGTGGAGTGAGTATATTGAAGAAGATGTGAAAAAAGAGTATGTATTGATTTATGAAATACATAACAATCCCCGGTTGGACGATTATGCCAAGCGTTTTGCCGCTCATGCCGGTCTGCCGTTAGTACGTGTGTCTCCTACGCTTCACCAGTTAGCCCGAGGGGGCAGATTGGTGTTTTGTCCGGAAATAGGTACATTCCTTTCGTATATCAAGAATGCCCGTTACATGCTTACCGACAGTTTTCATGGAACAGCTTTTGCCATCAACTTCAATACTCCATTTCTGGAAGTGCTGCCCAATAACAAGACCGGAGCACGAAATCAAAGTATACTTCAACTGACAGGACTGGAAGACCGAATTGTCACAGATTTTAACGACTTCTCATTGGTAGACCGGCAGATTGACTATGCTAAAGTGAATGAGATAATGCATAGAGAGCGGGAGAGATCGATGGAAAAACTGGCGGAGTTGTGCGAATGTCAGATGTGAGAATTGATCGATATTCTTTACCCTTAAAGTGTATAACAAAATAACTTAATCAGGCTTTGCAGCCTTGAAAATCTTGCAGGTCATATAATTAATGTTGATATATGAAAATCTTACTGGCTAATAAATTCTATTACCGCCGGGGCGGTGACTGTGTCCATACACTCAACTTGGAGCAACTGCTCAAAGCGCACGGTCACGAAGTGGCTGTGTTTGCCATGGACTACCCTGAAAATCTGGAAACTCAATGGAGCAAGTATTTTCCTTCTGAGGTGAAGTTCAAACTCGGAACGGGCATGATTGAAGCACTGATGAGACCGTTTGGCACGCGAGAGGTACAGCGGAAGTTCAATGCGCTGCTCGATGATTTCCATCCGGATGTGGTACATCTCAACAACATCCATTCGCAACTTTCGCCGGTCATTGCAGAGATGGCGCACGAAAGAGGTATAAAGGTGGTGTGGACCCTGCACGACTATAAATTGCTGTGCCCTCGATACGATTGTTTGCGAAATGGGGAAACGGTATGTGAATCCTGCTTTGCAGACAAGCACAAGGTGTTGGAATATAAATGCATGAAAAACTCGAAAGTAGCAAGTTTCCTCTCTTATGGTGAGGCAATGAAATGGCACCGGGAGCGCTTGGAGAACTGCACGGACGCTTTCGTCTGTCCTTCACAATTTATGCGCGACAAGATGAAGCAGGGGGGATTTGCTGCTGCAAAGTTGCACACATTGTGCAATTTTATCGATGTAGCCCCATGTGTGGCCGATGATTACAGTCAACGTGATGATTATTATTGCTTTATCGGCCGCCTTTCGCACGAGAAAGGTGCCAAGACTCTGATTGAAGCGGCCAATGCGTTGCCGCAACATAAACTGGTGGTAATTGGGGGAGGGCCTTTGGAAGACGAGTTGAAGTCTATGGCAGGCAAGCACATTGAGCTGGCAGGCTTTAAACAGTGGAGCGAAATCAAGCGCTTGGTGGGCAAAGCCCGTTTCTCGGTCATCCCATCGGAATGGTACGAGAACAATCCACTTTCGGTCATAGAAGCTCAGTGCCTGGGCACTCCGGTGCTGGGTGCCCGGATTGGAGGTATCCCTGAATTGATATCAGAGGAAACGGGCATGACTTTCGAAAGCCGCCATACGGCCGACTTAAAGGAAAAAATTGAAGCGATGTACGGTCGGACTTTCAACAATGCTAAGATTGCTGCCGCTTCACATAAGCGATATAATGCGGAAAGGTATTATAATGAAATAATCACAGTGTATAAAATGTAAAAATATTATAATGTTTATGGCTTATCAAAAAACTGTTCCTACTCCTACGGACGCAAGTATCATCCTGACTTATCGTTGTCCCATGAAGTGCAAGATGTGCAACATCTGGTTTAATCCCACCAACAAAAGCGAAGAGATAAAAGCGAGTGATTTGAGAACACTGCCTAAGTTGAAGTTTATCAACCTGACGGGTGGCGAACCTTTCGTCCGCGAGGATTTGGCGGAGATTGTGGAGGAATGCTACCGGCATACCGACCGTATTGTCATTTCGACCAGCGGATGGTTTGAGGATCGTGTGGTGGCGCTGGCAAAGAAGTTTCCAAATATCGGCATCCGCATCTCTATCGAGGGATTGAGTTGTAAGAACGATGAACTGCGTGGACATGCGGGTGGCTTCGACAAGGGACTTCGTACACTGCTGACATTGAAGGAAATGGGGCTGAAAGATATCGGTTTCGGTTGCACGGTGTCTAACAATAATTCTAAAGACATGCTTTCGCTCTACCAACTGAGCAAGAGCTTGGGGATGGAGTTCGCCACAGCTGCTTTTCATAATTCGTACTACTTCCACAAAGAAGACAATGTAATCACTAATAAAAATGAGGTGTGTGGTGACTTCAAGCAACTGATAGAATGGCAGCTGAAGGAGCGTCATCCGAAGAGCTGGTTCCGTGCCTGGTTCAATATGGGACTGATAAATTATATTGAAGGCGGTCGCCGTATGTTGCCTTGTGAGGCCGGTTCGGCTAACTTCTTCATTGATCCCTTTGGTGATGTATATCCTTGTAATGGGCTGGAAGAGAAGTATTGGAAGAAGTCGATGGGAAACATTCATGAAACTCCCGACTTTATGACTATATGGGAGAGTGAGCAGGCACAGGAGGTTCGCGCCATGGTGCGCCGTTGTCCCAAAAACTGCTGGATGGTGGGAACTGCCAGTCCTGTGATGCACAAGTATATTAAGTATCCGTTGAAGTGGGCGTTGGTTAATAAACTGAAGTCACTGCAAGGGAAAGATATTTGTCTGGAACCGAAATGGTGCGATGTAGGGCAAGACTCTTGTCAAGGTGATTTAAGGGAGAAATTCTGATGAAACTAGTAGTTACCGGCACCCGTGGTATCCCCGATATCATGGGTGGCGTAGAGACGCATTGCGAGGAACTGTTACATGTTATTAGACATAAAATAATATAATTCACTTGATAGTTATCCTTATATGAAAAATAAAAGCTATATTTGTGATAAAATCTCGAATGAAGCGATTAAAGTATGATTATTCAATTTACAATAGGAAATTTTCTATCTTTCAAAGAACAGTCTACATTGTCATTAGCGGCATCGGCTTTGAAAGAAATACAGGTTCCGGCTGAAGATATAATCTTTAGTGTAGGGACTGCCGGATTATTGTTAATGAAGAGTGCGGTTGTTTACGGTGCCAATGCATCCGGTAAATCCAATTTCATTAAAGCATTTGAGTTCTTCAAGTGGTATGTGATAAATTCATCGAAGGATATTCAGGCAGGGGAACGTGTCAATATAGAAAGTTTCCGGTTAAATTCGCTTACAGCAGGTGAACCAAGTTATTTTGAAGCCATATTCTGTGATGAGGATAATCAATATCGTTATGGTTTTGAAGCTGACAATTCATCGGTACATTCGGAATGGCTCTATCAAAAAGCTAATAAGAAAAGGGCTAAGGAGGTGGAATTATTCTACCGGGAAAAAGACAGTTTTGATATTCATACCAAGTTTGCCGTTGGTAAAGAGCTTGCAGGTAAACGAATGGTGAGAGCAAATGCACTATTACTTTCTGTTGCGGCACAATTCAATGATCCGACGGCAGTGGAGATCATGAAATGGTTGAACGATACCACTATTATTTCAGGTTCTAATGATGAGAAGATATGGAATACCGCCACCATCCAACTGGATGACATCACAATGAAACAGCGAATTGTGGAGTTTTCCCGTTATGCTGATTTAGGTATTGAAAATATTGAAAAAATTGATAATACTATTGTCAGTACGCATACACAATACGATGATGAAGGTAATGAAGTCAAAGCTGTTACCTTCCCATTCAGGAAAAATGAATCGGAAGGTACAATAAAGTATTTTTCTTTAGCATATCCCATTATTGATGCTTTGGATAATGGGAAGCGTCTGATTATAGATGAATTTGATTCCAAAATGCATCCACTTCTTACGTGTAGAATTATTACCTTGTTTAATTCAAAAGAAACAAATCCGAAAAATGCCCAATTGATTTTCACTACCCACGATACAAACTTGTTGAGTGCTAATATATTCCGACGAGATCAGATTTGGTTTACACAAAAAGACCGTTATGGAGCAACCGAACTTTATTCATTGGCAGAGTATAAAGTTCGTAATGATGCTTCGTTTGAAAAAGATTACCTGTCCGGAAAGTATGGAGCTATTCCAATTGTCGGAGATTTAACCCGTTTGTTTAATACGCAAGAAAAATAAACTATGGCGGCTACAAAAAGGAAAAATATGAATCCGCGTATCGAAAGAAAGATAACCCGTATCAGTGGTGTGCGTGAAGTGAAACAAACATTTCTGATTATTTGCGAGGGGGTTAATACTGAACCAGACTACTTTAATGCCTTCCGCTTGACTTCTGCCACTGTGAAAGCTATCGGTCAAGGCATGGGGACATTAGCATTAGTACAGAAAGCTATCAATATAAAAGAGCAGGAAAGGCAAAGAGGAAGGACATACAATCAGAATTGGGTGGTCTTTGACAAAGATGATTTTCCAGAAAATGACTTTAACTCCGCAATCCTGTCAGCTCGCCAGAATGGTTTTGAAGTGGCTTATAGCAACCAGGCTTTTGAATTTTGGTTCTTGCTTCACTTCAATCTGTATCAGGGGGCTTTGCATCGTTCCAGATATGAAAAAATGTTGAGTACTTTGCTCGGATTTGCTTATACAAAGAAGTCGGGCGTAAGCTCTAAAATGTTTAATGCTTTATTTCTTAAACAAGAACAAGCCATTAATCACGCTAAAACTATCATGAAACAATTTGATGGGAATAATCCGGCACAACAAGAGTCTTCTACTACTGTTTATAGGCTTGTAGAAGAATTGAATAATTTTTTATAGAAAGCCAAATAATTGGGGCGAAGTTGCCTTTGTCTGGTTGTTGAGGGATTTGGCGTGGTTTCTTAATAACTAATATTTACCGATAAAACTTATCTCCTCATTTCCTGTATCAGGAAATGAGGCTAAATGCATTGTGGCTGTCCTATTCGGATTGTAGCCTTCATTAATAATAATCTAAATTTTGATGAAACTAGTAGTTACCGGTACCCGTGGTATCCCCGATATCATGGGTGGCGTAGAGACGCATTGCGAGGAATTATTTCCGCGCATAGCAGCCAAAGGTGTGGACACCACTCTCATCCGCCGCAAAGATTATGTGAGAGATTCTCTCACCGAGTGGAAGGGGGTGAAGCTGGTGGATATCAGCGCACCGAAAAGGAAATCATACGAAGCGGTTGTCCATACGTTTCGGGCTGTAAACAAGGCGAAAAAGCTGGGAGCGGACGTGGTGCATATTCATGCCATCGGACCTGCGCTGTTAGTGCCATATGCAAAGATGCTCGGCATGAAGGTGGTGTTCACGCATCACGGGCCCGACTATGACCGTGACAAGTGGGGCTTTGCCGCCAAAAGTGTGCTGAAACTGGGGGAGCGGTTGGGGTGCAGGTTTGCAGATGATGTAATCGTCATATCTGAAGTAATTCAGGATCTGATTGCCCGGAAGTACCATCGACGTGAGAGGGTACATCTGATTTACAATGGTGTGCCGAAGCCTGAAATTTGCGACTATCCCGACTATTTTGAAGAACTGGGTATTGAGAAAGGAAAGTACATCCTTGGCATGTGTCGTTTTGTGCCGGAGAAAAACCTGCACCACCTGATAGAAGCTTTCAAGAAGTTGGAAGCTGGAGATTGTAAGTTAGTGCTGGCGGGCGATACGGATTTTGAAGATGAATATTCACTGGGGTTGAAGAAGATGGCGCAAGAGGCAGGCGTGGTGCTGACGGGATTCGTGAAGGGACGTAAGTTGCACTCGTTGCTGACAAATGCTCGCTGTTATTGCCTGCCTTCATCGCACGAAGGGTTGCCTATTGCATTATTGGAGGCTATGAGTTATCACTTGCCGGTGGTGGTGAGTAATATTCCTGCCAATCTGGAGGTAGGCCTTTCTTCTGACTGCTATTTTCATTGTGGAGATGTGGATGCTCTTGCCGCTCGATTGCAGAAGGTGATAGACGAGGATTATCATAGTGTGCAGTATGACATGGCTCCGTATGATTGGGACAAGATTGCAAAGCAGGTGATGGGAGTTTATGAGGGTTTGTTGAAATAAGAATAAAACGGATGATGATAAAAAAACTGATTTGTGCGGCGGCATTATTGATGGTAGCAGGTTTGCAGCATACGCAGGCACAATATGTATATGGCACCACGGGGCTTCTTCACGCCCCCAGCGCGGATATGCAGCGCGACAAGACTTTTCTGTGCGGGTTTTCCTATCTGCAAGTGGCGGCTACCCCGAAGCATTGGAATTATGACACGTGGAATTACTACATAAACATCACCCTCTTTCCGTGGCTGGAAGTGGGCTATACCTGTACGCTGCACAAAATAGGATTGCCCCAGTATGGTTATTCATATAAGTTCCGCAATCAGGACCGCCAGTTTTCCGCCCGGCTGCGTGTATGGAAGGAGGGATGGTGGAAGGAGTGGACACCGCAGATAGTGGTGGGGGCGAACGATCCGTCCACCAACGATGTGCTGGGCGACCCCGATAAGGACGATTATGGTTTTACGGGTACGTCTTCGGTGGGTAACGGACACTGGAACCGCTATTACATAGCTGCCACCAAGCACTTCGGGGTGAAGAATGTGGGGGAGTTGGGGATGCACTTCGGTTATGTCTATAACAAGCGGCTGGATTATCACCGGAACGGACCTGTGGCGGGGGGGAATTTTCAGTTTGCCCTGCCGGCTACCTCTTTTTGGATGAAGGCTGTGAATGGGCTGAATGTGATAGCGGAATACGATAGTTATTCGGTGAATTGTGGTATCGGGTATAACTTTTGGAAGGATTATATTAGTGGTGTGGTGGAACTGACCCAATGTAAGTATCCCAGTGCAGGGATGGTATTCAGGATACATCTGAAATAAGGGATGATGCATGGCAAGGAACGATTGTCTTCGTGACTACCAGCAGGAGATGAAGCTCAGGCTCTTTGAAGAGTGGGAGCTTCACCGGAGTGTGATGGTACAAATGCCTACAGGCACGGGAAAGACACATCTGCTGGCTGCGGTGGTGAAAGAGTTTCTTTGTGGTGGCGGTGTCGGTATGCGGGTGTGGATAGTGGCACACCGCAGGGAGCTGGTAGAGCAGATAGAGGAAACCGTAGCCCGGTATGGAATGGGAAAAGAACCGGACAAGTCGGCAAAGAACGGAAGGACGGGGAAAGACAGTATGCCGGAAGAATCCGGGAGGGTGAGGGTATTTTCCATCCAGTGGTTGTCACGAAACCGGAAGATTATGGACGGACAGCCGGATTTGATCGTCATTGACGAGGCGCATCATGCCCTGGCGGAAACCTACCGGGAGCTTTGGAAGAGATATCCGGAGGCGAGGAAACTGGGCATGACTGCTACTCCCTGCCGGCTGAGCCGCAAGGGATTCACGGATTTGTTTGATACCCTGATTACCTCATGGAGCATTGCGGAATTTATCGGGAGGGGCTGGTTGTCGTCATTTGACTATGTGTCCATCCGTGCGAACAGCAGTGAACAGCGACTGATTGACTCGTTGAAGAAACGGGGTGCGGACGGGGATTATCAGGTAAAGGAATTGAAAGAGTACATAGAGGATGTATTCGCCGACTACAACGATATCAACGATGACACCCGTATGCAGTTAGAGCTAATCAATGAAACGCTGGCAGAACTGCAGAACAAGAATAAGGCACTAAACAAGTCACGGCCAAAGATCGGCTTTGTGAAATGAACTTACGTTTTTCTTTTAGGGGGCTGAGAATTTGGTACAAATAAAAATAAATGGATATTTTTGAGGCAGTGTTTAAATTATTAATAGTGTGATATGCCTTATTCTTTGTTATCCGATACTGAATTATGGAACCTTTTCCTGAAAGGAGATAAAAAGGCATTGGCTTATATTTATAAAAAGCAATACCGGTTACTGCTTGCTTACGGTATAAAACTTTGTAATGATCCGGAGCTTGTCAGGGATTGTATCCAGGATCTGTTTGTAAAGCTACATACGAATAGAAGTAATCTGAGTGAGACTATAAATATTAATACATACCTTATTTGTGCACTTAAACATCGTTTGTTTAA
>ERZ826146.922-NODE-922-length-30890-cov-3.440149_pt1 | contig 30890 bp, 22 predicted proteins | sample MGYA00519857_ERZ826146 | MGnify/ENA primary metagenome ERZ826146 (study PRJEB31778, sample SAMEA3449222) | human gut metagenome | biome: human gut; feature: human-associated habitat; material: faeces | place: United Kingdom | collected 2010/2012 ...
TATTCGCAACGCTGCGCATGAATGAGCAGTCGTTTATCGTTAACCCCAATTCTGCCTTTAGGGTTAAAGGGATCAGGGTCAGTAGTGCAGGTGACTAAAGTAAGATAGTCGCCTTTGCTAAAATTAAGTTCAACATCATCAGGATCAATTATTTCCCAATCAGTTACGCGGTAAGCGTAGACATCATCAAGCACGTGTATCCCAATGACATCGCCCGCTTCAAGGACGCGAATGTTGTCAAAGATTTGATATTGACTCATGCCAGAGTGTCCAGAAATAAAACAATGGGAGTATTCTCCGCCGACAGGTAAAGAAGTTTCGCTTTGATGGCCTACACCCATTGCAAGAACGTTATCTTCAACGCCATGATAAATAGAGGTAATGACACCAGCTTTTGGTATTTCAATCCAACCCATAATGCCATCTTGATTGATATTAAGTTGGTTATCGTAGTCATCAATTTCGTCTACCTCGATAGAAACGCGACTATCAGCATATCCGCCGAGATGAGCATTGTAAGCGCGAGCTTGTTCAAGAACTGATTTTTTAGTTTCTGAATCAAGCTCAAGAGCGGTATTTTCAAACGAAGAAACCGTTTGATTTGATTGGAATTGAAAAATTACGTTAGTAAATAGGGGAAGAATACAAAGAACAATACCAATCGCTATAAGGATTGGACCAACTCCAATTTTCTTTAGTAAACGAGAGTTCTTATTGCTGTTTTGTATTCTTCCCATGGTAAAACCTCTTAATCTTTCAAAAACAAAGAACTATTCAGCTTTGCTTTCCTGGGAAGTTTGAAAACGGCGATACAAATAGATTGCAGCACCAGCAGCAATAACAATCACGCCGACAAGACCAGCGCCCTGAGCGCCCGTCAAAGCAAGAGAAATCACACGATCATTGGTTACATCAATGTTGATCATGCCCTGAGATACATCGATACCATCAGGAGCGATACTTGGATTCAAAGCAGCATTAGTAGAAACGCTTGCATTAAGGCCAGTAAGTTCACCCGTTTCTTCGTTGTAAGCGGGTGTTACTGTCAGATCAAAGGAAGCAAGACTACCCAAAAGACCGGGAACAACATAGTTGTCAGGCGCTACTGTCTCAGTCAAAGTGTACTTACCAGCATCTAGGCCTGGCATTTGTGCAATGTTGCCGTTTTCATCTGTGGTGAATTGAGTAGCCCCGGCCTTTTCGGCTGTCCAGCTATAGCTATCACCATCGGCTACCAAATACTTTCCCTCTTCGTTATTAACGATGAAGGAGGCTCCTTCAAGTGGTACTCCCGTAGATGCATCAGTTTTATCAAGGGAGATTTGGAACGTATAAACATAAGTCTTTTCGGAATCAACGGTTCCGTGATCGGTGGTATAAGGATTATTGGAATAGGTCAGAGTTGCACCATTAATATTACCCGTGCCACCGAAGACAATTTCATCGAGATCGTTCAAATCAACGGTATAGGTAATGGTGATAGTATCCCCAGAATTAAAGTCTTCATTAAGAGCCTTCAAATCCTCTGCCGTAATAGTAAGCTTGTTGTCCTGACCGACATTGATAACAAACTGATCAGTAATGTTGGTATCACCGTGCATTACTGCAACCTTGCTAGTATCAACTGTCATGCCTGCTGGAACGTTGTCGGCTACCTGATAGTAGAAAGAATCAAAGGTATGGTAATTTCCTGGTAAGGTAGTAGTTACTTGATAGGTAACTTCATCGTTGATTTCTACGTCCGTATATTTGATAGCATCGCTATCTTCGATGATCGTCTTTGAGACAGTAGGTGCAGAAGCCTTTTCATCGATTGTAGTCGCGCTACCGCCTAATGGGAACCAAATAGGCGCAGTACCAATACCGCCTTCTTCATCAATTTGTGAGCTTACGAATAAGTAGTATCCCTCATTATCAGTGAATGCGGTTCCCTCAGTTGCGGTTTTAGCTTGACCGCCCAAATTCGTAACTGCCCAATGAGCAAGCTCATCAGCAAAAGTTTCTGAATTTACCCAAACAGGAGAATTGGCACCAGCAGACTTACCGATTTGCTCACTAATAAACTCAGCTTGATTTTGAGCATTATCAGCAGCGCCTTTAGAGTTGTCAGTTAACCAAGTAGCATAACCGTAATTATTTAAGAAAGTTGCAAGTGCTTCTCCGCTAACACCTGCGCCGAAGGCAAAATGAGTAGCATTATTTTCATTGTCGACATCAGCAGTAAAGAATTGGTATGCGTTATAGATTGCGCCTTCATTGTCGACCGAATTGATTGTCACACTACCTGTATCAGCAAAAGCTAACTGAGGGGAAGCAAGAGCAGTGCTACCAGCAAGGCTTACTGCTAAAATGCCGCCAAGTGCAACACGTCTTACGCGGTGCGTAAATGGTAATTGAGTCGCATTAACCATCATCTTGTCCTTTCTATAATCAGAGTTAATTCTGGTGGCTAATAATTTTTTTGCGCCAAAGTAATATGCCAACTGCAATACAGATACTTGCAGTAATAGCTATAAGAAAAAGGAAAGCTCCTGAATCGCCTGTTTTATCGAATAGTCCACTAGTAGGTGATTTAGAGTTAGTGACATCGATGTTGATCATGCCCTGAGATACATCGATACCATCAGGAGCGATACTTGGATGAAGAAAATCATTATTAGAAACGGTTGCGGTAATACCCTCTAAAACGCCTTCGTTGGAGTAAGTAGGCTCTATATCTAATGTAAAAGTGTTGAGAGTTTCAGATTCGGTATAACCATCAGGAACTTCAACTTCGGTAAGCGTGTACGTGCCAGCATCTAAGCCTGGTATCTGCTCAATGTTTCCGTTTTCATCTGTGGTGAATTGAGTAGCGTCATCTGCACTTGCGCTCCATTCAAAACTTTCACCTGTTTTGACTAAAAATCCACCATTTTCCTGTTTAACAATAAATTTTGCACCCGATAGAGGGGTATTAGACTCGTCATCAGTTTTATCAAGGGAGATTTGGAACGTGTAAACATAGCTCTTATTTGATTCAATTGATGCATTCGAATCTGAATAAGGATCATTAGAATAGGTCAGAGTTGCACCATTAATATTACCCGTGCCACCGAAGACAATTTCATCGAGATCGTTCAAATCAACGGTATAGGTAATGGTGATAGTATCCCCAGAATTAAAGTCTTCATTAAGAGCCTTCAAATCCTCTGCCGTAATAGTAAGCTTGTTGTCCTGATCAACGTTGATAACAAACTGATCAGTAATGTTGGTATCACCGTGCATTACCGTAACCTTGCTGGTATCAACTGTCGTGCCTGCTGGAACGTTGTCGGCTATCTGGTAATAGTAACTAGCAAATCCATGATAATGAGAGGGAAGAGTAGTGGTGACTTGATAAGTGATCTCGTTGCCTATAGCAACATCGCACCAATCAACCAAAGCTTCATTGTCAACGATATGCTTTTCGATTGAAGGAGTTCCAGCTTTTACGACGACTTCATGAGCAGAGCCGCCAAGAGGAAGCCAGATGGGAAGCGTTGCAGACAACGCTTCGTTGCCTACATCAGCACTAGTAATAAGGTAATAACCTTCATTCGCAATTAATTGTGTTTGACCATCTGAGCTTTCAAGATGAATTGGTTCTAATCTGCTTTCGTTGACGGTCCAATCGGCAAAATCAAAAGCAAAAGTTTCGCTACCGACCCAAATAGGATCATTGGTTCCGTCAGACTTATCAATTAAACCGCCTATAAATTCAGCCGCATTTTGAGCATTATCAGCAGCGCCTTTAGAGTTGTCAGTTAACCAAGTGGCGTATTCATATCCATTTAAGAAATTGACAAGTGATTGAACATCAACATCTTTACCCCACTCAACATGGGTTGCTTTGTTTTCTTCGTCAATATCTGCGACAAAAAGCTGATAAGCATTATAAGCAGCAGAATTGTTGTCTTTAGTGACAATAGAGACGCTACCATCATCGGCATAAGCTGGCGATGCAGTTAAAGCAATAATCGCAATAAAGCACGTTATGACAAAGAATGTAGATATAGTTTTAACCGAACTTCTCATGGCGATTATCACTTATCCTTCGTGAGTAATTAAGGTATGGTCGGAAGTCTGTTCAGGAGTAGTAGAGCCTGATTCGTCAGCGGTATCAGAGTTTCCCTTTTTGGAAGAGGCACTATTGTGTTTAGCCTTGCTTTGTTTATTTACGAATTCACGCAACTGCTTAAGTTCGGTATTTGGGTCGCTATTTCTATCGTGCTCTTTAAAAGCAGACTCATAAACCGAGGCATCTCTTAGAACTCTATTAAGCTCAACAAAATCTATATCGCGCCATTCAACACCTATGGCTTTTAGTACCAAAGCGCCTAAATAAGACATTGCTTCAGGAGCCGCTTTCTTTTCGGCTTCCTTCATGCGCTTTTGCTCTTCGCGCATTTGATTCCGAATAGCTTGTTCTTCAGCCTTTAATTCATCTAACTTCTTTTGAAGATCAGCGTAAGTTTCAAGCTTGTTTGACTTAGCCATAAAAAACAATCACTCCTCACTATTAAGCGAATTATTTAATGTGGGGGTTTGTTCTGATAACGAGCTATCAGATTCTTGGTACTCTAGATATTGATTTGGTTGAGATGTGGTTGACTCAACCAGTTTGCTTTCATCGCTTTGCCACCAGATGCGTTCAGGTGAAGCCAAAACGAGAGTTCGTTCATTGCTAAAACGGTTATACGAGCAGGTGCAGAAGGTAATAAGGCTTTCAGGAATATCACTAGAGCCTAAAGTGACAACCGAGTTATTAATCTGCTCTTGATACCAAGTTTCGTAGTCGGTAGGGTCAACAAACGAAGTACGTTTAGATAGTGTTGTACCGTCAATGATTTGAACGCTTTGCGCTTCATAGACAACCTGTTTATCAGGTGTTTGAACATAAATATTTTTATGCGCATCAGCAAAAGTCTTATCTGAATAATTAGCAAAAGCGGCAAACATGGTGCCATCATTCATGTGATGACCAAATACCACCGCATTTAAACTATCAAGCAAGCCATACGTTTCATTACTTGCATCAAGATACGGAACGCCATAGAGTGACCATTCCTTATAAACATCATGATGAAGATAGAATTCGGGATCATCAGCATGTGCTTGAAGAATGGGGTAGTTAATAGGGGTATCAGGAACGTTAACCCAGCCGATAACGTCAGGGTTGATTGACTTCCAGTATTCCCAATCTACTTCAACAAAAGGATTTTCAGCGCTAACGCTTTGTTCGACGCCCGGTGAAGGTTCAGGATTTGCTTTATCAGTCATGGTGAAATAGACATAAGCAAGAATGCCAGCAGCAGCAAAAAAGCCGATAGCTATGCACAATGCAATTCTTGATTTTGTTCTATTTCTTACCACGCTAAAAACTCCTACTTTCCCTAAATAAAAGAATCAATAAAACAATCTCCAAAGGGGTATTCGCAACCAGAAACACGCTTAAATAGAGAAGCAAATGAGAAAAAATTGGTACGCAAACTAAATAGAAGATCGGTTTAAACGTGTTCCTGCTTCCAAATACCTTTTACTTAAACTTTCAAATCCTTCCTTCAACTACTAATTAGGCCTTTTGAGTAAGGCGGTAAGCGCATCTATGTGTTGCACGAATTGACTAGTTTTACCCGATTGCCCTAGATCGATGTCAAAAGAAGCCACCTTGCTCAAAAGGCCCAATCAGCTAAAAGCGAAAATGCAAAACGCAACAACCAAAGCTACGAAGAAGCCAGCAAGAGCAAGCGCCACTTTATGACGCTTGCCTCGCTTATAAGATTTCTCCCACGTATAAATAGCGGCAGGATCACGTTCAAATTGGTTGTTAAAACCACTACTCATTTGAATCAGCGTCCAAATCCTCAACGTCTTTCTTTTCCCCGCAAAGCGAGCAAATTTCACCATTAGGGACGAGTTCTTCGCTTTCGGGAGTGTCCACTACGGTTTCATCCCAAGCAGGTTCAACTTCAACGGAATCTGTAAAGGGAACATTTGGGGTATAGCCCGAATCATGTCCTGTAGCTGCACGGTGTTCACGAACACCATCAGCACCATCTACGCGACCACCGCATACGTTGCATGCGGTGTGATAAGTGATTTGATCCTCATAAACTGCATCGTGATGTTCAACATGGGTTTTAGCTGGGATCTTTTTAATATCCCAATTAGTTTCCCATTGATGATTGCATTCACCATCATTGCTAGCAGCCTTTTCGCTGCCGTCTTGACCAGTATTGTCAATTACGATCGTTTGATTAGAAGGGTCAGCTTGTTCTTCTATGCCCCTTACATAATTACCAAGAGCAAAAGCGCCACCCACTAAGGCAATAACAACTATTACCGCAGCAAGAATCGCTAAGATTTTCTTAGTGGAGAGGGAATCAAGTTTAGAGAACTTACCTTTTTTGGTAGTGTTCGTTTCTTTGTGTTCGTCATTATTTCCCGCCTGAATTTTAGATGCTTGCTCAGCATCAACGTTTTGCTTGTTGTCGTCATTTTCGTTTTCAAGCGATTTGTTTTTGTTATCTGCCATGTTTCACCCCTTTCAAATTGAATAAAGTGATCAATCCATCAATCAATCCCAAAAGAGTGCGGTTAATCCTGGGCGATAAATCGCCCAGGACCGAGTTAATAACCGCACTATTCTTCGGAATCAGACGAAGAAACAGAAACAGTTTTGCTTGCATCGCCATCGGCAAGCTTGCGCTTGCGGACGTAATACGTAGCTGCGCTGCTACCAGCGAGCAAAAGAAGTGCAATACCAATAATCCAAGGCAGTAACGTCTCGCCAGTCTTAGCGAACTGCTCGCCTAGTGGAGGCTCGCCAACCCAAGCAGTTTGAGCTTCATCGTCAATGTCAGCGTGAACCGCCACTTCAACGCCATCTTTGTAAAGCGTCTCGAACGCGACTACCGCCTGACCATCAGGAAGCTGAGTTGAATCAAAGGTGAATTCAAGGGCGATCGTGCCGCTTGGCTGATTAGGTGTAAAGGTGGTAGTAGCAACTACTTCCTGACCACGAGAATCAAGTACTGCTTCAGGCTCACCACTCTGCTCATTTTTCTGCATGAGCTTACCGACAACCTCATATTCCTGACCTGGAATGAGATTTTCGTATTCAACGGTATCTACCAAAGTGGTTTCAGAAGATGGCAAGAAATAATGATCGCCATCAGTCTTATCGACTAAAGTGGTGCCAATTTCAGAAGGAACAATAGTCGTTGTCTGACCTGCATCTGCACGGTCGGCGTGAATTGCAACAATCAAGTTGTCTTTGAGCAATACCTCATATACAACCGTATCCGTTGCCTCTTCGGCTTCAATGAAGTTAGAAGCGTCAAAGTTGTATTCAACGTTTACGCTGCCTTCAGCATATTCAGGACTGAATTCAGTGCTAGATACTACGAAATGTTCATAGAGATCAGCATTTTCGGCATACAGGTTAGTCAAAGTTTCGAAATCAGGATTGAGTGGGAGAGTGTGAGTTTCCTCAACAGCTTCGCCGCCGATTTCGCCTTCACTACCTTCACCGCTTACGTCCGTGCCACCCTGAACACCCGTATCACCTTCGCTGCCTTCATCGGTAGCGTTATCGGTCTCAGGAGCATTTTCATCAACGGGGAAGGCGTTTTCTACGAAGCCATAAGACTTATAAACTTGGTTGCCGTTCTCATCTACTTCAAACTCACCTAAGCCATAAGCAACAGCAAGTTTTTCAGCAAATGCCTTAACCTGTTCACTTGAGAACTGAACCGCGTCAGAACCAACCATCAAAGGAAGTCCCGTTGCTTTATCAATGACGATACCGCCAAGAGTGTAGTTAGCGCCTGGAAGCAGGTTCTTATACGTTACGTTATCAACGATAGTTGCATTTCCGTCAGCAACCACATTCTTATCTCCATCAACCTTATCGGTTGCGGAAGTGGCAATTTCAGGATTTGCAACCTGAACCGTCTGACCTTCGTCGTTAATGTCAGCATGGACAGCTACTTCAATACCGTCACGAGACAGGGATTCAAATGCAACGAGTTCTTTGCCACCAAGCAAGCTTGAATCAAAGCTAAACGTAAGCTCTACGCTTCCATAGGTATCTTTCGGCGTAAAGGTCGTAGAAACAGTAACAGGATTACCATCCTTATCAAGCAAAGGCTCACCAGTTACCGTGCCGTCTTCGGCAACATTCTTAACTTGGAGAGTACCCGTTACTTGATATTCCTTGCCTACTATAACATCGCTGTACTCAACAACGTCCTTTACACTTGCTTGCGTATCGGCAACAACGGTTTTGTCTCCGTCAAAGCCGTCAGTTGCAGTAGTACCAATTACAGGGTGCTTGATGACTACAGTCTGACCTTCGTCATTAGCGTCCTTATGGTTGGTAAGCTCTACACCATCACGATAGAGCGATTCAAATACAACCAGTTCATCGCCATCAGCAAAGCCAGTTGCGTCAAAGGTAAAGGAAAGATCTACTGTTCCGTAGGAGTCTACAGGGGTAAAGTCGGTATCTGCTACAACAGGATTACCTTCCTTATCCAAAACAGGCTCGACACTAACCGTGCCGTCTTCGCCATAAACCTTCTTCATGAGTTCGCCATGAGTAGAGTACTCATGATTTACCATGACGTTTTCATACGAAACGGTATCAATAACTACTGCTTCGGTATCAGCGATAACGGTCTTATCGCCATCGATTCCGTCAACAGCAGTAGTACCGATTTTAGGAGATACAATCTCGACAGTCTGACCTTCGTCATTAATATCAGCGTGAACTGCTACTTCGATACCGTCACGGGACAACGATTCGAATGCAACTACTTCCTGACCGATAAGGTCACGAGCATCAAATTCAAACGTCAAATCGACGCTACCATAAGAAGCTTTAGGAGTGAAAGTTACCGTAGCAGTAACAGGATTGCCATCCTTATCAAGCAATGGTTCACTTTCATACTCAAGAGCGTCATCGGACAGAGTAATGTTGCTCTCTTCGCCCGTGATACCAGATACCAAAGTATTCAAAAATTCGCTGAATTCGTTTACCTGCTCGACGGCTTCATTGCCCTCAACAGCCTTTTTGATCATCAAGCTACCAGTTAAGGTGTATTCCTTTCCTGGAACAAGATTTTCATACTCAACGGTATCAGTAACACTAGCCTGACTATCAGCAACAACACTATGATCTCCGTCAACGGTATCAGTTGCGGTAGTGCCAATTACAGGACGAGTAATAGAAACGGTTTGGTTTACATCATTAGCGTCTTTGTGTTCGGCAATCTGCTTGCCCTCGCGATAAAGCGTTTCGAAGACTACAAGTTCATCGCCATCGGCAAAAGTAGTTGCGTCAAAGGCGAAGCTTACGTCTACCGTTCCGTAGGTGTCATTTTCAGGAGTGAAAGCGACATCGCTCGTTACAGCTTCGCCTTGAGCATTCTTTACGGCTTCGACACTAACCGTGCCGTCTTCGCCATAAACCTTCTTCATGAGTTCGCCATGAAGCGTGTATTCTGAACCAGTCAAAAGACCACGATAGGAAACGGTATCAGTAACTACTGCTTCTGGATCGGCAGCAACAATGGAGTCTCCATCAATGCCATCAGTTGCACTGGTAGCAATAGAGGAGGGGATTAACGTTACTTGCTGATTCACGTTATTAGGATCAATCTCTTCTGATACTACCTTGCCGTCTTTATAGATGGTTTCGAAAATAACAAGATCAATAGTTTGACCAGCGTATTCGGTAGCATCAAATTCAAAACTTACGCCTACCGATTCACTTGCCGCACTAGCCTTAAATTCAACAGAGTTAGTAACCTCTTTGCCACCTACCGTGAAAGGCTCGGTAGTAACCGTGCCGTCTTCAGCGGTAGTAAGACGCATCAATTTGCCTTCAGCGGTGTAAGTTTCACCTGGAAGGAACTGTGTGGTGTTGATGGTGTCAGTGACTTTAGAGTGAGTATCAATAACGATGCTCTTATCTCCGTCTAAGCCATCTCGAGCAATAGTGTCAAAGTCACTTTGAATAACTTTAACGGTCTGCTCGGATTCATCGAGATTTTCGTTATGGGTTGCAAGAACACGACCATCGGATGAAATGGTTTCAACAATGGTTAATTCATGCTCAACTAATTCAGAAGAATCAAATGGAATCTCAATTGTTACAGAACCATCTGCCTTGGAGGCAGTAAAGTTGGTGGTTTGCTTAGCGATTTCAGCATTGTTGTTAGATTTATCAACAAGCTTAGTTTCAAGCGTGTATTCGCGATCCTCTACAGCACCCTCATACACAACAGTATCAAGAACCACCGATCCATCATCAGCAACAATATATTTATCACCATCGACCTTATCGGTTGCAGTGGTATGAATGTAGACCTTTGGGTTATCGATTGTGCCAAGATCAACCGTGAAATTGTCGCGAGAAATGGTAAAGGTCTGCTTGTCCATAAGCTGCAAACCCTCGTTTGCTTCGCAAGGAAGCTCTTCGATGGTATAAGTGTCGTAAGGGAGCGCACCCATATCATCATTAGGCTCGGTAGTCTCGCCATCAGCATTCATACCAAACCAAGTACCAGCCTCACCGTTGTAGTTTTCCTCTACGAAGTAGGGATTTTCTGATTCAGTTTCATCTTCACCAGCAACGGTGCCATCAGGATTATAAGCGTCATCATTGCCATTAGTGTCATTAGTGTGAGCGTTATAGCTTGAAGAAGTGCTAAAGAACCCATTTTCGTCAGTAAAGACGATATGACTCTCGCCCGTGGTAGTAGAAGTAATACGGAATGGAACATGAGCCAAACGAACCTGGTCGTTCTCAGCAGTCTTAGAGAACTCCAAGTCTCCGCGCTTTACAGTATCAGGAACTTCAGGGGTGTTGTAGGTTTCTACAGTTTCAAAAGTTCCTTGGCTGGTGACGTTACGAATAAAGACTTCGCTATTTAAGTTGTAGCCAGTAGGTGCCTTAGTTTCTTGAATTACGTAAGTTCCCAAAGGAAAAGTTACGACATTATTACTGTCTACATACAGTGGATCGCCAGAAATAGGTTCATCTAAAGCCAAAGAAATAAAGCCATCATTATCTGTAGCAAATACCCACTGTCGAGTATAATCACCTGCATTTTCTGCATCGTTGTATCCGAGTTCTTCAGCGGAACTTGCCTGAGTATCGTAATACGTTACGGTAAATTCGGCTCCACTCAAAGATGCTGCTCCTTGAGGAAGATTCTCTTCCCACTGGAAAGAAGTTTCTCCGTCAAACTTACCAACTAAAATATTTGCAGGGTCGTTCTATGGTAAATCTGCAACCTTACCACCATTAACAGATACGGTCTGTCCGTTTCGAACCGTTACGGTGTAAATGGTTTCATCTAACGCATAACCCTTTGGAGCTTTGGTTTCTTTTACATAATAGGTAGCTGCATCGATGCGATCAGACTTAGCATAGCCATCCGCATTGGTAGTCAAAGTGCTAACTCGATTAGTATCGGTGCTAGCATCGGTTTCACTCTTATAGATGCCGTATTCTGCATCCTCTAAAGAATAGCAATCATTACCGTTGGTAATATCTTCGTTTGCTGAAACCTTTTGAAGGTCCATCCAGCCGCCGAATTCACGCCAAATTGAATTGCTTCCTTCAAGACGCTGATAACCATCTTCGTAAATGTATTCACCAGTACCAGTAAGCCACAAATCCAGAGCAACTTCGCCAGTATCGTAGTTGATGTCAGTTACGGTTGCGGTGTAATACCAACGTCCACCAATAACAGGTGCAGCGCGACCATGGTCGGAGCAATATACTCGGACTTCACCAAGTTCAGTTAATACGCCGCTAGTAGCTTCGAAATCAACATAATTAACTACGTGACCGTTGCCGCCACTTACCCAAGTAATCAAGCCATATCCGTCAAATACTTCCCCAACGTAGGGAGAAGAGGAGCTACGAGGCTGAACGGACATAGTAGAAATACCATTGGCAGCATTCTCGGAAGCCTCTTCAGCGTCAGCGGGAAGCTTTGCAGCATCCAGCGACTCCTGAGAAGGTAGCTCGCCGATAGAAATCGATACAATCTTATCGATACCGCCAGCGGTTACATCTTTTTCAAAGTTGGAAGTATTTTCAAAACCTTCAGGCGTGTTTATATCAAAAGTATCTGACATATCGCGAGTGGTGATAGATATATCGTTTGGTTCAGCAAGTGAACCAGCGACATGAACAGCAGTACCAGTTTTCACGTCAAGTGTGACTTGGGCATTATCTGCGTTTAAAGATTCATTGATGTTGTCGCCTTCAATGGTGATATCAGCTTCTCCATCAAGAACAAAGGTAATAGCGGTAGTATCCTGAGCTTCCTCAGCCCAAGCTTTAACGGTAGTAAAGAATGCAGAAGGCGTTGCGAGTGCCAACGCAAACACAACCGCTAAAACCGCTTTAAATACTCTGTTCTCTTGGAGCTTATCAATCCAAGTTTCATGGTATTTGAACATGCTTCACTCCTTTCTGAATAGTCGATGAACTACGTCAAAAAGGAGTGATACTTAAATAAAGCTAATGAAGTTGTAAAAGGGTATAAATGCGAGAAAACTTGCATTTTAGATAATGCAAAATAGACGCAGGTAAACCCGAGCTTAGCTTCACTCCTTTTTGTTGAATCGCATAAAAAATGTGGAAGTACGATTCAACAAATAATGTAGCAGAATAAATCCATAATTTCTACTAAAAATATCATGAAAAGTGTCGGTTCATCAGGTATTATACGGCTTAGTCATATAAGCCTCATAAGCTTTATAAGCCGTCTAATATGCATTAGTCGGCTTATATTTTTAAGATAATTTATAAGTAAATAGAGAGATTTAAATAAAATGAGCGAGAACTACGTTAACGCTACCTACGAATTCTAGTACCACTATGATGAGTTTTTGAAAGCTTTCGATTGTGTTTTGCTGCTTGCACGCGAGCGTGAACGCTTATTTCCGTAACGCTAGGTTTTTTCTTAATAGATTCCGCTTTGGGTTGTGAAGAGGTTATTAGCCGCTCAAGAGAACTAATAACAGCAGGATTAAGATCGTTTAACTCATGAACCAGGGCTAAACTTTTAGGACCTACAGAAAATGCAACATTTTCAATAGATTCTGAAAGCGCTTTTTCCAGATCAAAGGACAACTCTTTAGGACTTAGCTTACTAATCTCAATAAGCTGCCAGCTTGAATCGTCAAAACGTTCTAACATTAAAACGAAACTTTCTTTGTATGCTGGCTTACAAATAATAAGCTGCCCCTGTTCGGAGTTAGTAGTAATCAAACCTGAGCTATTCTCTATATAGTAAGGAAAATTGCAAAACAGGTCATAAGGCAATTCTTTAAAGTAAGGATTATTGCATAATTCGTAAAAAAACGAACTAGAAGCGATAAGGGAAGATGGTTCTCCTTCAAATATTTCAAAGGTTTGTTCTAAGTTACAACTTAGAACAAATAATGGTACTTGATTAGAATCGGTGAAAGTACCTTCAAGAAACCTTCGTCCGATTTGTTCAGGCAGTGAAGCTAATTCATAACCCTTATTATTTGGCAACTTAGACAAACATAAATCACCAAAATTTCTCTGAATATAACGATATTGAGAATCAGTCAGCATAGTGAGTCTCTTTTACTTAAAGCGACGGGGCTTCGCGGAAATCGTACTCTTTTTCGAAGAGTTCTTTTTGTTTAAACCTGCTTTTCCTCTTTTACTGTTAGCAAACCCGTCCATTTGAAGACCGTAAAATCCATTCTCAAAAGGCTTGTCTAGCAGTTTTACAAAAGCATCATAGGTTTTGTTGGAAGACTGGGATTTCAGACCCTTCAATAGAACGCGATGACCGCTTTTCTCATCTAATAGTTTTTCAGTTTGTTTAGAAGTTAAAGTCTTACCGCGAAATTTAGGTGGATTAAACATTTTAAAACCACAGCCCGCAATATGCTCATACTCTCCATCTTCGTTTCGCTTTTCTTTATTAGATTCGCAAGTGATTATTTTCCCTTTATAAAGAAGTTTTTTACCACAAACAGGACATACACCAGCAGTTTTTCTTGTCACTAAATTTAGGCTTTCAAGCTTAGGTGCATTTTTGATCATCGCCTCGCGATCGTGGATAACCATTAAAGTACAAGTATCTAAGACTTTAATGGGATCTTCCTTGAAGTCTCCAACGCGCTCCATGGCTTCAAATAAGCCTTCGGTTGTTTGAGGATTTGCAATTTGACAACCTTCTAACAAAACATAGGAAACCTGACCACAATCAGTCAGCGTTAGAGCGCCTTTGTTCTCATTGAGAAGAGCTTTTTCGTCTCCCTTGGTAATTTCAGCTAAAGTTGACGTGCGAGTAGCGCCCGTGCCGACATTGAATTTTTCTAGACGTTTATTGAGCCATTTCATCGTAGGTTTTTGAGGTCGTTTATTAGCACCTTCGTGAACATAAGGTTTTGCAGGAGAAGAGAATTCCCTAGAATTATCTTTTTCCTCGCTTTCAGCGGGTTCATATGAGCTTGTCTCAACGTCAAAAACCGCTTTAAAGCCTAAAGATACTGGAATTTTAGTTTCGCCAACATACTCAGGAAAGTCCTTAACATGTCCTTTTACGAGTTCATATTCGTAATCTTCACAAAGCATAGCAAGATAGTTTTTTGCTAATAGCTCATAAATTGCTGGTCCCTCTTTACCGTATTTAGATAATGATTCAAGGTTTTTTGGAATGTTAATACCAGGTCGGTTTGCTCCATGCGCGCCGCCTTCTTTAACATGAGACTTGCGCGGTGTTTTATGCGTTAAAAGAGCCGTATCAACATTTATGACCGCAGCAATTTTATTAGAGAGTGGTAACAATTCATCAAACTGCTCAGGGGTTATTTCCTTATCTTCGGTTCGAGGATAAGAGACTACCTGATTTTCATACATTTTCTGATATGTCGCTAAAACATCATCGGGCTTAAAACCTTGTTTAGCCAAGATTGCGGACATTCCAGCAAGATCAAGAAGCTTTCCTGGTGATGTATGTTTAAGCGTTCGTGAATCTTCTGAAATATCACTATCATGCAAAGCACTTATATCGACTTTATCGGCACTATCAAAGCGAATATCGCTTTCATCGTCTACAATGCGCCGAAAAACATTACCATTTTGATCCTTGAAACGAGCTTCGTAAAAAGGCGTTTTTACGTACTCGTTATAGGCTTTTAATTGATCACCAACAAATTTCACCATGACTGACTTTAAACGCCCCTGACGAACCGTTGGATTAAATCCATAGCGTTTGGCAAGAGAGGAAGCGATTCTAACAAACTGCATGGAACAAAAGTCCCACCGTTGGCGAGTTAAAGCCTTAAGATAATCTCCATCTTCATGCATCGAAGGAATAACTTTACGCTCTAAAAAAGCTTTCTGAATTGACTTAGGTGCCTCATCAACGAAATACATACGAGTGGTATAACCAGACCAGCCAACCCAAGCAAGAGCCTCCCAGGCGAGGACTTCTCCTTCGCCAGAAGGATCATCATCGGTTGCTATAACAACTTCCTCGACATCTTTAATTGCACCAGATAGGTCGTCTATTATATCTTCGCAACCTGACATTACGTCTTTTTTGAATGCAAAGTCGTTGATTTGCCAGGGAAGAAGATCAATGTCCCAGGATTGATAAGTGTTAGCAAGTTCAGGAACTACTTGCAAATGAGGATCAAGTAGTTCCAAAACATGACCACGTAACGAAAAGATAGTGTAGTCAACCCCGCTATAGTTTCCCTTCATGCCATTAAGCGCTTTAGCAAAATTTCGAGCAGCAGAAGGCTTTTCCGTGACGATCAGGATCATAGCATTCACTCCTTAAATTCCCCGAAAAAATGTGGAAGTGGGGATTAGATATAGTCATCATTGTATCGTGTTTTACGTACAAAGAGTAAATGCGGCAAAACAAAGAAAACGAAAAGCAATTGGTTTTTTCAAAGGTAATATTTTTTGAAATTTAAACCATCCATCCGTCCAGCTATAACGAAAGTCTGCGTTTATAATCGGGCGCATCCGTCTTCACACGAGCCCCATTACGTTCTTTTGCAATTTGAGTTGCACTTGCAGCGAGGCTTTCAACACTTGTGCGGTCGAATTTGCTTTTGTGAGTTGGGAGAGATTGAGTTTTTGCTAATTCAGGATGTTTTTCCAACCAATTACTGTTAATAGATTCTCTTAATTCATCAAGGCTATAGTATTCCAAATCTGGCATATCGGCAGTAGCGAGCAGGTAGCCTTCATCGCCTAAATAAAAACTTTGCTCAAGTTCTTGCCCATAACTTTCATAATCAAAGTGGTTTTCAAGAGTTTCCCTGCTAAGGTTTCGAAGTCCTCCTAACACTTCAATTTCAGCATAAGCAAGTCGCTCATGGTCATTAGAGTAAATTCCGTTATCAGGCCATTCGTGATAAGCAATATCGTCGACCTGCAACGCAGCGTTACCAATCTCAATAGGACTAGGAATAGCAGACATGTGGTCTGAATAGAGTTCAAGAGCACAGTCCTGTTCGTAAGTTAAATCATCAATTAAGTAGTGTACTGCTTGCCATGTGCGAAGATTGTAGTTATTAAAATTCTCAAGATAACCGAAGCCAACAGACTCAAAATCTGCGATCATTTCTTCACGTGAAGGAGCATGATCTTCGTCAAAACCTTTAGATAAAGCTTCGTCGATTAGTTCTTCCTCCGAATAATATTCAGTATCAACATCTCCGATACTATCATCCAAATATCCAGAATCCCCAATATAAAAACCTTCATGGTCGAGAAGTCGACCATAGCTTTCATAATTGAAATGTTCACGTAAGGTTTCTTCATTTAGATTCTCAACACCGCCGATTTCGTCAATTTCGGCATAAGCAAGTCGCTCTTCAGGGCTGGAATAGTTTAGTTCATCGGGCCATGGTTGAAAGGGAATATCGTCTGCTTGCTCGACTAAATTAAGTAATTCGGACATGGTTGAAGGTGCGTCTATGCCAGTATCTAGGGCATTGGTAACAATTTCTTCGGCTTGTGGATTAAGTTCTAACTGCTTTGCAAGCAAATTCAAATTATCAAGACTGGTGTACTCGCTAAAAACTGTTCCGTATGGCATATCAAAAGGTATGCCATCGTAATCAGAAATATAAATCTCTTCGTGCAAGGGGTCTTGCAAGCCATTCTCGGAAAGAAATTTCTGAATCTCTTCATTGGTTTTAGGAAGCGTAATCCAGCGATCCCTAAGCTCTCCCTCATTGTAGTAGCCATAGTTGCCAATACATACTTCTATACTCATAATGCTTCACTCCTTAAGGTAATTCCTATAAAAACGTGGAAGATAGGAAAATGAATATTAGAGAGATATATTTTGGGATTGAGCAGGTGTATCACTCTTCATACGAGCCTCGTTACGCTCTTTTGCAATCTGAGTTGCACTTGCAGCTAGGCTTTCAATACTTGTGCGGTCGAGTTTAGTAGGGTGATTCATTGTCTGTGTTTCCTGCTTAGGTTCAAAAGAGTTTTTTCGAGCCTCTAGTTCTCCTTTTTGAGTAACTTCTTGTCTCTGAGCTATGTACTGTTTGCGTTCTTCGCGGATTGATTGACTTAGTTCAGTAGAAGAAAGTGAAACTTCCTTGATATCACTAATCCAATTGCCTTCTGGATCTTTATGCCCAAAATCGCGGCGAAGATTAACCATCCATGCTCCACTATCAAGAGCGTTATGCGTAGGAAAAGAGATGTCAGTAACCTTGCCATCCCCACGAGTAAAAGACTCTTTGCAAACAAATGAATATCCTCCAATTTCTTGTCCATTAGGCGCAAGACAGCCGTTTGGAAGCGTGACGCGAACCATTGGAGTTTCATCTTGGGATAAGAACTTTTCAGTAAATTGCTCTGGAATTTTAACGTGGACAAAAGGATTTAGCTCAGGATTAATTTTGCGTGATTCAGTAATGTCTTTATCAAGAGAATAAATTGCTTTAGAGACATGACGGGAAAGTTCATTCACAGCCGCCAAAAGAGCAACAGGCGAATCGCCCATTAAGCTTTCTTCTTGATTAATGTATGAGATTGCTTCTTCATAAGGAGCTTTAATTCCTTCATTGAGGCCATAATGACGCTCCACGATCCATTTTTCAGTTTCGTTTGCAAACGTGATAGTGTTCTCATTGAGAGCGGCATCAATCATTGCGGAAGCAAGCACTTTATCGGACGTGGGTAGTCCTCGATAGCGGTTATTTGCGCCAATAATTTGATCTTCGCTGTAGAGGCGTTCAATTTTAAAAGTGTCATCTTTATTCGTTACGATACTAATACCCTTAGAGCCTTTTTTAATACGAGCGCCAAGGTTAGACCATTCATCGAAGGTGCGGAGTTCCTTTGCCTCACATAGAGGGCTATTTGCTATTCCTGCAACATTTAAAGCAGATCGATGAGGGTGTCTTGCCAAAGTGTCAAGATAATGAGTCCAAGAATCAACGTTTTGTAGCGCGCTATCTAGATACTTATAGTTATCAGAAAGTACTTCATTTTTCTTAATTGTCTCAGATTTAGCTTGAGCATCATGACTTTTATCAGGCATTGTTATCCCTCCTAAATACAAATCTCTAAGATCAAAAATCAATGCTTGACCAAATCCACCGTATCAAGGAGGCGTATTAAAGAAAATGGGCTTTGCCGAAGTTATAACATTAACCGAAAACAATAAATTAAAGAAAGATGTTTTGAGTTTTCTCAATATCTTTCTTCAGGTCAGGGATCCCAAGCAACCAATCAACTGAAACATCAAAAACTAAAGCAAGCATTATAAGTTCTCGAATTCTAGGGAGTCTCAAGCCTTTAAGATAGCGATTTATAGTTGACGGAGTAAGTCCTGTAACTCGGGACAGCTCAACTTGAGACATATTGCATGCCTGCATACAAGCCAGCAAACGCGAACTAAATATACCTTGAACTGCCCCGAATTTCATATCAAATTACTCTTTTGATTGATCTGGTTGTGCGTTGGTAGGTGCAACAACCTTAGTTGATCCAATAGAATCAACCGCAGTCCAGCTAAATTCGTCATCAACCATCTGACAAATCAGGTATGGGTAGTTGGGATCATCGCAGTTAAACCACATGTTGATGCCGCCTGTGCTGCCAGAAGACTGAACATAAGAGACGCTGGCGGCAGACGATGAGTAAGTGTCCTTCCAGGTCTTAAAGCTTACAGCAATATCTTCAGGCTCAACAGGGGCATTGCTCATGTCGAAGAATTGTACTTCAGATAAAACTTGCTGTGCCTGAGTATCAACAGTCGAGCGGCTGGAAGCGTTAGCGAGATTCTTGATTGCTTGGCTATAAGCTTCCTCAGATGCATCCGTTATAGTAATGGAGCGATCAGCGTTTAAAGTTGCGGCGAGAACGCTCATACGCAAATAAGGATGTATGTTGTTGTTAGTTTCAAACCAGGCAACAAACTCACTTCCAAATGTTCCACCTGTACATCCGATATAACGAATATTGAAACCATCTAAAGTAACTAATGAAGTTTCTGCATAAGCAGACAAAGGTGCGCTTAACTCAGAGATATTAATATCAAGAGCGTTAAACATTTCAAAATTATAAATTGTGACACCTGTGTCACCTACAAGAGCTGTTGATTCACTAAACGCACCATTCTGTCCGCCGTCTTCGGCGGTAATATCCGCGAGCTGATATTGTTCGTCAGTTTTTTGCTCACTATTTTGAGAAGTCATATTCTCTTGTAAGCTCCCTAAAATGGTTGCGATACATGCAAGCGCCACGATAATGGCAATAGCCACTAATAAAATCTTTTTTCTTTGAGCGTCACTTCTTGATTTCTTGCTTTTAGTATTTTGATATTTCATAGGTATCTCCTAATGTTATCCAGCGTAACGAACGAAAACCATATTGCTTTGGACATCACCAATCTTTACAACGTCACCTGTATGGGGAGCGTGAATCATCTTGCCATTTCCGATATATACGCCCGTATGGGTACTGCTTACGCAAATGTCTCCTGGTTTAGCATCTGAAGCACTTACGCGAGGCCATGTAATGATTGTGCTGGTACTACACCAATGATTTCCATAACGACCAGTAAGGCAATATCCAACTAATCCTGAGCAATCGAAAGCATCAGGACCCGAAGCTCCCCAAGCATAAGGTTTTCCTAATTCTTCATAAGCGCGAGCGACTACCTCCGAAGAAGATGCGGCAGGAGCAGATTTAAGCATGGCATAATAGCTCATTGCAGAGTCAATTCGTCTGTCAAGATGTGCCGTTTCGCCATAAGCGCACCCTTCATAAGCAGCCATCCAGCAGTATGCAGCCTTTGCGGGATCGGTAAGATCTACGTACTCATCTGCGCTACAAAGCGTTGATGAGTTAATCCACGAATAACGACCGGACCAATATGAGATATAGCCAGTACGTTTTACCCAGCGAGATTTCCAATTACCTTCTCGATTTTCACCGCCAAAAGTCCACTCAAATTGTGATGAAGCATCATAAGGTGATTTTCCAGATGCGCTACACCAAGCTTTAAAATTACAATATTCACAACCGCAAGTACCAGGAGAAGGCGGGATGGAATTTGACGCATGGGTGTACTGAAATAGTCCTATAGCGCGCTCGTATTTGTAATTAAAAAGTCCATCAAGATTAGTTTCGTTTTTTGCGCCTTCCAAACCGCTTTCGTTAGCGACATTACCTAAAACGCCCGCTATAGCAGCATCGCTAAATCCTTCATCACGTAGTACCGCAACTAAAGCCCACATTTCTGCCGACATATCACCAGAGTCGTTATTGATTGACGTAACAGAAGAAATGATTGCGGTGATTATGGAGAGACCAATGATGAAGGTGAAAAAGAATAATAAAAAGCCGCCGCCAAGCATAAGAGCAGCACGCGCAGAAGATCCTCGTGCAATAGAATTAGCAACCCTTCGCGTTCTGCTACTACGTTTTCGCTGAGCTTTGCTCAGTTTTTTTGCGGACTTTTTATACTCACCTTTTTTAAAGGACTTAGCAGCTTTCTTTTCGAGCTTTTCTATTTTTTTGTCAGATTTTGTGATGATCTGAGATGCTTTTCGATTGACGTTTTTACGGGTTTGGTTTGGCGTGGTTATCGTTGATTTTGTAGCCTCGTAAGCGTTTTTAGAATACTTATCAAAGGCGTTTAAATCACGATCTCCACCGCCTTGCTCCGAGATCATCTGGTCAACGGCTACACCTTTAAATGCCTTGGAAGCGCCATAAACAGAATCCTTTGTGGTGTCTTTTGCAAAGCTAAAAGCCCCTATACCGATATTCTGAGCAATTTCTAACCGATTTGGTTTCTGTCTATCAAAGCGAGAAGCATTTTCTTTTAGATCGCTGTAAGAAAAGAGTGTGCCACGAACGATCTCAGACGAAAACCTACTAGGATCACCACGCCAAGCGGGTTCATAGTAAAGTTGCCCATCGTCATCCTTTAAGACAAACGCATCAGGCTTGTCTTTTCCCCATGATTCCGTAGCAACACGAAGCTGATCTTTTGATAAGTCATCATGCGACATGGAAAGGTAAGCCTTATTATCTTGAACGGAAATAAGGCTTGCACCTTTCAAGGTCAAACGATCAGCGCCGTCATTCTTGAGCATAAAAGCATCATGAGCGACTTTGGGCTTTTCTAGGGGGTTTACTCTATGTTCATCATGGTCTGTCATAACTTATGCTACGTTGTCGCTTTCGTCTTCAAATAAATCAGACAATTTTGTGGTAACAGCTTGATAAATAAGAGTCTTTTTGCCGTTAAGTTCTTTAGGTATCTCGTTGCGATAAGGAATGATTTTCTTATCAGCAATCAACAAACCTTCGGCGACCTTTGCGCCAGTGATGTTTGCCATTTGCGAATCGGAAAGCTTTAGTAGATTTGATAGAGCTTCAGCATCATTTCGCGATTGACCCAAAATAACCAAAAAGTCAGAGTTGGAAACCATGTAGCGAGTTTTATCGATTGCAAGCAAACGTTCGACATTTTGCGTAATTCCTGTAGGGATAGCGCCCCATTTACGGCTTCGAGTATATAGAGAGTCAAAGTAATCTACTGAACCTTGATCGTTTAACAAAAGTTGTAATTCGTCTACAAAGAACCAGGTTGCAGCACCTTTTGAGCGACCAGAAGTAATAAAGTTCCATGTCTGGTCAAGAACAATAAGAAGTCCGAGAGCTTTTAAGTTCTTAGGCAAATCGCGAATATCAAACACAACAAGACGATTATTTAAATCAACATCGTCGGTCGTTTTATGATTGAACAGACGCATCGAGCCAGTAATGTAGCGTTCGATAGTTACAGCGAGAGCATTCGCCTCTGCTTCTGGTTGGCGGACTAGTTCGTCATAAAAATCCTGCAAAGTAGGAATATCGTTTTTATCATGAGTCTCAAAATACTTTGAGTAAATTATTCCAACAACACGGTCAACAATAGACTCTTGGAGAGAAGAGATATTCTTTGCCATTTGCCTGATGATGGAAATAATAAAGTCCGTTTTAATCTCTAATGGATCAGCCTTAGATTCTTCGGTATCTGAATAGCTTTCGGTGATGTCGAACGGATTAACAAAGGTACGTGAAGAAGAGTCAATCTTCAAATATAAGCCGCCAAGCATTTGACACAAACGACCATATTCGCCTTCTGGGTCAAGAACAACAACGCGAGCTTCAGGATCGGCTAGCAAAGCCCAAAGGATTTGGTTTTTAGCCGTAACTGATTTGCCGCGACCTGGTTTACCTAAAATAAAGCCATTAGGAGCAACTGCGTGACGGCGATCGTAAAAGATGTGGTTTTTGGAAAGCTTGTTTTGTCCCATGTATTGCCCACCTGGCTGAATTAATTCATCAGCGGTGAAAGGCACATAGTTTGCCAGAGCGTCGCTCATGATTTTACGAGTAGGAAGATTTGCATTATGAGCAAGAGGCAAACATGACTTAAACCCATCTACTTGTCGTGGTAAATTCGAGAATCGACAAGTAAATTTACGACCAATTTTCATTACTTCTTCAACGGCAAGACTTAATGCATAAGGGTCGCGATCGTATACCATGACGCAAAGCGAAATCTCGAAAAACTTCTGGTTATAGTGAAGCAAGTCATCGCGTGTAGCATTTGCAGCAGCTAGATTATCCCCTAAAGAGCCTGGGAGCATTTCATCATCAAACAATGCTGTTTGGGGATGAGACGCAATGTAATTGCGCTTTTCTTGCTTCAAATTAAGAAGTTGACCTTCAACCAGCTCAATTGCGTCTGCCTGATCAATGGGATTTACATGAATTGAAACCGTAGTATTTTGTGGCAATTCAGCTATCTGGGAAATGAAGTCATCACGAATGGAGTTTGAATACTTTTGTAAATACAAACATTTAGCAAAGTAATCGCCATACGAGATACCTGTTTTCGTTTTAGTAATGTCGGGGGGTGCAATAAGGTCAATAGTGCTAGTCCCTGGCATTGCTAAAAGGTCGTTATAGGAAATTAGACCATCGGTATCATCGGGATTAGTTATATGGTTGATAACTTCGAGCCATTCGCGACCATCTAAAACACGATAATCAGATCCGATATTAGAGAATTGTTGCTCGACTTCATTAAGCATACGTCCAAGAACGTCTTTTGCTTTGTTCATGTTGGTTGTTTCGCAACGAAGAACCAAATAAAGCTCGCGTCGAACGTTATAGCTTGATTCTGAAATTTTATTTTCCAGAATCATATTCTGCTCATGGCGCAACTCATTAAAGGTGTCCTCTCCTGGGACATCTTCATAGTGCATATCTTTCGAAAATTCAGCTTTTGAAATTCTACGAGTAGAGATAAACCATTGAAAGCCGCTTTCAACGTCAAAAGAATTAATTAACTCAACAAGATTAGTGTGAATTTCTTCTTGAATTGGGCGGCGTGCGCCTTGGTAGTTAACATCTTCAAATTGTATACAAGTACCGTATACTCCCTCGGCAATACGGCAAATTCCATCTTCGCGCATTAGTTCGAAGCCTAAATCATGAGTATCACAAGTTGATTCTCGCTCCCAACGAACACGCTCGTTATCCTCAGAAGGATCACCAAAAATAAATGACATCAAGCGAGAAAGGAGACCCTTTTTAGGTTTTGAAGCCTCTTCGTTATGCTCGATCTCGCTATTTTCTTCGGAATGTTTTTCTTCAGCTTCCTCGGACACCTCTTCTACTGAAGTTTCTTCAATAGCTTCAGCTTCCGCTTTGGCTTTTTTCTTTTTACCAAACACTGTGACCATCACTCCAATCAAACTATCTTGAGGTAGTTAATGTGGAAGACCCCAAGATAGAAGTGTTCTTACTTTAGGTTTTAAGATTTACGCTTTTTTATTCCTCGCTCTTTTCTTGCTTTTGATGGTTTTATACTTAGGCCATCTGCGCCGATGAACTCACTATCGCGTTTCGCAAGTTTTACTTCACGTTTTACTTGTTTAGCTTCCTGCTTGGTTCTCGGTTCCAAAACTACTTCGTGCTTTAACCAAGGGTCTTTAGGTAATCTACGAACACTCGGACCACTAACCACAACATCAGGAACACAATGCTCACAGGTAGTTGGGCGAGTAAAAGCACGCCACATAGGCAAGAGTAATTTTGTAAGAGGAATACCGTCTTGCTCTCTCAGGCCTACATAGGCAATACCTACAGCAGTTGCAACAATGAATAATCCTCCAATATCAGTTGGAAGATGCAGTAAAACAAGCAGAAAATAACCTTCAGCAATAGAGGTAATAACAACAATTGCAACTACAGCTAATTGTCGTAAGCTCATTCCGAAAAACGGTTTAGATTTATATGCAGTAATATCTTCGCGTAAAAGTATTTCAATCATTAATATCACCCTTAAGCGCCCATAATCTTGTCTGAAATAGTTCTTGAAGATTTCACCATCACGAAAAGCGAAAGAGCCGATATTACAGGAACAATAGCAGTCATCATTCCTTGGATAGCGGTGTCTGTAGTGGTAAACATGGCTGTTACTGATCCAGATATAGATGTAATTAATGGACCGCCTAAACCTACAATTGCAAAGAGGACTGCTAATTGCAAACATGCTCCACAGAACCATCTAAAGAACTGAATACCACCTGAGCTTAGTTGGCGAGATATGAGCATCGTTATAGGAATTGGAGAAAATGCGATGCCTATGAAAATCTCGAAGATTCGAACAATAGCAAGCACTTGTGTGTATATGGCAGTAAGAGCAACAACAATTAAAACTACAAACGCGACAAGCAATAAAAGAATAGCTAAACCAGGGCCATTCTCGTAAGTAAGCGCTTGAAAAGACGCATCCATCATAGTGCTAGAGATACCCGAAGTATCAATATCGACCAAAACGTTTCGCTGAACCAAGGTTGAAATGTAATGGAAAACGGAAAAGATGCTGTACATAATCAACTGAACATGATTAATTGCAACATATAAAATGCCGTATTTAATACCAAAAATAAGCCATTCTTCCATTACGCCAAGTCCCGCAAAGCGCAATGCGTTATTACCCGAATCTTTCATGATTCGCAGTAAGTCTAAGCCCAAGAAAAGTCCAAAGAACCCTAGAGCAACAGGAACCAAAACGTTATTGAGGATATTTTCAACAACGCGTTCGACTTCGGGAAACGATGATAGTTCGCCGCCAATAATATTGCCTTCAGCTATAATGCGGTAAAACTCACTCGCCCACGTTAAAAGAGGCGTTGCGAGAGAAGAACAAGCATTATAAATAATTTTCGTAGCCCAATCGTCAATCTCTAAAAACCCTGGATCGTGATCATGTATTGTGCCTTCAACAGCAAAAGCTTGATCAGGTAATAAGCAAAAAATGATAACGACTGTGGCGAGTAGACTGTAGGCAATTAGATGACGGCGTGAATATAAACACGCAAACATTTAATCCGTCCTATTTTTATAAAGTTGGGAATGAAAAGCCAGAAAGCCAACCACCGATAAGAAAAGCGGCAACGCCAGCAACGGTAGTCCACATGCCCATTTCACGAGCATCAGCGTCGCGCTCACGGAAACCTTTAATCATAAGAAATACGCCAACACCAGCGACTACACCGCCGCCGTACTGCAACACTTGGAAAATAAAACTTAATAACTGATTAGGATCACCCATGCGAATCACTCCATTTCTTCGTAATTGTTTTCTTAGTAAAAGTGGAAGACAAGAAAACAACCTGATACAATCTTGAGCGTGACGCATTGCGGAAACTCAATGCTTCGCTCCAACCGTGGGGCGTGGATGTGGAAGTCTGCGCCCCACATTCTTTTTTTATAGAGACACAACCTCCTTAACACCACTCATAACCTGCATAAACTCTTTATTGAGAGCATCCAGATCAAGATCAAACTCGATCGGCTTTTGAGAAGTTTTTAATTGTTCTTGCGCTTTTTTATTAGCGCGGTAACGTTCAACACGTTGCTCTAGAACATATTGATTTAAATCAAGTTCTCCTGCTTTTTCGAGCAATTTATAATTCGGATGATTGCGAAGATTAAACTTTTTATCCTTATAGGGATGAGCATTCTTGATCATTACAAGACATTCATCATCAGCAAATTTCTCGGGACTTGACCCTAATTCATCAGCGGTTAAAAGACGGCGGGGGATTTGGTTGTAATTAGTGGTAGTGCCACCTTTTTTGCTTTCAGATTTAGTTTCAACTGTGATTGTTTCTTCGCCTAAGCGTTTGGATATTTCCTCGTTCGTTTCGTCGTCAGAACGACCCAAATAAATAGTGGTATCGCAGTTGCCTTTAATAATTCGAGCGGAATCTTTTCCGTAGTCTCGATCGAGCTGTGATGTGTTTTGCAAAATCGGAATAAGATTAATCCAACGCGAACGTAAATTTGATGCTTTCGTGTCAAGATCAGTAATAGTTCCGCATGAACCCAGCTCGTCTAAGAAACACAAAATAGGGATCTTAACGTGAGATCCTTTACTGGTATCTGCTCGACGAACGTTAATATCGAAAAACTGCGACAGAACCATAGCTAAGATGAAATTAAACGTGCGATCTTGATCGTTAAATACCAAGAACAATGCAGTTTTCTCTTCGCCGACCTTTTCAAGTTCTAACTCATCAGAGCTAAATAATTCACGAAGAGAGCCAATTGCAAAAGGCGCTAAACGGACAAAGCAGGAAATAATGATAGATTTAGCAGTTTCGCCAGCAGATTTCTTAAAGCCTTCATATTGGGTGATAACAAACCATTCATCACCCTTCATGGCTTCCTCAACGCTACCGTAAGTCTCGATAAGCTCTTCCTTATACAAATCCATAACAACATCGAGCGGTGATATTGCATCTTCATCGCGTTCAGAAGCAGAGGCTAAATTGATCATATCGAGCATCTTAGGAATAGTCTGCTGACTTGGATCGTCCTTATAGGCGTAATAAAGATAGCCAATAAGGCACATATATAAACTTCGCTCTGCTTTAACGAAAAAGTCATCAGGGTCTTTTGATTCGGAAGTTCCCGACGTATTGTTGATAATAGTGTTAACCAAAGTCATGATAGAACCTTGATTAACAATGTATTTAAACGGATTATAGTGAAACGAATGACCAAAAGAAGAAGGATCGCGAATATCCAAAATGCGAACTTTATAACCCATTTCTAGTAAGAATGCACCGTATTTCTTACAAGTATCACCTTTTGGGTCAGTATTCAAAAACGAATACTGCGCCTGTAGTAAGTTGGGTCCAACGATGTTATAGGTTTTACCAGAACCAGAACCACCAACGACTAAAACATGTTTGTTGCGATCCGAAATACGTCCTGGAAGCTTTTGCAATAGCTTTCCAATAAGAGGAACATCAAACCAAGCCGAAGGTATAAGCGAATAAGGCATTTTGTTTTTAAATGCAGGAATAGAAATCCCAACTTCTTCGGAGGCGATAAAATTCTGTTCGAAATGAGGAGCTTTAAAAGGTAGAAGTTCTTTAAGTTCTGCCCAACGCGCAGAACCGTGTTCTTCACCTTTACGTGCATTTGCCTCAGCATTAGCGTCAGAACGACTATAGCCAATCATGAAGAACAATAAGCAAAGAACGAAAACGCCGATTGTTAATGTAGAAAGATCTGGGTCTAACCAAAAAGGATTAGTTGTAACTGAAACAACAAAAGCATCTGACCAACCTGTATCTTCGATGGTTATAGGATGCGCAATGGTTGAAGACACAAGGCGATTAACCAACCATGCACAAAGCGCTGAACAAACAACAGCACCGATAAGTCGAATGATCCACGAAAAACCTTTCTTTGCAATACCAGCAGCCATATCCCATCACCTTATCGTTTTAAAGTATGAGATTGCTTAGGCATTTCAGGTTTTACGCGTTCAGCGTTAAGCTGTGCCGCTTTTTCAGTAGCCAAATGGGCTACCTCTTCAATACTTTTACGAGGGGCATTATTGCCAAGTGCTTCATAATTCTTGGCGACCCCGACTGATTTTCCCAGTCCAACACCTTGATCCAAAACAAGTTTATTTTCGATACCTTTAGATATATTGAGCGCCTTAATCATCGCGCCGTAAGTCCCTGGATTATTATTGATACCTTCGGCTATGGTTCGTCCCATTACGGATACCGACCATTTTCCTTGAGGTGTTGCACTTAAATCATGAATACCGCGTTCGGCAGTAAAAGTTGGCTCACTGTTTTCTTGTGTTGTAAGCTCCCAATTAAGACCACCGAAAGATTGGTTAGCTAAGAACTCACGACCTGATTCTGTTGAAAGATGTTGCTCAATTGCTTCACTATCCAACTCAGGCTTTTCAGCTTCTTGTAAAAGGGTTTCAGAAATTCCAATTTGACGACCCACTGCTTTTAGCGCAGATTCCATGAGTTCGTAGTCTTTAGCGCCAAATAGCACATCATATGAGTCGCTGTCTTTTTGGCGAATTACATGATATGTAACGCCGCGTTTATTTAACTCTTTCTGAAGTTCTTTGAGGTCTTCTCGATCAATAGGGACAATAGAAGACTGTCCGATTTGCTTATTAAACTCACGAAGGCTTACGTTGCCGTACTTTCCAGCACCGGGAATATGACGAGTAACGGCGTCTTTTCCCTTATCGAGAAGTCCTTCTTTTTCCTGAGAATATGTAGCAGATTGAGACGAGCGCATATTGATCAAAGCCCTAATTGCTTGCAAAACTAGATCAGCAGCTTCGTTAACAACCTTAGAACTAATAGAGACAACACAATTGACAATTTCGTCTACGTCTGTCATTTCCTAACCTCCTTTACTTAGCCGAAAGCTCTTTAAATTTAGTCTGTACCTCTTTATGGAGGCGTTGAACTTCGGCGGCATCGCCGCGTCCGAGTACTTCTAGCTGGTATTTAGCCTCCGAATATCGCGTGTAAATCGACCTGAATTCATCGTTCGTTGCGCGTAATTTAAGGAATAGAGATCTGTTTCGCTTGGAATTTGAATCTGAAATCCGCTGACGATGTGCATCAATTGCAGCCCGAGCACCATCTACCGCTGAACTGGAAAGCCATTTGCGCAGTTGCGGGTAATATCGAGGCTCGCGGGCTTCGCGCAAACATTGTTGTTGAACGTGGTTCCATGCATCCTGGATTTCTACGGGGGTATAACCGTTTTCGAGTAAAGCAGAATAAGCTTCGCGCACATCGTGAATACGATTGCGGTTGATCGAAGAATCGCAAAGAATATCTAATGCAGCACTAATCCGACTTGGATCAAGGTCTATTTCAGATTTTTCCGACTTTCCGACCGACCGTCTGTCCATCGGGTCTATTTCGATATTGGGGTCTTCGTCAATAGATTTGGAAATTCTTTGATCGTCTGTCCATCCATCTATCGAATTGGTAGTAAAGTCCGATCGTGATGAACAGTCAACAGGTGTGGCGGCCCTATCATCAAGTATGGATGGTTGGATGGATGGATTAGAGTTACTAGTAAGACTATCTTTCTTTATATATTTCTTATTAGGTAACATTTTGTTACCTGATCCGGTAACATTTTGTGACCTGAACGACTCTTCAGGTAACTTTTTGTTACCTGAAACGGAGTTTTCCACATTGTCTTCAGGTAACTTTTTGTTACCTGAAACGGAGTTTTCCACAATCTGCTGATCAGAAGTTTGTTTTTGAGCGTTAGTCCAATACTCATTAAAAGATTCTTTGGCTTCGTCGGCTTTTTCAATATTGGCTTGGTAGCATTTAGTTGTTCGGTTGTTGCCGCGAACGTAATGTCCGACTTCCAAGATAAGCTGACGTTCTTGAAGCCGCTTAAGAATCCTAATTAGCGACATTTTCGTTAAACCAGTACGACTGATTAAGTACTTCAGAGAGCCATAAAAAACAGCTTGTTCATCGATAGACAATGAGTAAATTAGCGCATATACGGCAGCGTCAGTCAAATTAAGTTCTAAGCCGCCTTTGGCGATCATCCAATTACGGATAGCGATGAAATCGTCAGATGAATTTGGATTCAGGAACCCCTGAAAATACGAAGATGTACTCATGACTACTCCTTGGTTGAAAATAACCCAAAAAAATTGGGCGACATTAACGCCGCCCTTTCAACCATGGAGTTTTCTGAACATAAAAATGCAGGTGGAAGATATCTGATTGGTTCCACCTTTCACAATCAGAACTGCATTCTTAATGCTCCTTTCCCCAGTTCAGCTAAAAAAGCTAAACGTTGACTTTGATTTTAAAATTCACATTTTTCCAAAAAATTGAAAAAAGTTGTTGACAGGCATGGGGGATGAGAGTAAATTATCTCCTTGCGCGAGCGGCCCTGCCGCGAGCGACACAGAAGTTCG
>ERZ826146.934-NODE-934-length-30551-cov-13.846439_pt1 | contig 30551 bp, 25 predicted proteins | sample MGYA00519857_ERZ826146 | MGnify/ENA primary metagenome ERZ826146 (study PRJEB31778, sample SAMEA3449222) | human gut metagenome | biome: human gut; feature: human-associated habitat; material: faeces | place: United Kingdom | collected 2010/2012 ...
ACTGCGGAATGAGCCTTGAAGGCATGACGCGCAGCATGGACAACTACACCGGAATATACGCCATGGAGCCGCTGCCACAGCCGTTTCTCTATTCGCCTACGGCGCAGACACCGCCCGTGTCGCGGCTGTATTATCTTAGGAACAAGTCTTATTATGCCGGACTGAACTACTTGCACGCCTTCACGCAGGAACAGACATTGCGCCTGAACGTGCTTTACTACCGTGACCACAGCCTTAACCGCGACAGCACCTTCAACCAATACACGACGGGAGAAGACACCGTCGCCATATTCGAGAACAACGACATAAGCGACAGACAGGAACTTGTGAAGGGGGCATTGCGCTATGAACTGAATTCCAAAAGACTGTATCTTACGGAAGAAGCGCAGGCCACGCTCGACATAGGTAACGCCCAGAACTGGGGTGGGAGTAACCTCGGCGCATTGCAGGAAAGCGTAAGACGCAGGCAATACGACGTGCAGAACGTGCTTGAAGCCACGGTAAACACCAATACACTGCTGCTTGACGTGTCGTCAATCGTGCGCCTCTATGGTTCGCGTGAACGCCTCGGCGTGACCTACGACGGCGGCGATGGCAGCAATGATTACGCCGTAAGGCTGCGCAACCTGTTCACGCGCAACCGCATAGGGACAAACATAGGCTTCTTAGGCGGTAGCCTGAGCCTGGGTTACATCATGGAGTACAAGCGCTACGAGACATCCTCCGGCAACCTTGGCGGCGACATGGAGGGCAGCTACTGGCTGCACACGCTGGAACCGCAATACGAGTACCAACTGCCCGACGGCACCGCAACGCTGACCCTGCCGGTAGAATACATATTCTACCAATACCCCCGGAGCGGCGTAAAGACACGCAAGGTGATGTTCTCGCCGATGCTCGACATAGACTACAAGCTCGGCACGATGACGAGCATCGACGCATCGGTAGGCATAATCCGCAATGCCGACACGCAGGCCGTGCCGTTCACCGGCGCGATGGCCAACAACTACCGCACCTTGACCTTGGGTACGGACAGCTTGCCGTTCAGCCGCACAATCACGGCAAGCGTGCGGCTGGCGTGGCTCAATACGGCTACGATGCTGTCGTGGAACGTTTATGCAGGTTGGCAGCAAACCAAGCAAGACCTCTATTACAGCTACCTTTACACCGGCGACCTGACGCTCATCGCTCCCGTATGGAGTGACAACCGCCACACATCATTAAGTGCGGCGGCCAACATAAAGAAGGTATGGCGGAACACACGCCTTACCCTTAAAGGCTCGGCAATGTACTCTTACAACAAGGCGTTGGCCGCGCAGAACGGCATCGAGGGGTACATACGCTACAGCGCGGCCAGCGTACAGATAGGCGCATCGTGGGACAAGCTGAGCTGGATGACGGCCGACGTGAGCTGCACAGGCAACATCACATGGAAACGCCACGACGTTTTCTCGCCTACAAACAACGTGCTCAAGAACGCATACTGCTCGCTGCGCCTCGACTTCATGCCCACGTCCAGGCTGCGGATATACGCCGACGCTGCCGGAACCACCTGCGAGATAACGCACGGACTGTATTCTACCGACTTCTTCATCAACGCCGGGGCGCGGCTGGAAGTAATGAAAACGCTGTCGTTCACGTTATCAGCCGTCAATCTGCTCAACCGAAAAAGCTACGAGATTTCATCGTATCAAGGTGCTAATTATCGGTATCTGCGTATACCGTTGAGAGGGCGTACTATGATGATTTCCTTAAACTTCAAATTTTAAAAGTTGCAAATGAAATTTAATCCAAAATAATTATGAATTTTAATAATACTGATATTAAAGAAATAATAAAGCAAGATAAACTTGTTCATACCAATGCGATTTCAAAACGTGAGCATGGATTAAAAAAATGGTATAAATCAAGAGATCCTTATCAAAGGGATTATGCACGTATCTTATATAGTTCTGCATTCAGACGCTTACAAGGAAAAATGCAAATTCTAGGTATTGAAACTTCTGCATTTTTCAGGAATCGTTTAACACATAGTCTTGAGGTAGCACAAATTGCTAAAGGTATTAGATGCCGCCTTGACGAAATATGTTATAAAAGAAAAACAAAATTAAGTGATATTTTTTTACTTGATGCGGCAGCTTTAGCTCATGACATAGGACATCCTGCATTTGGTCATAAAGGAGAACGTGTATTAAATAAGCTATTGCTTAAATATGGAATAACATTTGAGGGTAATGCACAAAATTACAGAGTTCTTCGCTCATTGGAAAAGAAAGATCCTCAATTTACTGGATTAAATTTAACATACCGTACGCTACTTGCAATAAATAAATATATTGTTAAAGAAACTTTCAATGTAGATAAATTTATGTATGCAGAAGATTATGAAATGCTTGAAGATTTTAGGCTAAAAAATAATTTATTTAAAATTAAAACGCTTGATGCCCAAATTATAGAATTAGCTGATGATATTGCTTATGCAGTGCATGATTTAGAAGATGCACTTAGTCAAGGATACTTCAATATAGATGAAATACTTTATGAAATAAGTATTAAAGATAAAAGTTGGGAAAATTTCGGAAATGGCGAATACAAATTTGCAGTAAAAGAAATGAACAAGTTGGTAATGGAAGCAAAGAAAAGAGCAAAGAAATCTTCTTCATACAAAAATTTACAAGAATATTCTCAAGTATTCAGAAAATCATTAACATCAATATTAACTAATTATTTTATAGAAGACATAGTTTTAGGGACTGTTACAGATAAAGAAGCAGCTGTATATGGTACAAAAAAAGGAAACCGTGAGCTTAAATTGGGAAAAAGTAGAGCCTTATGCAAAATATTGTCTAAAAAAATATTTAAGGGAGTGACACGAAATCCAAGTATCGTTTTATACGAAGAACGTGGAGCCATTGTCATAGAACGTTTGTTCAATTTGTATATGGATATAAAACTTAATAAAGGAGGACAACTATTGCCTCCAGACTATCGTCCAAGAATAGGGAAAAATGACAACGAGATTATTAAAAATAAAAAATATGCGCGTGCGGCTTCTGATTATATTGCAGGCATGATGGATACGTATGCAATTGAAACATATGAAAATTTGTTCGCTGAGAAATTCTCTACCATTTGTGTAAGACAATAATAAAACAATAATTATTTTGATAAAGCAAAATATCAATGACATTATTAACGGGCGGTTGGAATTGTATGAGTTGTTGTAAAGGCTATAGTTAATTATTATGAAAGACTATAATTATATTCCAAGAAAGGTAGATATTACTATATTTTTATTGGTAAGACTTTCAGCGCGTCCAAATTAATGTAAGCCCCACGATAAAACGTCCGTCCCTCGCGGAGCATTTTCCAGAGAAGGGCACAACCGGCCTGCGCCAGTATGGAATTTATGAATAGGTCCTGCTTCTCCAACGCTTCGGCGAGCGAGCAGCTCGGTCCGGAGTCATTCTCGTCGATGGTCGAATAACTTACCTCTTCCGTGATAACGTTCAGCTTAGGTACGGTTATGAACTCCTTTGACGATGGCTGGCGGATTTTGTTCCGCACAGTCCCGATAATCACCTGCCCTGTAAACTGCGCATTGCCGAAGTCCATCCAGTACAGCGGTGTCTTATGGTCGTTATTTCTTACATCGCGGTGTTTTTTCAGGAAGCGCCACAGGTCGAGGCGTGAGCGCACATTGTCTGTGCAGGTAATAGTTATGTTGGCCGTCATCGTCTCGCCCGTGGGGCAAGGGTAACGGCACGCCTCCGCCGTCCATTCCGTGCCGAAAAAGCGGTTGATGCGCGTCACGAGAGCCACAGCCTTGTTGAGGCCGACCTCGGACGGACTGAACAGTTGTCGTCCTATATTCGCCTCCGACACGGTATCGCCGTCATAAACGGTGACGTGTAGCCCCGGATGTCCGAGGGAACGCAACGCCACGTCCATGCGCGCAAGGTTGGTGACAACTTGCGATCCTGTTCCGCCGGCTCCGATTACGAACACGCTTACAGGATGATAAGGTGAAAGAAGGTAGCTGTCTGTATAATGTATCCGTTTCATTTCAAAAGGTCTTTAAGTTTCATGTTAAGCGGTATCAGTTCTTCATTATCGAAGGATTTATTTCTCGCGTTCTCCGTCACTATGACAAGGTTGTTTTTTGTCGGGTTGTTGCCACCGCCGAGATGCGAGAACTCGCTCATCCAGAAACGCCGCTCCCAGCACTCGATGAGATTCGTGAACGACAGGTCTGACGGAAGGTTGAGCGGCGCGTTGCCAAGGCATACGTTCGCAAATGTCACATTAAAGAAGGGCGCACGGTAGAGTTCGCTGTCCATGCCGGGCCGTCCGTCCTTGAAAGCGTACACGGCCAGACCGTCGGACTTTGCGTCATATACCACTCCCGGTACGCCGAACTCCCCGTCGGCGATATTCAGCGATTCTTTGAAGTACATTCTGCGGCGACGTGGGGCATTCCACCACACGTAACGTTCATGGCCTCTTCTTGTATCGCACAGGAGTATGTTTTCAGGCATCCTGCCGTGCGGCGTGCCGCAGACATCCTCCGAATAGTTCTCCACCAGCGCATTCATGAAGTCATAAGACACGGGGACGGCCGCTCCCATCCTGCCGTTTTCGTTAATTGAATGCAGTTCGAGATAATAGTCCTTATTGTATCCCTCGCCGCATTCGTATGCGATTAGAGCTGCTTTCGGCTTGAAAATCTTGTGTATTTTCCTTGTAAGTTCGTTCATATTGTCAGCTTTTTGAAGTTAAAAATTCTCCATTGCGTGGCCCACAAAGCGGTAAAACCACTTTGTGAAACGTTCGGGAAAGTCATCCACCTTGAACACCTTGTCCGTCTCGGGCGTAATAAACATCCTTGTCACGGGCGTGAGGTTGTAGCCCTCGCGCACGTCGGCGGAGAAAGCTTGCATCACTTCCTCCGCCACCGCGTCGTCGAGCGAGTAAGCAAGGAGGATTTGGCTTTCAAGCCCCACGGGCATTATTTCCGGGTTTTCCTCCTTAGCCCAGTCGTATCCGTAGTCCATTATGCACGGCTTTCCGTTGCCAATGAGAGTCAGGCCGTCCTTGACTATGCCGAGCAATGTCCGTTCGGATCCGCTTTCAGGACGGCATGAGTCCAACGCTTTTTCAAGGTCATGGCAGAAAGCCCTGCCGTCCATCCTCTTGAGAAGCCTTGAAATCCTGCCGCTGTTGTACGATTCCAACAGGCGCTGCGTCCGCCGACGCTCAGCCCTGTCCTTGACTTTTCCGCCGTCCTCTTCATCTTCATCACACGTGAGCCAGTCTTCAGCCATACTGAAATGATATAAGTCTGTAATACTCCACATGCCGTGATGCCTCGCGAAACGCCTAATAAACTCAAGCGTTACGCGCCTCACTTCCTTTGAAAGGCTGTCGGTAAAGTCCAACGGAAGCCACAGCACCTCGTAGTCGGGCCATTTGTTGAAACGGTACAGGCAGAAAACGAGCCGGCCGCCGTCAAGCTCGATGTTTACGTTCTCGGGCACAATGGCGTCAAAAGCCCGGTACAGCTCCGCCATACCGAGTTTCGGGTGCCTTGCGTATTTCTTGCAGTTGAACTTCAATCTTATACCGAGCAGCCGGGCGTAGTTCGCGGCCGAGCGGTACAGGTAGTCGAGGTTCGCCATTGTCGCGACGCCGGTCTTCACTCCGTCTGTCTCGACACAAAGGCCGGAAGCGACGGGGAGGAGCCTCCCCGTCAGAAAACCGTTACGCTTCCTTGCGGTGGAAGTCTTCTTCTCCGTCTTATTGTTCCCCGGCTTATGTCCGTTGCCGACATGACGTCCACTATTATGAGGCGCGCCAGCCGCTCCGTTTCGTAATCCTGCAACAGCCTGCATGCTTCTTTCCTTTTGTTTTGAATGTCCGCTTTCATACTCTCATCCTTTCGTGCCGATGGTTGTCTTGAACTCGTACACGGCGCAGTCGTCCTCCATCACGGGACCGTGAGGTGTGGCGGTTGTCAGTTCCGGGTAAGTCATCGAGTAGAAGTCCATCACGTCGTTGACGGCCATCTCCGGGTTTGGGTCGTCCAGTCTCAGCGTCTCGCCGTTCTTCTTCAGTTTGAAAACCCTCTTGAGTCCTTTTATTTCAAGTGCCATAGTCCTTTTGTTTTTATAGGTTTATAATCGGTTTGTGCATCTTCATAGTTGATTATGTGAACGACATCTCCACCTGCGCCTCGTCCCTCATGCGGCATTCCTGCGGAAAGTCGACATATTCCGCGTAAGGGTCTTCCCTGAAAGCGTCCATGTCATACTCTTCGTCTTTGTCTGCTCCGTATCCTTGCGGATTTCCGTATTGGGCTGCGTTTTGTTGAGCCGTGGCGTAAGCCGGCTGTTGCGGTGCAGGCTGTAAAGACCCTTGCTGCATTGTCCCGGCTTGGACAGCTTGCGTTGCGGCAGGCATGACCGACTGAGGTTGGATATGCCGCTGCACGGCGGCAGGCGTCGGTACGGCTTCTTGTATCGGCTGTTGCGGCGGCATCTGCTTTGCCGGCTGGGGTGCTGGTGACGGTTGTGGGGCGAACAGGCTGCCTTCCTCCGACTTTCTCCTTACTTCCTGTATTTTTGCTTTCACCATTTCCTGCCTTTCCGCAGGGGCGAACGTCATGGCATGCTTCAATAACGCAATTGCGTCACCAAAACGTCGAATTGAGACAGACTCGTCAACACGCTTCATTAGTTTGTCGAGCCTGTCATTCTTTTCTTTTGTCTCCTTGGCCTCTTTAGTCTCCTTTTCCGCAGCCGCCTTGGGTTTGCCTTTTGCTGCGGCTTTTTCCGCCTGACGCTCAAACTCTTTCAGGTTCGTCATTATCCCGACAGTCTTGGCCACGGGCGCGGCCATAATGTTGGCAAAGCCACCGTCAAGCTCTTCCGGCGTTCCGCTTGCCACCAACGGGATGAATCCACCGGACGCCCCGTCTTTCAGTTCCTTGTGCTTCGGCATTACCGCCACGGTCAGCTTGTCGTTCACACGCCTGATGTTGATGCCTACTTCCGTACTTTCGGTAAGCAAGCCATAAATTGTCTGGAAAAACATGGTTGAATCTGTTTTATCGGTTAAACTTCTGTTCCATTGAAAAACGCCTTCAGCAGTTGCGCCCTGTCTGGACGTTTCGATATTCCGGCCAGCTGCGCGAGGTAATAACCTATATGCACCGGCATTCCGTTTGTTCCGTCATTGTCCCATTGCAGTGGCCTGCGCCTTGCTGACGGTTGGATAGCCGCAGGCGTTGCGGCGTTCTGTCTTGTCGTTTCCATAGCTCTTGTTTTTGTTTGTTATTGTTCTGTTATACGGGACTGACATCCCAATGGGGATATGTTTTCCCGATTTTTACAGGCATACGGTGCCGCGATTGGCGTAAGTGGCGTGGCAAGGCCCGGCGGAGAAAAATACCGCAGCAAAGCGAGGATGATTTTTCTCCTGACGGCCAAGCCCGAAAGGGCCGCCTTGCACGCACGGCCGCAATCGTGGACCTTTGCCGTCAAAAATCGGAGAAACATGTCTTCTTTATACGAAAAATGCAGACCGCCGCCGGCCTGCATTTCCTTTCTTCGCGCATTTTTGTTGCTTCAAGCGCCCTTCCTGTACCTCTTGAAAATGTCTTCGGTCACTTCCGCCGTGAGTTCTGCTGCCATCCGCAGGAACTCCTTTTGGCACAATGAACCGTTTTCCACCGCCTCAAGACGCTCCTCCCAGTCAGAGGTGAGCGCCGCTTCGGCTATTTTCATGCCCCTAATGGTCTCATAGACAAACAGTCCCTTTGGCGTAGGGATGATATATTTGCCTGAATGCCTCACGTACTTGCGGTCCACAAGCGTCTGCATGATGGCCGTGCGCGTGGCCGCCGTGCCGAGCCTGTGCGCGTCCATGAACTCCACAAGCTCCGCGTCCGTCATCGGCTCCGGCGGCAGCCCCTTCTTTTGAGCCACGCTGCACGCCGAAACCTGCACCTCCTCTCCAACAGTCAATGGCGGCAAATCCATCATGACAGAGCCCTGCGGAACTATGCCATGCGTATGCCCCGATATTCCCTGCCAACCGCTTTCCAAGATGCGGCTCGCGTCAAGGATGAACTTCCGCCCGGCGCATGAGGCTTCCACCCTCGTATGCTCCACCTTGCAAGGAGGCATAAGCGCTTCGAGCATACGCCCGAAAACCATCGAGTACACCTGCATTTCGCCTTTGTCGAGTCCGTCGGGGTATGTACCGGTCACAAGTATGGCGTGGTGTCCGCCGCCTATGTTGCCCAAACGGAGCCTGTCTGTGTCTATATTCCCCATGTCAACACCGACCGACTTGAGATAAGTCCCGAGTTCCTTCCATGCGGACACCTTCCCGATGATGCGCGGAAGAGTGGCGAGTACGTCATCGGGAATGTGACGCCCTGACGTGCGTGGGTAAGTAATGAGCTTCTTTTCGTAAAGCGACTGCGCGATGTCGTGCACCTGTCCGGCCGTCAGCCCGTAACGCCTGTTGGCGTCCTTCTGCAGTTCCGCAAGGTTGTAAGGCTGCGGAGGCCCGGTCTCCTCGGTGCGGCTTGTCACGGACAGGACGCTTGCCTTGCCCGAAACCTTGCATTCCACGTGGAGCCGCATGGCCTCCTCCTTGTCGTAAATGGTGTCCGCGCAACGCAGCCTCAATAACATACCGCCCTTGTGGATATTGATGTGTACCGGCCAAGTGTCGGCCGGACTGTGCCTCTCGCGCTCACGGTAACGGCGGCAGACGGCGGCGAGGACAGGCGTCTGCACACGTCCGAGCGAGTGGTTGCCAAGTCCCGTGGCCTTGCAGATGGCATAGCTCGCGTTCACGCCGAGCGTCCAGTCCGCCTTGTTGCGGCAGTCTGCCGCGGTGAAAAGGCCGTCGTACATCCGCATGGGCTGCAGGTTGTCAAGCCCCTTGCGCACAGCCTCGTCCGTGAGCGACGTTATCCAGAGGCGTTTTACGGGCTGCGTGCATCCGAGGTAGGAATAAAGGTAGCGGAACGCCATCTCTCCGTCGCGCGAGGCGTCCGTGGCGGCGATGATTGTGTCGCATTTCGCCAGCACACGTTCAAGCACCTTCAGCTGTTTCACGGCGCAGGCGTCCGGTATCCATCCGTTTTCCGTCTTCACGTGCTTCACCATGAGGCGGAAACGCTCCGGCACCAACGGGAAGTCGTCCTCGCCGAGCCTTGCTGAGCCGTAGTCCTTCGGCATTGCCAGTGACAGCATGTTGCCGAACGTCCACGTGACGATGTACCCGCTGCCCGACATGAACCCGTTTTCGGGCCTGTACGCGCCCACAATCCTTGCCAACTCCTTGCCCACGTTGGGCTTGTCTGTCAATATCGCTATCATTTTTATCAGTTTTTTGTGATGGTATATTAAAAGGCTGTAAACAGGAGTTAGACGCTTCGCGTCGGAGTTAATCGGGAGTTAACGGACAAATGCCTTATTGCTTAAATCAAAGGTATTGTCAGCTAACTCCGGCGAGTGGAACGAGCCTAACTCCCGTTAACGCTTTAATTTTAATACACCGCCATTGTTTGAAATTAAAGTTACATTTTCTCTTTGTCTACGCCTTTGACTTGAAGCACCGGCCTTCCTTTGCTGTCGGTAATTATTTGCAGCGTCGCGTCGGTCGTCATGTCCACAAGTCCCGTCCTGAGCCTTAGCGTCATTACTCCCGTCTCCCTGCCTTCAAGAAGCCGGGCGAGTTCGCCCGAGGCTTCGAGGGCCTGCCTGTCAATACCCATGTTGCCTAAACGTGTCCAGTCGAGTACGTCCGCCTTGAACGCCTTTGTTTGTCTTTGTTCCATTTGAATATTCCTTTTTTGTTTTGCTTGAATTTTTGTCATACGGCCTGCTTGGCCCCTTTCTTCTGTGCCGGCGCATTCTCGCGTGCCGCCTCCGCCTGTGCGTTGCGGCGCGTGTTGCGGGGCTTGTCGGGGTCTTCCTGGTAATAGTTGAGCGTGCCCGTGTTCGGGTTCACCTTTATGTAGGACGAGAACTCCTTGCCGCCACGGCCTTTCATGCCTTCCACGAGTATGGCCTTGCCGTCCTGCAGGCGCGCGCGTTCCTCGCCCGTGAAGGCGTGGCCGTACACTTCGGTGGGTATCCTCGGCGCCTGCCTTTCGTCGAAACCGTCGGGGGTGCGCGAGTATTGGGGGTTGCCGGTGGTCATGTCGAGCCTTACGAACGACGAGAACTCCTCGCCGCGGCGGTTTATCATGTTCTCGAGGAACACCACGCCGCCCTTGCGCAGCGTTTCCCTGTCCTCCGCCGTCAGCGCGGTCTTGCATATCTCGTTTGGGATGTAGATTTCGCCCGTTTCGGGATTGCAGCGCGTGTACTGCGGCCTGCCGGTCACCTGGTCTATGGTGACGAAGGCCGAGAACGTGTCGCCGTTGTTGCGCTTCATGCCTTCTACGAGCACCGTGTGACCCTCACTGAGCCTTTTCACCTCGTCCTGCGTCAGCTTCACGCCCCCGATGGTCTGCTGGTTGAGCAGGTTGTCCTTCGGGAAGATGAACTCCAGTCCCCTGCGTTCCGCACTGTACTGCAGGGTCGCGCTGAACTCCTTTCCCTTGGCGGACACCATGCCGTCAACGAACACGGCCTCGCCGTTCTTCAGCCTCGTTATCTCGTCAGGGTCGAGCCTTACGCCCTTCACCTCGTCGGGGATGTAGACGTGTTCCTGCCTTACGGCCACCAGTTCGTTGGTGATTTTGTCGATTGACACGAGGCACGGGGTGTAGTTGTCGCCGCGCAGCTTCAGGTCAACGGCGTGGCCAAGGTTGCCGCTCTCGCGCAGGTTCTTCTTTTCCTCCTCCGTGAAGTTGTGGCCGAAGTACGGGCGGCTGAGTTCCGGCTCCTTGCGTATGCCGTGTACGCCTAATACCACCTGTCCGTCGCTCGGCAGGAAAGACAGCCTTGCGTCAATCTTGGCCGTCATCACGCCCTCGATGTTCAGCGTCAGCGGTATCGTCCTGTTGGTCTTGTAGCCCCTGAGCATACCGTCGAGCACGCCCATGTTCTCAAGCAGTTCCTTCGACACGCCGACTTTTTTCAGCGCGTTCCAGTCCACCATGTCCTCGTTGTAGCGGTACGCCGGCCCTTGCTGTTCCTGCGCCGGCTGTTGCTCCATGCCTTGTGCGGCCTGCTGCACCTCCGTCTGCTGTTCGGGTTGCAGCTGTTGTTTCTTTGCCATTTCCTTTTCTTGATTTTGGTTTACGGTTTCTTTTCTTGTCTCTTTCCTCGGACGGATTTCATAACGCTTAAGGAACTCTCTTACCGTGTCCGTCCGCTTGCCTTCGGCCAGGTCCCTTATGGCTTGTTTGTTTCGCCTGTAGTCGTTGACTGTCATCCGCAACAGGCGGAAATGCGTAGGCTCCTTTAGCTGGCTCCAGAAGTTCCTGATGAAGTTCTCGATGATGCTTGAGTTCTTGTCGAACTTCAGGAACGAGTTTTCGTTCTCCTCCGTCGCCGGCACCGTCTCGCATTTTCCGTCGCCGTGGGCCTTGCTTACAGCCCTTACGCCGTGGCCTGGGTCGTCCTTGTTGTGGACGAGCAGCAGCTCGCTGATTTGCTCCACGTAAGCGTTTTCTTCCGCCCTTGCGGCTCGGCTCCGCCTTGCCGACGGCGGCCTTCCTTCCGTGTCTGTCTTTTTTGCCATTGTTCTTTTGTTTTTGGTTGTGAGGGTTGTCCCCACGCCACAAATGTAAATGATATTTTCCGATAAACCATTGATTTTCAGTTGGTTGGCATTACGTGTCGCAATATGCCGCAAAATGTCATGCGAAAGGCCGTGAATTACAACGCAAAAGGGCATGAATTACAACGCAAAAGACCGCAAATCGCAAGCCGAAAGGCGGCATTTTGGATTAAGGGTGGAAACAAGATGGCGAACAAGCGGCTGTCGCACGGCGACTCATGCGGGCGGAGAGAGCAGGAAACACCCTGTCCGTTGGCCGGAACCGGTACGTCTCAAGCCTTTTGTAAGATACTCCGATATATCCCGTTCAATTGAAACGGCTGCAATGAAAACGCCCCTCGGCCATGACGGCCATGCGTCACGTCGGTCGCAGTTTACCCCTGTAATCAAACTGCAAACCGCCGGCGGACGGGCGCCGTGTTCTTTTCCGTCACGTTTTTCACGGCGCAGCCGCGAGGAAAAACGTGGCGGAAACCGCTGCAAACACGGCCGGACGGCCGACTGCGGTTTACTTTTGATGGAAGGGGTAAACTGCCGGAGTCTTATTTTTTAATCTGTGAATTTTAAGTACTTTAGATAAAATACCATTTATTATTTATAAGCAATAACATAATTTACATATATTCGGTTTACCTATAATGTAAAAAGATACAATCAACGGCTTAATTATTGCGTATTATATTATTTTATAAGATTTTACACCGAATATTGGTGATAAATCCATATATTTGTGGCAATTTTCTATTTCTTGCTGTTTTGGCATGAATTATTTAAGGATTGTTTTTATATTTGTTATAAATAATATATAATACTTGTTAGTATGGCTTTAATTGAATCTTTAAAATCCAATAATATTCGGTATATATAAGAAAATGTGTCATGATAATTTTAAATAAATATAGATTTGTGAATGAATATTGGAATATTATTATACAAATAGTATCTTTACATTGTAATTATGGAAATTTGAAAACTGCAATATAGGAAAGATTTGTGGACTTGACAGCAAAAGAAACGGTTAATTATTGAAAACAGAACATACGAAAAATATGGGACTTCAACTGAAATTATTTTCAATCTATATATTGGCATTGGCCTTGTCCGGGTGTATTGTTGCCATATTCTTGCAGGAGATAAAGGTAATACGTGAAATCGAATCGGAAAAAGACGCTATGCGCAGGCAATATTCAGTAATGGAGGATGTACGTAGCCGTGTCATAGAACTTTATGCGATAGGTGAATATGTCTTGGGATGGGACGAAAACGATTATGCCATGTATAGGACGAAACGTCTGGCTGCGGACAGCGTATTGGTGTCTGTAAGACATTTTTGCATTGGAAGTTCTGTATATGGAAAAGTTGACAGTTTGCGTTCTCTCTTGGCTGAAAAAGAGAGGCATCTCAGAACTATCATGCAGACTGTAATACGCCAGGACGCGGCAGAAAGAACTTTTAATTCCGATTTTGCCTATAAGCCTGTAAGAACTGTGCGAACCCGTATTGTCAAGGAAAAGAAAAAGGGCCTTGCCGGATTGTTCGGTGGAAAGAATACGGTCAGAATCATAGAAAAATCAGATAATTTGCGAGAACTTGGAAAAGAACTTGTGAGAAGCAGGGAGAAATACATGGAGCAAATATCCGCACATATGGACAGTCTCAAGCGGCAAAATAAAGTGTTGGATATGGCTTTGTATTCTTTGGTAATCCAAATGGGCAAGGATGCAAACATTATACTAAAAGACAAGGCCGATAAAATGAGGAGAGCCTTTTCTTCTTTTTATTGGTTTTCAGTATTGGCCGCAGTGTCTGCGGCAGCCCTGCTTATAGTATTGTTCATTATGACAAGGCGTGACATTCTCAGGGAACGTAAGACCAAGAATAGGTTGCAGGACATCATCCGCGAGAACAAGGAATTGCTTGAGATGCGCAAGAACATCATCCTGACCGTAAGTCATGACATACGTGGGCCGCTCGGCAACATAGCAAACTGCGCAGAACTCGCTTTTGGAACATCATCGAAGAAGAAAAGGGACGGTTATCTCTGCGACATAAGCCGCTCGTGCGCTCACGCACTTAGGTTGGCCAACAGGCTGCTTGACGTCTACAAGACATTCGAACCGAACGAGCCATTGAACGAAGCGCCGTTTCGCTTGGACGCATTGCTCGATGGAATATCCGATGACTTCAAGCGTAAGGCCAACGCCAAGGCACTCATGTTTGAATATGAATGCAAGGGCTGCGGCGTGACAGTGAAAGGCGATGCAGACAAGCTGGAACAGGTGATAGATAATATTTTGTCGAACGCCATTAAGTTTACCAATTCTGGAAAGGTGTGCTTCATGTCTGTTTATACTGGTGGAAGATTGGCCGTTGAAATAAGCGATACGGGCATAGGAATGGATGAAGAAACGCTTGAACGCGTGTTCCGTCCGTTCGAGCGTGCCGCACAGGATGTGAACTCTGACGGTTTCGGCCTCGGACTTGCAATCACAAAAGGCTTGATGAATGCGCTTGGAGGAAGCCTTGATGTGGAAAGTGAATTGGGTAAAGGTAGCGTGTTCCGCTTGAGGTTACCTTTGACTGAAACGGATGAAGAGATGGTTGCGGTTGACATTCCGACCATTCCGCCTGCCGTGTTGCCCAAGCGCGTGCTTGTTGTTGACGACGACTGCATATTATTGAAAGTCATCGAAGAAATGCTTGGACGTAGCGGCGTGGAATGTACGGCATGCCGTAACGCACGCGAGGCAATAGAAGCGTTGGGCAAGGAGGACTACGACCTTGTTCTGACGGACGTGCAGATGCCGGATACCGACGGCTTCAGACTGTTGAAATTGTTGCGGACGGCCGACATAGGCTGTTCGCGCACGGTATCCGTGGCCGTAATGACGGCGAGGGGCGACGGCGACTCGGACGTTTACTTGCAGGCAGGCTTCTGTGGTTGCCTACACAAGCCGTTCTCCATGAAGCAACTTACTGCGTTTGTCTCGTCGTGTGTCAGCCGTAAAAAACTGATGCCTGAATTTGACTTTGACAGTTTACTGGAACACACGGGCGACAGGCGGCATATGCTGGATGTGCTGTTGCGGCAGTCGGAAGAAGACATGGCTGACTTGGAGAAGGCTCTCGTAGGACCGGACCGCGAGGCGCTGCGTGCCGTAACACACCGTATGTTGTCGGCATGGAGCTTTCTTGGAGCCGAGAGCTTGATTGAAGGCTTCCGCAAGGTACTCGTTGACGAAAAAGTTGATGACGCGGCCGTCCGCAATGAATCTACAAGGATTGTTTACGCCACGAAATGCCTTGTCGGAGACGTGAAAGCATTGATTAAAAATGAAGAATTACAATAAAGAATGAGCGGAGAGATACTGATAGTTGAAGACAATATCGTTTTGGGCGAAGTGCTTTCCCGGTGGATAGGCAAAGCCTGTTTCGGAGTAGACCTCGCCATGCACGAACCTTCAGCGAGGCGTAAGATGGAACGCAAGCCCTATTCCCTTGTGCTTACTGACGTACGCCTGCCAAAAGGTGACGGTCTCAGTCTGTTGGGGTGGAGCATGGCGGAACGTCACGGCGTGCCGTTCGTCGTTATGACCGACTATGCCTCGGTGCCCGACGCCGTGCATGCCGTGAAGATGGGCGCGGAGGACTATCTGCCAAAGCCGGTGCATGAGGAACGCCTGGTGGAACTTCTCGGCAACATTCTCGGAAATACAGGCAAGGCTTTCGGCGATGGACGGAGTCTTCTAAGAAGGCGCAGCCCGCAAGCATTGGCTGCGGAAGATATGGCGAAGCGCGTAGCCGGCACGGACTGGTCGGTAATGATACTCGGACCTAACGGCAGCGGCAAGGAATCAGTCGCACGTACAGTCCACAGGCACAGCCGTCGCAAGGACAAGCCGTTCGTGGCGGTAAACTGCGGTGCCGTTCCTAAAGAGCTTGCCGCCTCGGAGTTCTTTGGTCATGTGAAAGGCGCGTTCACCGGGGCGGACGGTGACAAGGACGGGTATTTCAAGGCGGCGCATGGTGGTACTTTGTTTCTTGACGAAATAGGCAATATGCACTACGAGACCCAGTCTTTATTGCTTAGGGTATTACAGGAGCGGGAATATTGTCCCGTAGGCAGCCTAAAGCCGTGCAAGACCGATGTGCGCATTGTGTCGGCAACCAACGCCGACATGGCTTCGGCGATAAGTGATGGCAGTTTTCGTGAGGACTTGTATCACCGCCTCTGCGAGTTTGAAATCAGGCAGCCCCCATTGAGGGAATGCCCGGAAGATGTACTCTCGCTGGCAGAGTTTTTCTTGAATAAGTATTCGGCAGAGATGCGTCTTGGTTGCGCAGGCTTTACAGAGGGTGCCAAGATTGCATTGCTCTCGTGGCAGTGGCCGGGCAACATCCGCGAGCTTGCCAACCGGGTGAGGCGCGGCGTGCTGCTTGCCGATGGCGGAAAGCTCTCTGCCGAGAGTCTTGGCCTTGACGGTGAGCTGTGCGCCTGTCCTGCTTCAAGTCTGAAGCTGATTGGGAACGAAGACGAGAAAAGACGGATTACGGCCATATTGGATGAATGCCGCGGCAACGTAAGCCGAGCCGCCGAACTCCTCGGTTGCAGCCGGCCTACGCTGTATAAGAAATTAAAGATTTACGGGATGATGTGAAGTGAAAAGTGAAGAACAAAATGTGTGGAACAACGTGCAAAGACATAATTCACTTTTGATTTTTCAAGATGAACTTTTCAACCAATATCCGTAAATATACGCGAGTTCGGGGTAAATAATCGTTAGAAATATTCCTGTTATGCGTTTTTTTGACAGTCAAATCCGTCAGAAATGCCTTCTGACATCCGTATGACTTGTCTAACGGAAATATTTGCGTATATCCGCGTTTTTACCCACCCTAAAACTTGACATACCATTGTTGCAATCTTTCTGTTTGGGCTATCAAATAAAAGAATCTCAAGGGATACATTTAATTATTTTCAATGATAGTGATTGTCGGTTTAACCGCAATTGGTGACATTCAAATTTTCCATAAAAGCCCGTTTTATGACTGCTCTTCCTTTTCAACGCTCTCATTTTCAAGCCCCAACCGCCTACACAGCTCCGGGTCGCCCTTTATGCGTTCCATTTCGTCGTTGATGATGGCCTGCGCGTCGGCTTTTATGCGGTCGTAGTTGCGCTGGATTTGCTGCGCCATCACGTCGTTGCCGTCCTTGTCACGGAACACGTTTATTACCGGGATTTTCATGTAAGCACGTTCCTCCGCACCGACCTTGGCGTGGTCAACCACGATTTCGGCGTGGAAAATCTTTTGGCTTATCTTCTCGCCTATGTTGTCGGAAACAGCGCCGACGAACGTGCCTTGCGACAGGTTGGATATTTTCGAGGCGGGTATGAGCTGGTCGAGCTGGGTGTTTATCGAGGTTGACACGTCCTGCCTGTTTATCGAGACGGACTGCCGCTGTTGCAGGATTTTGCCGAAACGCTCGGAAAGTGTCTTCGCCGTCTCGCCCACTACCTGGCCGCTGAAGATGTTTCCGACGGTGTTCTGTATTACCTTCGACTCCTTCTCGCCGTAGTCGCGGTTGAGCTGCGAGAAGTCCTGGAAGCCGAGGCACACCGCCACCTTGTTGCTTCGCGCTGTGGCGATGAGATTATCGAGGCCGCGGAAGTATATTGTCGGCAGCTCGTCGATTATTATCGCGCTCTTCAACCTTCCCTTCTTGTTCACGAGCTTCACTATCCGCGAGTTGTAAAGGCCGAGCGCGGCGGAATAGATGTTCTGCCTGTCAGGGTTGTTGCCGACGCAAAGTATTTTCGGTTCCTGCGGATTGTTGATGTCGAGCGAGAAGTCGTCACCTGTCATCACCCAGTAAAGCTGCGGTGAAATCATGCGCGTCAAGGGGATTTTCGCTGATGCTATCTGGCCCTGCAACTGGTCTTGTGCCCCGCCTTTCCATGCGTCCATGAACGGCGAGAGGTAGTTCTCAAGTTCGGGATACGACGTGAGTATGACGAACAGGTCGGCATACGGCTTGTTGAGCAGCTCCACGGCGTGCGGAAAGGTGCAGTATATGCCGCCCTTGTATATTTTGAGGTACCAAATTATAGCCGCCAACAGGATAATCGGCGACTCAACGAAGAAGTCGCCCTGCTTTTCAATCCACGTGCGGTTGAGGTTGAGCATTATTGTGTAGCTTGCTTCGTAAGCGTCCGAGATGTCGGTCATGAAGTCGGGATTGATGGGGTTGCAGCGGTGCGAGCGGCGCGGGTCGTCAAAGTTGATGACGTAGAACTTCGGCGCGGCGGCGTACTTGTCCATGTTGCGCAGCAGCGTGTTGTAGGCTATGACGGAAAGGTCGTCGAACTTGTAGTCGTAGATGTAGGCGCTGTAACCCTTTGAAATCATCTGTCGGATGTAGTTGTTCACCACGGCGTAAGACTTGCCCGAGCCGGGCGTGCCCAGCACGATGGTTGCGCGGAAGGGGTTTACAACGTTTATCCAGCCGTCGTTCACCCTGCCGCCATACATGAAGCGCGTGGGCAGGTTGACGGAATACTCGTTCTCCATGAGGCGCGTTTCCTGCATGAAGCTCTCGTTCTCGGTGTTGAAAACGTCCTTCATCAGGCCGTGCCTGAACAGGCGGCTCATCCACAATCCGGCCATAAGCAGGGCGAGATAGCCGCATGTCAGGGTGGAAACATACAGTGCCGTGACCGCCGCGTGCGGCAGGCGCAGGTCGAGCAGCCACCAGTTGAGGAAGAACAACGCCGTGCCGACTGACAGCGCGGCGAGTATCTTGCGCCATGTTATGCCCTCGCCCTTCACGCCGATTGTGCCCATGCAGGATATGGCGAGCAGCAGCACGGCTGCCAGCTTGCTCCACAGCGTATTGCCGAAAATGCCGGTTGTGCGGTTGAAGTTAAGTATTATTCGGTCGATTACGCCGATGTCAAGGCTCCATTCCCTCATGCTTTCGTGGCAGAACACGTAGACGTGCACCACCATAATAAAAATGCTCACAGCGCGGCCGAACTCCATTATCTTGGCCAACGCCCTCAAATCGTCTTCTTGTTGCATACGTTTTCCTTGTTTTGTGGAAGTCCGTCACGTTGCGGCAGACTTCCTGTTTGTATTTCTTTCATTGATATTTATTTGCTTAAATGACATTGATTTTTGCCACATTGGTAATGTCCTGATTTCCAGTTTGTTACTTTGCGTTCTCCAAAAGGTGGCCTTTCGGCTTCCAAAAGACCACCTTTTACGTTGCGATTTGCCATGTTTTGCAAGCTCAAAGACCATGTCTTGCAAAACCGTGGATTTTGATACGGTTCACGGTCGGTTACATTTCATATTCCGCGCGACCTACGCTTGCCCGGCTTTTTCTTGCGGTTCATGCGCCGGCGGAACATATCTTCCTCGTAGTCAGTTGCCGGGTTCGTCTCCAAGGACAACACTCCTGCGGCTTGTTCGATGATGTTTCCATTAACGTTCCGCTTTTGCCGTCCATGCCAATCCTTTGCAAAGACATCCGTTCCAACGTCCATGCCTTTGCCATTCTCCCACGATTTGAACAGTCTGTCGAACACGTTGGCGGAGTATTCCTTGCCGAGGCGTGAGCCGTTGAACGCCTCGCGCTTGCCGTGGTCGATGAAAGTCACGCCGTAGATGCGCCCGTCCTCGTTCTCGTGGAACACCACGCCGATGCCTTGCGCGGCAAGCATTGCCGTGAACTCGCCGCGCGAACGTGCGCTGCGCATAGCCTCCTCAATTTGCCTCTGCACGGAAGGTTGCCACTTGCCGGCCTTGAAGTCCGCCGTGTGCCGCTGCATACGTTTCTTCAGTCCCTCGTCGCCGAAGCGCTTGCCGAAGCGCGAGCTTTTGTATGTTGCGCCCACAGGTTTGCCGGTGTCGTCAGTTGCAGTGTAGACAACGCCGATGTATGGCCGCCCGCCATACTCGCCTTTTACCTGCCTCGCCTCGATGTTCAGTGCGGAAAGCACCGCGCTGTACTCTCCGAACGACTGGAAGCGGTAGATCTCCAATACGGCTTTCATGGTGTTGGCGACCTGGTGGCGCACGTCGTTTGCTGTTACGTCAACCTTCCTCAATTCCGCTTTCGGACTGTCGTGCAGTTCCGCTCCGTTGCGCAGTCCAAATGTCCGTTCCAGTTCGCGGCAGGCGGCCATGGAGCGGCGGTGCTCGTAGCGGTCGCTTATTTTCCTGCCCTCCCCGTCAACGCAGACGCTTACAATGTGAATGTGCGTGTTGTGCGAGTCGCCGTGCTTGAATGCGATGTAAGGCTGTCCGCCGTAGCCCATCATCTCCATGTACCTTGCCGCAAGCTCTTCAAGCTGTCCGTCGGTGAGCCTATCCTCTGGCGCGGGGCTTATCGCGATGTGCAGCACCGGCTTCTTCGTGTTGCGGTTTGCCGACAGGTGGTCGTCGAACGAGAGCAACGCGAGGCGGATGTCCGCGCTTGGCTGTCCGAGGCGGTCGGAAATCATGCGGTTGCCCGACAGTATTTCGGCCACGCCTTTCTCTACCTTGTCATAATTATATGCCAGCGCGCCGTAAAGGCTTGCGCCGCGGCTTATCTTTGCAACCATTTCCGTTCGTATTCCTGCGTGAGTGCGACAATCTTCTTGCATACAAGCATCAGTTCGAGGCTGCACTTTTCAAGGCGGTAAAGCAGCGCGCGGGCACGCTTCTCGTCAAAGTTCTTTTTCACGGCCTTCACAGTCTGGTTGTAGTTGTTGCCCACGGCTTGGAACTGCTTGTAAAAGTCGGTCAGGCGGACGTAGTAGTCAAGCGTAACTTTGTCCGTCTTGACGACCCTCAGCGTTTCTCCGAACAGCGACTTCTTTATGAGCAGCGTGCGGTCGCGCGCCTCCGTCTCGGCCATCATCTTGTCGAACTTTTCCTTTTCCTCTGCGTTAAGGCGGAAGCTGAGTTTGCAGCCGCCGTCAATGGTTTTCCGTTTCCTTGCGTTCATATTTCCTTTGTCTTTTTCCATACATCTTGTTTTGCGGTTAGTGTTTCTTCTTTCCTTGGCGGCGACTTTGGAGCGTGTCCGCCCGACCGTGAGGGATGGGCAAGGCGTTTTCGTCGGACGGAAGCCATGACGTCGGACGAAGACACAACTTGCTCTGTTCTTGTGGACAGAAAATCCTTCCTTCCGTCGGATTGCCGTGCGGAGCGTGCGACGTGCGGTGTTCCGGCGGAGCGCGTTCGTTGTCTGCCGTTTTGGTTCTGCAAAGTTATGCGCTTCCGTATTAGTGCGGAACAGCCTCCGCCGTGATGTCTCATGACATCTGACGACACGTGTTGCCAAGCGGTCTTCCGTATGTTGCAATACACCGGAAGTTGCCTATTTTTGCATCGACGCAATGGCACACGCATTGCAGTGCGTCACGCAATGTATTGATGCAATGAAACATTTAATGCACTGACGCAATGCGTCACCTGATGCACCGACGCAATGCGTCATGTTCTACAATGGCTTAATGCATCATGAAACGCAATGAAGCTATGCGCGGTGCGTTGCAATGCGGCACGGAATGTAACGATGCAAACATAAACGACGATTATGAAGAAAGAACCTGTATTCGTTGCCTTGGGCAACCAGAAGGGAGGAGTAGGCAAGTCAACGCTGACGATACTCCTCGCAAGTTATTTTCATTACGTGAAAGGCCTAAACGTCCTCGTTGTGGACTGCGACTATCCGCAGCACAGCGTCCGCGACATCCGCGACTGGGACGTCAAGACGGTAGAGAAGGACGGAGCGTTGCAGCAACGCCTCGTAAGTCAGTTCGGCGACAGCGGAAGGAAGGCCTACACCGTGCTTACTGCCAAACCGGAGGAGGCTAAGCGGGCGGCATACGGCTTCATAGACCGCTCCGGCCTGTGTTACGACGTTATCTTTACAGACCTGCCCGGCACGGTGAACGCCACGGGAGTGTTCAGCTCGATAGTGAACATGGACCGTCTTATTGTGCCCGTCACGCAGAACCGTATGGTGATGCAGAGCAGCATGAGTTTTGTCTTGGCCGTCCGCGAACTGCTTGGGCGCAACCAAGAGTTCCCGTTGCGTGACGTCCGCCTGCTCTGGAATTGCATGGACCGCCGCGCGTCAAAGGAGCTTTACAATGCTTACAGCGAGATTTTGGGGCATCTGAAAATTCCCGTGTTCAAAACAGTGCTGCCCAAAGCCGAACGTTTCAACAAAGGGATATGCCGTGACGGACGGGTGTTCCGCAGCACGCTGTTCGCCCCTTCGCAATCCTTGCTCAAGGACAGCAACATCGACTTGCTGGCCGACGAAATCCTCGAAACGCTTAACCTTGAAAGACAATGACTATGGCTGACAGCAAAAGGAAAATATACAATGTTGACGAGGACGTGTTAAAGCGTGTCGTCGCAGGCGACACGTCGGCCTTGAACGAGCTTGACGGAAAGGCGGATGAAAAGAAAGGAAACACGGCAAAGCTGTCTGCAACAAAGGAGACAGGCACAAAAGATGAAGATTACAAGGCCCGTTTCCTAACCAACCGGCTTACCGGCACGCGGCGACAGACGTACATCCACGACTCGCTTTACCGCGCAATAGCCGGCATTCTGCCGGTCATCGCCCCGGAAATGTCCGTTCCGACGTTCGTGAACAACGTGCTTTCCGACCACCTTGAACGCTACGGCGAGACGATAAACAGGATGTATAACGAAACCGCTTCAAAAAGACAACTGCAATGGAGGAAATAGTTTACGTGTCGGTACGCCTGATATGTGCCGCATATATATTAAGAAAGGTGTGGGGCTTCAAGGCGGAAGTCCGCCAAGTATACGACCTGTTTTGCGACAGCGCGAGGCAAGGTGAAGTTAAAAAGGAGGAGAGTGTGCAGATTAACAACGGCGCAGTAATTGGCGAAACGAAGTTTGTCTATCTTGACGAGAATGCCGGAACGGCTGTAGCTCCTTACATGAGCCAGCCTCTTGAAAACGCAACTATCGAAGAAGAAAATGACATTATCGAGGCTGATGACGTGGAGTGCAACCTTCCGTTGGAGGAAATGAAGCTGTTGAAAGAGGAGCAGGAAGGGCTTGACGCGGACATTCCCGAAGTAGAGACAATAAGTGAAGCCGTCACGCAGGCCGACCTTGAGAACATGGGCGACGTGCTGTTCCGCATAGACGGAGCAGCCGCAGACGAGGAGAAGTCGCTCCGCGCCGCCAAGACGTTGTACGCCATAAGGGAGACCGAGATGTTCACCGTCATCTCCTCGCAAGTTGAGAATAAGGACTTCATCACCGAGCTTATGGACAAATACCTTGACGAGGACGGCAATCCGCTGCCGACAGACGGGAAAGACAAGGTCGTCTTAAATACAGGCAAGGACTGGAGAACGTTGCTGTAAAAAGCAGATAAATCTGAATAAAGTTTGCTTATATGGAAACTTATTTGTAACTTTGCAAAATAAAACAAAGCCTGATGAGCGTACAAAAAATAAGAATTGCCTTTATGGATATGGCAAGGGAATTCATAGATTCTTTGCCGGAAAAGGCACAAAAGAAAATTACCTACAACCTCCTAAAGGTAGAGGGAGGAGAAATGGACAGGGAACTCTTTAAAAAATTGGACAATTCTGAAATATGGGAATTTCGTACATTATTCAACGGCATCAGTTATCGTCTTTTTGCCTTTTGGGATACCGAAATAGAAGCATTGGTAATTGCAACTCACGGGATAATTAAAAAGACGCAAAAAACACCTAAAAAGGAGATAGAAAAGGCTGAGGCAATAAGAAACGAATATTTTAACGCAAAAAATAAATAGCTATGGCACAGATGAATTTAACTCCTCTTAGCGAAGTAGTTGATGACGTATGGGGGAAAAAAGGCTCTCCCGAAAGGGACGCGATGGAAGCCAGACTTAAAGAAGACTTGCAGGCTTACTATATTGGGGAAGCCATTAAGTCAGAGCGGTTAAGACAGAACCTCACCCAAGAAGAATTGGGTGCTAAAGTAGGTGTAAAAAAATCGCAAATATCAAAACTCGAAAGTGGAAAGTGTGTAATAACCCTTCCAACAATGAGCAAAATATTCAAGGCGTTAGGTTTTGGTTCCGCCTCACTGGATTTAGGAACCGACCTGAAAGTCGCTTTGTGGTGATTTCTGTTTTTTATTTGTATAAGGGGCGTAACCGTTGGTTCCGTCCCTTTTGTTGTTAATTTCATTTTCTTTTGTTAAGTCCAAATTAAGGAATCGGTAATTTGGCATTTACCCATATAATACTCTGACATTTGACGACGTCTAAGGCCACGTCAGGCCAAGGACTTTCAGCCTTGGCATATCCTACATATCTTTGCCGCCGAGTTAAAGAAAAGCGATGTTTCACCAAAAAGAATCGACAATGAGAAAAAGAATTCTATTGGCATTTCTAGGAGCGTCGGCCGCCGTTGCGGCTTCCGCCCAAGGCCAGGGGCTGGCCGGAATAAACGAAGCAACCAGCCTCATGACCTCGTACTTCGACCCGGCGACCAAGCTGTGCTACGCCATCGGCGCGGTGCTCGGCCTCGTAGGCGGCATAAAGACCTACAGCAAGTTCTCAAGCGGTGACCCGGACACGTCCAAGACAGCCGCCTCGTGGTTCTTCGCCTGCATCTTCCTGATTGTGGCGGCGACAATCCTCCGTTCATTCTTCCTTTAAACCGATGGAGTACACAGTTAACAAGGGAGCCGGCAAGGGCGTGGAGTTCAAGGGGCTTACCACGATGTTCCTGTTCGTCCTTGCCGTCGGACTCGCAGCCGTACTGCTGTCAGTCATCCTGCTATACTTCATCGGTGCGTCGCCGTGGGCGTGCGTAATATACGGCATAATTGCCGGATGCGTCATTGCTTGGGCCGTATTCCGCATAAACGCGAGGTTCGGCGAGCACGGACTCATTAAAAGGCTGGCACGCAGGCGCCACCCGCGCTACCTTATAAACCGTAAAAGGGTACGCCGCATTGTACGGGAAAGGAGGGAGCCATGAGCAACGTGATGAAGGCCGACACGCTGGAGCGCAGATTCCCGTTGCTCGCCTTCGAGCACGGCTGCATCGTCAGCAAGGACGCCGACATCACCGTGGCCTTCGAGGTGGCACTGCCGGAGATTTTCACCGTCACGGCGGAAGAGTACGAGGCCGTACATTCCTCGTGGGTGAAGGCGATAAAAGTCCTGCCGGAACATTCAGTGGTGTGCAAGCAGGACTGGTTCACGAAAGAAACGTACAGGGCCGACTATGGCAAGGACGGCTTCCTGTCGAGGAGCTACGAGCGCCACTTCAACGAACGCCCTTACCTCAACCACCGCTGCTACCTCTTCCTGACGAAGACAACGAGGGAGCGCAACCGCGGAAAGAGCGATTTCAGCACGCTGTGCCGCAGCCGCATCCTGCCGAAGGAAATCACCGACAAGGAGACGGCGGCGCATTTCATCGAGGCTGTGGAGCAGTTCGAGCGTATCGTGAACGACTCCGGGCGTGTCTCGCTGCGCAGGCTCGGAAGGGATGAAATCGTCGGCACGGCCGAACGCCGGGGGATTATAGAACGCTACCTGTCCCTGGCAGGCGAAAGTGGCACCGTCGTGCTTGAGGACATCCGCCTCGACCCGGCCATGATGCGCGTCGGCAACAAGCACGTATGTATGTACACCATGTCGTCGGCCGACGTCCTGCCCGGCACGGTGGGCACCGACATGAAATACGGACGAATGTCGACCGACCGCAGCGACTGCCGCCTGTCGTTCGCCGCGCCTGTCGGCCTCCTGCTTTCCTGCAACCACGTCTATTCCCAGTACGTATTCATCGACGACGCGAGGGATACGCTACAGGCGATGGAGCGCACGTCGCGCAACCTGCTGTCGCTTTCGCGCTACAGCCGCGCCAACGCCGTGAACCGCGAATGGACGGAGATGTTCCTCGACGAGGCCCACACAAAAGGCTTCATGCCCGTGCGCTGCCACTGCAACGTGATGGCGTGGGCGGAGGACGAGGCGGAGCTTCGCACGGCGGGAAACGACACCGCAGGGCAGATCGCGCAGATGGGATGCACGCCGAGGCACAACACCGTCGACTGCCCCACGCTCTTCTGGACGGGCATACCCGGCAACGCCGCCGACTTCCCGGCGGAGGAAAGTTTCCACACGTTCTTGGAACAGGCCGTCTGCCTGTTCACGGCCGAGACGAACTACCGCAGCTCGCCCAGCCCGTTCGGCATACGCCTGTCCGACCGCCGCAGCGGAGTGCCGGTGCACGTTGACATCAGCGACGAGCCGATGCGGCGCGGCATAACCACCAACCGCAACAAGTTCGTGCTCGGCCCGTCTGGCAGCGGCAAGTCGTTCTTCACCAACCACCTCGTGCGCAACTACTACGAGCAGGGCGCGCACGTGCTGCTCGTGGACACGGGCAACAGCTACCAGGGACTTTGCGGCCTTATAAACGCGAGGACGCGCGGCGAAGACGGCATATACGTGACTTACAGGGAGGACGACCCGATTTCGTTCAACCCGTTCTACACCGACACCGGTGAGTTCGACGTGGAGAAGCGCGAAAGCATAAAAACGCTTATACTGACCCTGTGGAAGCGCGAGGACGAGCCGCCGAGGCGTTCGGAGGAAGTTGCGCTGTCTGGAGCGGTGAACGCCTACATCCGCAGGATAACCGAGAACCCGCAGACTGGCGACTTCAACGGCTTCTACGAGTTCGTGCGCGACGAGTACCGGAATATAATAAAGGAAAAGAACGTGCGCGAGAAGGACTTTGACATAGACGGCTTCCTCAATGTCCTCGAACCGTTCTACCGGGGCGGTGACTACGACTTCCTGCTCAACTCCGACAAGGGGCTCGACCTCTCGTCAAGGCGCTTCGTCGTCTTCGAGCTTGACAACATCTCCAACAACAAGGTGCTGCTGCCCGTGGTTACGCTCGTCATAATGGAGACGTTCGTCGCCAAGATGCGCCGGCTGAAGGGAGTGCGCAAGATGATACTCATAGAGGAGTGCTGGAAGGCCCTCATGTCGGCCAACATGAGCGGTTACATACTCTACCTGTTCAAGACAGTGCGCAAGTATTTCGGCGAGGCCGTGGTGGTGACGCAGGAGGTAGACGACATCATATCGTCGCCGATTGTCAAGGAAGCCATCATCAACAACTCCGACTGCAAGATACTCCTCGACCAGAGGAAATACCTCAACAAGTTCTCCCAAATACAGCAGCTGCTCGGACTCAGCGACAAGGAGAAGGACCAGATACTCTCCATCAACCAGGCCAACCGCCCCGGCGCACCCTACCGCGAGGTGTGGATAGGGCTCGGCGGCACAAACTCGGCCGTCTACGCCACCGAGGTGAGCGACGAGGAATATTTGGTGCGCCCGTAAAGGGAATTTGATGAATGTCGCTTTGGCAAGCGACTGGGCAAGTGTTTATAATGCCCATTAACAACCGCTTACCGGAGGGGGAAACCCCATAAGGGAACACAGCACGTTGGTAAAGCCATAAGTCAGCCAACTGTCAGGCTGCGACCGAATGGCAAGTTAAAATGACAGATATGAGGATAAAGCCTGTATTGGTTGAACGATAGTCCGAGCAGTCGTATCCTTGGGCAATGACGGAAGACAGTTGAATAATTCTTCGGAATTATACCGTCATGTTGCGGTACTACACTGATGATTTGTAGCAGGAGTAGCATAAACTTACCGCAAGGCAACTACCATAAGTAGTAAAGGACGAAAGTCGTATCCGACAATCTGTCAAGCCAAATAGTCGTCAAATTTCTAAACGGGGATTGCCTAAACCGGAAAGCCAGTTGTACGGCTATGGGGTCTGCCCCTGAATATCCGGCATGGCAACGGAGCTTCCATAGTAGTCTGAGCAGGGTAACGCCCTGTACATGGCGAAGGGAAGCAGCTAATTAAGTTTAACAATTTAAAGGAAGATGTGAGAGACATGAGAAATCCAGAAAATGTGTTGAACAGTCTGAGTAAACACAGCGGTAACTTGAACTATAAGTTTGAGCGGCTGTATAGAGTGCTGTTTAACGAGGAAATGTTTTATGTAGCCTATCAGAATATTTATAGCAAGACAGGCAACATGACGGCAGGAGCCGATGGTAAAACCATTGACGGAATGAGCATTGACCGAATTGAACAACTGATTGGTAGTCTTAAAAATGAGACTTATCAGCCTAACCCGTCCAAAAGGACGTACATACCTAAGAAAAACGGGAAAAAACGTCCGCTTGGCATACCCTCTTTTGATGATAAGCTGGTACAGGAAGTAGTTAGAATGATACTTGAAGCAATCTATGAAGGTAGTTTTGAACATACTTCGCATGGGTTTCGTCCCAAACGAAGTTGTCATACTGCTCTTATAGATATACAAAAGACATTCACTGCCGTGAAATGGTTTATTGAAGGCGATATTAAAGGATTCTTCGACAATATCAATCATGACGTATTGATTAATATTCTTCGGGAACGTATCGCTGACGAAAGATTTTTGCGGCTTATCCGAAAGTTCCTGAATGCCGGATATGTGGAAGACTGGGTATTTCATAGAACGTACAGTGGAACTCCGCAAGGCGGGATTATCAGCCCAATACTGGCTAATATCTACCTTGACAAGTTCGACAAGTACATCAAGGAATACACCAATCGGTTCAATAAAGGAGTAACGAGAAAAGGCGACGCTCGATACAAGCTCTACGAACAGCGGAGATACCGACTGGCAAAGAAACTGAAAAATGAGAAAGATGCAAAGGTAAGGGAACAGATGACCGCTGAAATTAAGCGGCTACGAGAAGAACGGAACAACTATCCGGCACGTAATGAAATGGACAGCAGCATCAAACGGTTAAAATACGTGAGATACGCAGATGATTTTCTGATTGGAATTACCGGTAGTCTTGAAGACTGCAAAACAGTAAAAGAGGATATTAAGAATTATCTTAATGAAGCTCTTAAACTGGAACTGTCAGATGAAAAGACACTGATAACCAATGCACAGAAACCAGCGAAATTTCTCGGATATGACGTATTTATACGCAGGTGTAACGATTTACGTAAGGATAAGTTCGGTAGAACGGTTAGGGCATTCGGACACAAGCCTGTCTTGTACCTGAATTTTGAAACGATGCGGAAGAAACTCTTTGATTATAAAGTCGCAAGAATAGCGGTTGTCAATGGCAAAGAGGTTTGGAAATCCATCGTCAGAACGTACATGCTGAACTTGGATGACTTGGAAATAGTCAGTCAGTTCAATGCCGAAATCCGAGGGTTCTATAATTACTACTCAATAGCCAATAATAGCTATGTCATCAATTCTTTCTATCACATTATGTCATACAGCATGTATAAGGTATTTGCGAACAAATACAAATCATCTGTAAAGAAAATACTTCTGAAATATAAAAAGAACAAGGTTTTCCAAGTGGCATATGAAAATAGCAAGGGTAAGACACTTTACCAATCATTTTATCATGATGGTTTCAAACGCAAAAAGGTTGCAGGGAATATTTACTGTGACACTATTCCACGGACAGTTTCCATAACAGGTGGACGTAATAGCCTTATGGAAAGGCTGAAACTCCAAGTCTGCGAATTATGCGGTGCTACCGATAAACTCGAAATGCATCACGTTCGCAAACTTAAAGACCTGAAAGGTAAATCCGACTGGGAAAAGAAAATGATAGCTCGAAGACGAAAAACTTTGGCTGTCTGCTCAAAATGTCATGCAAAAATAGACCCCGACCGAAGAATCAGACTGAATTAATTAGTGGAGAGCCGGATACAGGGAGACTTGTAAGTCCGGTTCGGGGGCGAGTGCCCGGAAACCTATCATAGAAATATGACAAGGCGCTGGGTACTTAGCCTACGCGTTTACGACGGAGCAGACGGAGAAGATGGAGGTATACGCTCAGGCCGAGAAGCTGGACGGCGACATCGAGGCGGCGATCCGGCAGCTGGCCGAACGCCGCCGCAGGGAGCGGGAGGCGTAGGGCCATGCGGCGATATGTCTTCGGGATTGTCGGCACGGCCCTCGCCCTCGTTGTCCTGCCGTGCCTGCTGCTCCTGACTGTGGATATGGAGGAACGACGCATCGCACCTCTCGCAGGCCGCTGGGCCTCGGTGCTGCACCCCGGCGCCACGGCCGACATACGTCGCGGACCGGAGTGCTATATCCTCACGCTGCGACGCCCCGGCGAGGACTTCCGCCATGGCCGGACCTTCCGCCTGCGCTACCGGCGCGGCATCTACTACCTCGATGCGGGGCGCCGCGTGGAGCTCTACGCCCCGACGACGAATCGGCTGCTGCTCCTGCCGGGCGGCAGCTATCGAAGAATTACGAACCCTTAAAAAACACGACTCATGATGGAAAAAATGAATCCCGTCGTCACGGCTCTGCGCGACGACATACGCCGCCGTCAGCAGGTGGTGCAACACATCGCCTCGCTCGAAGAGCAGCTCGACAGCGACCGCATCTGCGGGGCCTGGCTCGCAGCACAAGGAACGCTCACGGCCTCCCTGCGCCGCATCGGTACGGCAACCTACCGGATGCTCGTCTATGACCACACGCTCTGCTACCGACGGCTGGTGCAGGATGCGGTCGTCACGCTGCGACGCCACCGTCTGCTCTTCGGTGAGGAGGAGGACTGCGGCGCCAACCGCGTGGAGTACGACCCTGCGGCGAAGTACCTGGGCCGCAACGGCAAGTACATCGGCAAGCCGGCGTCGGCGGTGGTGAACTGCGGCGCATCGGATACGG
>ERZ826146.936-NODE-936-length-30476-cov-8.595871_pt1 | contig 30476 bp, 30 predicted proteins | sample MGYA00519857_ERZ826146 | MGnify/ENA primary metagenome ERZ826146 (study PRJEB31778, sample SAMEA3449222) | human gut metagenome | biome: human gut; feature: human-associated habitat; material: faeces | place: United Kingdom | collected 2010/2012 ...
AGGGCAAAGCCCTGCCAGACCGGCGAGCCGTGGCACTCGTTGTGCCACGGCGGTAAAACCCCGGCCAAGCCGCATGTCCCACTACGCCCCTGCGCGCTATGCGCGCAGAAGTGGGTGCAGGACTTTAGCCCTGCTGTAGAGATGCATGGACTGAACCGTCGTCGGAGACGAGAAGCTCGGCATAGACGGGAAGATTGGGGCCGTAGTTGCAGACTGCGCCCGGGTTCAGGAATAGACAGCCGTTGGCGTATTCCAGATGGCCTAAATGAGTGTGGCCGAATAAGGCGGCCTGAACGTCCTGATCGGCGGCTTCAAACTCCAGATGATAGAGGCCGTTCTTCACGTGGAAGGTGTGGCCGTGGCAGAGCAGGAGCTTCGCCTTGCCCACGGAGATCACCTGCGTGACGGGCGCTTCCCAGCCGTAATCGTTGTTGCCCTTGACCGCGTAAAGCCGCAGGGAAGGCCTGCCGTAGAGAAACTCCTGAGAGACCCGCTCCCACTCGGCCAGCCCGTCCCCCAGAAAGACGATCACATCCACCGGGCCCAAGGAAAAAGCCCGGAGAAGAATTTCCCGCAGACGATCCTCCATGCCGTGGGAGTCGGAAACCACAATGACACGCTTCATAAGAAAAAAGCAGCGCTTCCTTTCGGGATGGAATGGGAAGGACGGAAAAAATCAGAACAGCTCCCGGAGAACTTCCCGCATTTTTTCGACGGCGTGGAAACGGTGGCTGACCCGATTTTTTTCCTCGGGGGACATCTGGGCGAAGGTTTTGCCGCTCTCGTAGAGGAACAGGGGATCGTAGCCGAAGCCGTTTTCGCCCATCGGCGCGAACGCGATCGTGCCCTCGACCTCGCCGTCGTCCTGCAAGACGTCGCCGTTAGGGAACGCGCAGGTGATCGTCGTGTGGAAGTGGGCGCGGCGGTCGGCCTGCCCGTGCATCATCTGCAAAAGCAGGCGGTAGCGGCCGGTGTCGTCCAGCCCCTCGCCGCCAAAGCGCGCGCTGTAAACGCCCGGGCCGCCGTTCAGCGCGTCGACGCACAGACCCGAATCGTCCGCGATGGCGGGGAGCTTCGTCGCCTCCATGACGGCCTTGGCCTTGAGAAGCGAATTCTCGGCAAAGGTCTCGCCCGTTTCCTCCACCTCGATCTTTACGCCGATGTCGGCTTCCGACACGACCTCCACGCCGAGCTCGCCAAGAATGGCGCTCATTTCCTTCAATTTCTTGGGGTTCTGCGTTGCCAAAACAAATTTCATCGTCAAACCTCCCACGGGTCTTTTTCCCGTCTCTTCCTGCTTTTTTCTTCCCGCTTTTCTTCCTCGCGCTGCGCCTTGCGCTCTTCGCGCTGCGCGCTCATCTTTTCCTGCCATGCCGTGAACTTTTTGTCGAGCTTATCGAGCGGCCACTCGATCTCCGGCACGGGCACGATGACCACCTTGCAGCTCTCACAGTAACGGGCGGGCGTGTAATAATCTCCTAACAGCCCCGCTCTGCCAAGACAGACCTGTTCCTTCTCGTCGCCAAATCCGTCTTTGAGCATGCCGTCCTCACCTCTTGGACACCAGTAAATATCACGCAAGACAGGGATGGCTCCATCTCGCATTTCCTTTCCGCAATAGGGGCAAACAGAAGTGATTTCCATATTCGTCTCCTTATTGTCTCGCAGGTTTATGATTTTCCCATCAGATGAGCGCCTTGACGTATTCCTCTGCATTGAACGGCTGGAGATCGTCGATGCCCTCGCCGAGGCCGACGTACTTCACCGGCACGCCCAGCTCCTGCGCAATGGCGACGCAGATGCCGCCTTTGGCCGTGCCGTCGAGCTTCGTCAGGATAATGCCCGTCAGACCCGCCGTCTCACGGAAGACCTTGGCCTGCTGCAATCCGTTCTGCCCCGTCGTCGCGTCGAGCACTAAAAGCGTCTCCTTCGCGGCGTCGGGCAGCTCTCGGTCGATGATCTTGCGGAGTTTCGAGAGCTCGTTCATCAGGTTCACCTTGTTGTGAAGTCTGCCCGCCGTGTCGCAGAGGACGACGTCAACACCTCTCGCCTTCGCCGCGGCGAGCGAGTCGAACAGCACCGCGCCGGGGTCCGCGCCTTCGACCGAGCGGACGATCTCGCACTCGGCGCGGTTTGCCCAAATTTCAAGCTGATCCGCCGCCGCCGCGCGGAACGTATCTGCCGCGCATAAAAGCACGCGCTTACCCTCGCCCTTCAGACGGTGGGCGATCTTGCCGATGGACGTGGTCTTGCCCACGCCGTTCACGCCGATGACCAGCACGACGCTCGGCTTGGTCGACAGGTCAAGCGCGGTGTCGCCCACGTTCAGCTTTTCAATCAAAATATCGCGCAGCGCCTGCTTCACATCGTCGCCGCGCTGGATGCTCTTCTGGTACACGACGTCGCGCAGCTTTTTCACCGCGTCGTGCGCGACCGTTGCGCCGAGATCGGCCATAATGAGGCTGTCCTCAAGCTCGTCATAGAATTCGTCGTCAATGGTCTCCCACACGATGGTGTCGAACCATGCCTTTTTGATCTTTGCAAAAATACCCATTTGTTTCTCCTCGCGCTTTATTCCTTAATGTTGAGTTCCTTCGCCATGTCGTTCATATTGATCGTCAGCACCTTGCTCACGCCGCGCTCCTGCATCGTGACGCCGTAAAGGACGTCCGCTGCCTCCATCGTGCCGCGGCGGTGCGTGATGACGATAAACTGCGTTTTGCTCGTGATGCGGCGCATGTAATTCGCCACGCGCACCACGTTCGGCTCGTCGAGCGCCGCCTCGATCTCATCCATGACGCAGAACGGCGTCGGATGAACCTTCAGGATGGCGAAGTACAGCGCGATGGCAACGAACGCCTTTTCGCCGCCCGAGAGCAGCGTGATCGTCTTGAGCGCCTTGCCCGGCGGCTGGACCTTGATCTCGATGCCGCAGGAGAGCACGTCGTTCTCATCCTCGAGCTCGAGCGTGGCCTTGCCGCCGCCGAACAGCTCCAAAAACGTCTCCTGGAAGCTCTCGCGGATCAGCGCGAACTGTTCTTTAAAGATGACGGTCATCTCGCTTGTGATGCTGTCGATCACGCCGACAAGCTCACCCTTCGCCTTTTCCACATCGTCGCGCTGGGTCGTGAGGTAAGTGTAGCGCGTATTCACGCGCTCGAATTCCTCGATCGCGCCGACGTTGACCGCGCCAAGGCCGCTGATGGCGCGCTTGAGCTCGCCGATGCGGCGGCTCGCCTTGGCGACACTCTCGAGCTCGATGCGCTGCTCCTGCGCGGCGGAGTGCGACAGCTCGTAGTTTTCCCACAGCTTGTCGAGAATTTGCTGCTCCTCCATCGCGCTCGTCGCGCGCTTCTGTTCAAGCTTGCTGACGCTGCGCTCGACGTTGAGCACGTTTTCGTTGAGCTCGCGGCCGCGGCGGTCGCTCTGGCTGCGCTCGGCTTCGAGCGCGAGCTTCGCTTTGGAGAGCGCTTCGAGCTCGGCGCGCTTTTCCGTCATTTTGCCGCTCAGCGCGGCGATCTCAGTCTCATGTGTGCCGATCTCGCGCTGCGACTGCTCGCTCGCGGCCCTGTACTGCTCGATGAGCGCTTTTCTGCTCTGCTCGTCGCCCTGCATCTGGGCACGCAGGCCCTCCAAGCTCGCGAGCGACTTTTCCGTCGTTTCGCGCTCGGCGGCATAGCCTGCGAGTACGCTCTTTTTCTCGGCGATCTCGTCGCCGAGGCGCGAGGTCGAACGCAGCAGCTCGCTCTGGCCGGAAAGGCTCTTTTCCGCCTGCGCGCGCAGCTCGCCCGCTTCCTTCTCCTGCGAAAGCGCGAGCGCTTCCTTTTCCTCCGCCACGCGCTTCACTTCGCCGCGGCGGCGCGCGATGGTCTCGCGCTCGGTATCCAAACTCTCGAGCCGCTCGCGCAGCGACGAGAGCAATAAGTCATAATGATTTTTATCGCCCTGCAATTTGAGCACGGCGTCCTCCGCCGCGCGCTGCTGGCCCTGTGCGACCTCCAGCTCGTAGCGCGCTTTGGCAAGCTCGCGCTTGGCGTCCTCGGCGGCCTTGGCGGCAAGGTCGAGCTTTTCGGCAAGGCTGCCGCGCCGCGCCGTCAGCTCGCGCAGCTCGCCTGCGCGGCTCAGAATGCCTGCGCTGCGAGAGATCGAGCCGCCCGTCATCGAGCCGCCGCGGTTCAAAACCTGGCCGTCAAGCGTCACGATGCGGAACGCGTTCGAAAACCGGCGCGAGATCGTGATGCCGCAGTCAAGGTCCTCGACCACGACCGTGCGGCCGAGCAGATTCTTGAAAATGCCGTCGTATTCGCGGTCGTATTCCACCAGCTCGCTCGCAAGGCCGACGTAACCGTACTCGTTCTGCACGCGCGCATCGCGCAACGCCTCGCCGCGGATCGACGAGAGCGGCAGGAACGTCGCGCGTCCGCCGTCGCGCTGCTTTAAGAGTTGGATGGCGCTCTTCGCGTCCTCCTCGCGCTCGACGACGATGTTCTGCAAGCCCGCGCCGAGCGCGATCTCGATCGCGACGGCGTATTTTTTGCCGACCTTCATCAGGTTGGCGACCGGCCCGCGCACGCCGCGCAGCGCCTTGCGCTCCGACGCCTGCATGACCGTGCGCACCGCCTTGTTGAAGCCCTCGTACTCCTTTTCCATCTCGCCGAGCAGGCGGATGCGGGAGTCTAAGTTGTTCATCTCCATCGTGAGGGAAACGTGCTGCTCGCCCGTCTCCTTCTCGCGCTCGACGCGCCCCTGCATCTTCATCGTGTGACCGGCGATGATGTTGCGGATGGCGTCGGCTTCCTCCTGCGCACTTTCAAGCGCGCGGCGGTTCTCCGCAGCGCTTTTGCGCGTTTCAGAAAGCTGAGCCTCCCCGCTCTCCTGCTCGGCGGCGATGGCGCTCTCGCGCTCGTCCATTTCAGAAAGCGTCGAGCGCAGGGCGGCAACTTCCGCGCGGCTGTCCGCCGCGGCGGACAGGGCGAGCGCCTCGCGAGCGCGCAGGGTCTCGGCCTCGCTTGCGGCCTCGCCCGCGTTTTTCGACAGCTCCTCCGCCTGCTTCAAAAGCTCGGAGAGCGCCGTTTCGACTTCGTTTTTGCTTCTCTCCAGCTCTTCGATACGCGCGCGCTGCTGCGCAATCTGCGCATCCATTGATCCCACGCGGTCAGACTGGCTTCTGAGTTCCTCCTCCACGCGTGCGATGTTCTCTTCGTTGTGCGCGATGCCCGTTTGCAGCACTGCGACGGCAGATTCCTGCTCTTTGACCTGCGCGTCGAGCTCCGAGAGCTGCGCGCGCTTTTCCTCCTGCGCGATGTCATTCTCGTGGATGCGCGCGGAGAACTGCTCGGACGCAGCGTACAGCGCCTCTAAATCCGCGTTCGCCTTTTTGAGCTCCTCGCGCGCGAGCGACAGGTCGGTGTCGAGCTTGATGGCGTTCGTCTTGAGCGTTTCCAGATTTTCAAGCCACACGGAAATTTCCAAAAGGCGCAGTTCGTCGCGGTAGATAAGATACTGCTTCGCCGTCTCTGCCTGCGCACGCAGGGGTTCGACCTGCAATTCCAGCTCGGCGATCTTGTCGTTGATGCGCACTAAGTTTTCTTCCGTGCGCTCCAATTTACGTTCCGTCTCCTCCTTGCGGTAGCGGAAGCGTGAAATGCCCGCCGCCTCTTCAAAGATCTCGCGGCGGTCGCCGCTCTTCTGCGAGAGTATTTCGTCGATGCGGCCTTGACCGATGATGGAATAGCCCTCGCGGCCCATGCCGGTATCCATGAACAGCTCGTTCACATCGCGCAGGCGCACGGACTGCTTGTTGATATAGTATTCCGATTCGCCGCTGCGGTAGTACCGGCGCGTGACGGCGACCTCGGTCTCCTCCATGCTGGGGAAGATGTGCTCGGTGTTGTCGAGCACGAGCGTCACCTGCGCAAAGCCCATCTGGTTGCGCGTTTCCGTGCCGCCGAAAATGACATCCTCCATCTTCACGCCGCGCAGCGACTTGCTCGACTGCTCGCCCATGACCCAGCGAATGGCGTCCGAAATATTCGATTTGCCGCTTCCGTTCGGCCCGACGATGGCGGTGATGTCCTCACCGAAGTTGAGCACCGTCTTGTCCGGGAAGCTCTTGAACCCTTGGATCTCCAATGCCTTTAAGTACACGAGCGATATCCTCCTTGGAAAAAGGCGTCATCCCCCATGATAAGGGTATAATGACACATTTTGACTAATACTATATACCATTTTCCCGCCGTCTTTTCAAGTGGATTCGATGAACAAAGCGCAAAAAGACGCCCGAAGGCGTCTAAAACTGTCGAAAAACCCCTAACGGGTTTTTCCGACAAACTTTTTCAGTCTGCTGCGCGCCCGAATTGTTCGCCTACGGCGAACAATTCGCACACTTGCAGCCTGAGTTGTATTTTCTGTCAGGTACACGCCCCGACAGAAAATGATTTAACTCTATTTGCCGACTTCCGTCGGCAAACTCTGCGAGGCTTTTTACTTCTTCTTTTCGTCAATGAGCACATACAGCGCGTCGAGCGCGTCGGAGAGGCTGCCGATGCGCTGGATGAGGCCGCAGGCCACTGCTTCTTCCCCGTAGAGCACGCTGCCGACGTCGGAGGCGAGGTCCTGCGTGTCCATCATCAGGCACAGAAACTCGTCGCGCCCGATGCGTGAGTTTTTCGTCACAAAGCGCACAATGCGCTCCTGCAAGCGCTCAAAATACTGGTACGTCTGGGGCGCGGCGATGATCGTGCCGCTCGTGCGCACGGGATGGATGGTCATCGACGCCGACGGCGCGATCATCGTCACCATCGGCGCGACGGCCAGCGGCACGCCGATGGAGTGTCCCCCGCCAAGCACAAGCGAGACCGTCGGCTTTTTCATCCCTGAGATGAGCTCGGCGATGGCAAGCCCCGCCTCCACATCGCCGCCGACGGTGTTGAGCAGGAACAAAACGCCGTCGATGTCCTCGCTCTCCTCTAAATACGCCAGCAGCGGCAGCACATGCTCGTATTTCGTCGCCTTCTGCGTATTCGGCAGCTGCATGTGCCCCTCGATCTGTCCGGCGATCGTCAGGCAGTGGATGGCCGCGCGGCTATTTTTGATGACGACCGAGCCGAAGTCGATGACCGGCTGAATGGGCGGCAGCAGCGGCTCCTGCCCGTTTTTCTCCTCGTCCTGCGAGGGTTTCGTTTCGCTTCTCATGGCAAAATCCTCCCGAAAGTCCTTTCCGGTAGGATTTGCAGAAAGCGCGAAAAGCATACCCTTTGTGCCGTCGGAAATACGAGCCTCAAACCGGGAAGCACTTTAATATCCCCAAGTCATCAGTTTCCATTCCCCGCCATCGCTGCGAGCCAACCACCAGGACCATGTGTATTCCGTGTCCGGCACCCAAGCTCCGCCGCCCTCTTTCGGAGAGCGAAAGCTGCTGTCGAACATGATGCATTGTGTAAAAGCCAGATCGTTGTCATTTGCCTTTTCCAAATCATTCATCCACGAAAGGTTCTTTTCATCCGTGCAGACGTCATCTGACGAATATGAAATGCTATGTAATTCGCAGCCTTCCCACGAACCGATCATCTCTTCGATCACCTTTATCGCATCATCCATATCCTGTTCTGTGTAGACAGCCGAATCGCCATAATCGATCGTTATGTTTGACGTTTCCTTGCTGCCGCATCCAGCCAGCAGGGCAAAAAGCACTACGCAAATAACCGATAAGCTGTATTTTTTCATCTTATGGCCTCCATATCTCTCATTTTTCTATATTTTTATACTGCTTATTTTACCAGAAAGCATTGTCCGAATCCAGCGAAAAAGCGCCCGAGGGCGTTTTCCTCGTGCTTGCAGCTTTTTATTTGTACATCAGCAAATCTTCCACGCTCTTGCGCTTCGGCGCGGCGGGCTCCTCATCGGGATAGCCAAGACCGATAACACAGCCGACCTTCTGATTCTCCGGCAGGTTCAAAAGTCTCGTGATCTTCTCTTCGTCGAAGTAGCCCGTGATGACCGTGCCGACGCCGCGCTCCCACGCGGCAAGACAAAATGTCTGCGCGGCGATGCCCGCGTCGAACATCTCAAAGCCCGCCTCCTTCGGCGTCGAGAACGAGCCGTCGCGCTCGTAGCCCGAGCGGCCGGTCACATAGGTAAGCACCATAACGGCGGGGCAGTTTTTGAGCGTCTTCTCGTTCAGCTTGAAATCAAGCACCATCTCCTCCGCCATTTTGTCGATCGTCGTGCGGTCCTCGACGAGCACATAGCGCACGATCTGCGTATTCTTCCACGAGGGGGCGTAGGCCGCGTCCGCGACGATCTGCTCGATGACCTCGTGCGGAACGGGTTTTGGCTGGTACTTACGGATGCTTCTTCTGCTTCTGATGGCCTGTATCGTTTCCATATTCGTTTCTCCTTTGCTGACGGTTTGAACGCAATGCCGATTCACGGCGTTTCTTTGGCGTTTATCATAACAGAAGCGTGCGCAAAAATCCAGTGGAAAAACAGCCGGTTCTGCCGATTCATCTTATTGCAGGCCCGTCAGCGGATTTTCCTGGCAAAATCCGTCGGTCAAACTATAGGACATGCCAAGCGTTCCAAACGGGAAATAGTGAACCGTATAATAGGCCCGTCCCGCTGAAAACTGCTCGATGGAAATGTAAATCGGCAGCAAGGGCACTTTCTTTGAGTAAACTCCCACCGACTGCGCGCGGATCTCAGCGACATACTCCTCCGGCACCTCACACCTGCGTGAAACAAAAGGATGGGAAGAAATGCAGGCCAATATCATACCGAACAGGGCTACGATCAGCAGTGCGATCATCGCTTTTTTGTGTTTCCTCATGTTCTGTCACACCCCTGTGCGTTCCTCTGCTTTCTGCCTCTTCTCCATACGATGATCGCATGGATGATGAGGGACGCGACCGATATCGCGACAATCAGAGAGTGGGATGTAAACGGCTTGCAGTACCATTCCATCGGGTCTAACCTCGACAGCTTTGCCGTCAAATAAGAAGAAATAAAGCTCAGTATATTTCCGATAAAAATGATCGGAACGTTGTCTGTTTTCAGCGCGCAGCGGTACAAAATCACAAAGCTGACGATCATCACGCCGTAATACACCATCGTCCCCGAAGTAATATCACCCTTCACAGAGAAAAATGCAAACGGTACGCAATACGCGGTGAGCAGCAGCGCTCTGATGAGCCACGATTTTTTCATAAAACCCTCCCATTTTTCTCTCAAAATCTCTCTTTCGTCATCATATCAGGTCTTTTGCGCAAAGTCTACCATAGAAAAAGCGCCCGAAGGTTTCCCTTCGGGCGCTCCTTATGTTCACTTTTCTTTTCCGTAGAAGAACAGCGCCACCGTTCCCGGGCCGACGTGGGCGCCGGTGACAGGCTCGTAGACCACGTTCAGGCATTCGCCGGTGAAGCCCTTGTCCCGCAGCAGCGCGATGAGCGCCTGCGCGCCCTCTTCATTGTCCGCGTGGGCGATGCCGAGCATCTCGCTCTTGTCGAGCGCGCGGCCGTCGTAATAATTCGCAAGCTCCTGATAGGCGCGCTTCATGCCGCGCACCTTGCCGCAGGAGACGATGTGCCCCGTCTCGTCACCGCGCAAAATCGGCTTGATGCTCAGCACCGTGCCGATCAGTGCCGTCGCGCTCGAAATGCGGCCGCCGCGCTTTAAGTACGCAAGGTCGTCGACCGTGAAAAACTGGCACATGTGCGGTCTTCTCGAAAGGAGATGCGCTTTGATCTCATCGAGGCTCTTTCCCTCTTCGATCATGCGCGCGGCTTCGAGCACCTGTAACCCCTCGCCAAGGGAGGCAGCGTAGGTGTCGATCGTGACGATCTTCCGCGCGGGGTATTTTCCCGTCAGCTCGCCCGCGGCGATAACCGCGGCCTGCGCCGTGCCGCTGATGCCGCCGGACATGCCGACGTAGAGCACATCGTCGCCCTGAGAGAGCGCACGCTCAAAGTAGTTCGCCATCAGGGCGGGATTGACCATTGAGGTCTTGACGACCGCGCCGCGGCGCATCGCGCCGTAGAACGCCGCGCCGTCGAAATCCACATCATCGGGATAGTCCGTCTCCTTTCCATCCACCGTGTAGGAAAACGGCACGACGGTGATGTGGTGTTGTTTCGTCAGCGCGACCGGCAGGTTCGCGGACGTATCGGTGAATAACTGGAGCATGACTCTCTTCCCTTCCTGATCCTTTGGCATTCTGACAGCTTATCACGCCACGCTCGCTTATGCAAGCAAAACCGCAGGAAACTTTACAATTTGTTCAACATTGTATGACTTTTTGGCAGAAAACGCCCTCCCACGGCACGTGGGAGAGCGCTTCTCGGAATCTCAGAATATTTTCTTACGCCTGCTCAAAGATGGCCTTCATGCACTTGTAGGTCATGTAGCAGTCGAGCTTGGCGACCGTTTCATACGGTGCGTGCATCGAGAGCACGGGCACACCCGCGTCGAGCGTGTCGATGTTGCGCTGGGCCATGAACTTGGCGACCGTACCGCCGCCGCCTGCGTCGGTCTTGCCCATCTCGGCCATCTGCCAGAAGACGCCGTTGTCGTTCATCAGCTTGCGTACCTTGCCGACGACCTCAGCGCTTGCGTCGCTCGCGCCGCCCTTGCCGCCGGAGCCGGTATACTTGCACAGCGCCACGCCGTAATTGACGAAGGCGGAGTTGCGCTTGTCGTACACGTCGGCAAAGTTCGGGTCATAGGCCGCCGTCACATCTGCGCTCAGGCAGAAGGAGTTGGCAAAGCAGTCAGAAAGCGCGACGCCCTGCGTGCGGCACATGTCGCCCATGAACCACTCAAACGCCTGAGACAGCATACCGGACACGCCCTCGGAGCCGATCTCCTCCTTGTCCGCGAAGATGCAGACCGCGGTCTTCTTCGGGGACACAGCGTCAAAAATACCTGCAAGCTCTGCATACGCGCAGACGCGGTCGTCGTGACCGTAGGACGCAATGAAGCTGCGGTCAAAGCCGATGTCGCGCGCCTTGCCGGCGGGGACGACTTCGAGCTCGGCGGAGATGAAGTCCTCCTCCGTAATGCCGTACTGCACGTTCAAATACTGGAGAACGCCGAGCTTGAAACGGTCGGAGCAGTCCTTATCTTCAAACGGCTTTCCGCCGAGCAGCACGTTCAAGCTCTCGCTCGGGATGGCCTCGTTGAGCGGCTTTTTGCCCTGCTCGCGGCCAAGGTGCGGTAAAAGGTCGTTGATGATGAACTGGGGATCGTCCTCCTTGCCGCCGATGTGGACGTCGACCTTCGAACCGTCGCGCAGCACGACCACGCCGTGCAGCTCAAGGGGGATCGTCACCCACTGGTACTTGCGGATACCGCCATAGTGGTGGGTCTTGAAGTAGGCCATCTCGGCCTCCTCGTAAAGCGGGCGGGGCTTTAAGTCGAGGCGCGGGGAGTCGGTGTGCGCCGCGCCGATGTTCGCGCCGTGGCTCAGGTCTTCGCTGCCGATGACAGCGAGCATGATGCCCTTGCCGCGGTTATTGAAGTAGACCTTGTCGCCGGCGCTCAGCTTCATACCCGCTTCGTAGGCCTTGAAGCCCTTCTTTTCCGCCAGCTCGATGCAGTACTCCACGCAAAGGCGCTCGGTCTTGCCGTTGTTGAGGAACTTCTTGTAGTCCTCGCAATAGGCCTCCATCGCTTTTTCATCCTCTGCGCTCAGGCGGTCATAGCCATTCTTGGGGGCGTAGAGCAGTTTTTCAGCGAGCTTGTTCTTTTCACTCATCTCTCAGTTTCCTCCTTCAAATTGTTGATGATCGTGTTGATATAGACCTCTGCCGCGTGTTCCGCCTTTTCAGCGGTCGGCAGATCGTTCACAAATTCATAATCGCACTGCGCGCGGAAATAGTCCGCGTCCTTCTGTGCCGCGATGCGCGACCTTGCATACTCCTCGGTGATGCTGTCGCGCGCCATGATGCGCTTGATCCGCACCTCTTCAGGCGCCGTTACGGCGACGGTCGCGTCGCAGATCGCGCCAAGGCCGCTCTCGATGAGCTTGATAGCATCGAGGCCGATGATCTCCGCGTTCGTCGCCGCCATTTTCTGCGCCAGCGCGCGCGGGATGCGCTCGTGCACGATGGCGTCGAGCTCGGCGAGCTTTTTTCTGTCCTTGAAGACGATCAGGCCGATGGCGTGGACGTCCACGCTGCCGTCCTGCCGAAAAATGACATCGCCGAACGCCTCGCGCAGCGCGCGCAGCAACGGCTCGTCATCTTTTAACATCTCGTGATAGACCGCGTCGCAGTCGAGCACACATGCGCCCTTTCTTTCAAGCGCGCGCAGAAGGCTCGTCTTCCCCGCGCCCGTGCCGCCGGTGATGCCGATGACGATCTTGCCGTCGTCCGCGTCCTCCACATGGAAGCCCGCGGCCTTTTTGAGGCGGTTGCCGATGGCAAGGCCAAGGCCTTTACTGTCCGGACATTGTGCCCAGATCTCGCCCACATTCGTCTCGTCGAACGTCCGCAGCGCGTCGAAGACGTGCTGCGCCTGCGCGCGCTTATCGTCGCTCGCACCGAGGGGGTGGACGATGTGCCCGTCGAAGAGCCGCGTGAACTCGTCAAAGCAGATGATGCCGGACTTCTCGCCCGTGTGTGTGAGCAGATAGCGCGCGCTTGCCTTCGCTCCGCCGGTCACGACCGTGACGGGGGCCTTAGGCGCATAGTGGCGGTACTTCATGCCCGGGGCGCGCGGCTTTTCGCCGTCATTCATCTTCTGCGTCACGGCCTTGTCGACCGTCACCTCGCCCAGCGCATCGCGCAGGCTCTCGAGCGGCAGTCCGCCCGGGCGCAACAGCTGCGGCGGCGTGACCGTCAGGTCGATGATCGTCGACTCCACGCCCACCTGACAGGGGCCGCCGTCGACGATACCGTCGATCTTGCCCCACATGTCCTCGCGCACGTGCTCTGCCGTCGTGCAGCTCGGGCGGCCCGAGGTGTTCGCGCTCGGCGCGGCGACCGGCACGCCGGATGCTTCGATGATGGCGCGCGTGACCGCATGGTCGGGACATCTCATGCCGACGGTCTCGAGCCCGCCGGTCGTGCGCAGCGGCACGCAGGGCTTTTTCTTTAAGATCATCGTCAGTGGGCCGGGCCAGAAGCGCTCGGCCAGCTTGTAGGCCGCGTCCGGCACGTCCTCGCAGTAGCGCGTAAGCCAGCTTGCGTCCGGAATGTGCAGGATGAGCGGGTTGTCCTGCGGGCGGCCCTTGGCCTCGAAAATATGCAGCACGGCGGTCTCGTCCAGGCCGTTCGCGCCGAGGCCGTAGACCGTCTCCGTCGGGATGGCCAGAAGCCCGCCGCGGCGCAGAATGTCCGCCGCCTGCGCGATGCTCTCTTTATCCTCCACCGTGCGGAGGGTAAACCATTTTGTCTCCAATGTTCTCTCTTCTTTCTTAAGCCTCGGTGCTCTCGCGCAGCTTTTCGGCCTGCTCCTGCATCGTGAGCGCGTCGATGATGGGGTCTAAATCGCCGTTCATCACGGCGTCGATGTTGAAATTCTTGTTCTCGCCCGTCAGGCGGTGGTCAGTCACGCGGTTTTGCGGGAAGTTATAGGTGCGGATACGCTCGTTGCGCATGCCGCTGCCGACCTGCGCGCGGCGCTCGCTCGTGATCGCACCCTCCACGCGCTCGCGCTCAGCCTCGTAGAGCTTGCTCGCGAGCATCGCCATACACTTGGCGCGGTTCTGGAGCTGGGAGCGCTCCTCCTGACACGAAACGACGATGCCCGTCGGCTTGTGGATGAGGCGCACGGCAGAGCTCGTCTTGTTGACGTGCTGGCCGCCTGCGCCGGAAGCGCGGTAGACCTGCATCTCAATGTCTTCGGGCCGGAGGTCGACGTCGACCTCCTCCATCTCCGGCAGCACGGCGACCGTCGCGGTCGAGGTGTGCACACGCCCGCCGGACTCCGTCTCCGGCACGCGCTGGACGCGGTGGACGCCGGATTCAAACTTGAATCTCGAATACGCCCCCTCGCCGCTGACGATAAAGTCAGCTTCCTTAACACCGCCCAACTCCGTATCGTTGTAGTTGAGCAGCTCCACGCGGTACCCCCGCTTTTCCGCGTACATCGCATACATGCGGTAGAGGTCGGCGGCAAAAAGCGCGCTCTCCTCCCCGCCCACGCCGCCGCGGATCTCGACGATGACGTTTTTGTCGTCGTTCGGGTCGCGCGGCAGGAGCAGCACGCGCAGCTCGTCAAAAAGGCGCTCTTTTTCCGCCTTGGCAGTGTTCAATTCCTCCTGCGCCATGTCCTTGAGCTCGGGATCGGATACAAGCTCCAGCGCCTGCGCGATGTCGTCCTCGCACTTCTGGTACGCGCGGTAGGTCTCCACCACGGCGGAAAGCTCCTTCTGCTCGCGCGTGAGCGCGCGCAGCTTCTTTGGGTCAGCGTAAATTTCCGGCACTTCGAGCAGCTCGCCGATCTCGTCATAGCGGCGCGCGAGCTGTTTGAGCTTTTCCCACATCAGGCCTTGTCCTCCGCAATGAAGTCAGAGCAGGCCTTGACGAACTGGTCTCGCCAGAAGTGGTAGCCCGCCGAATCGGGGCAGAGCGAGACCTCCGCCACGTGCGGCGTCTGCAAATAGAGGTCCATCTGGCGGAAGACGTCCTTATAGTCCTGCTCGCTCTTGTGCGTGATGAGATACGCCGCGTTCTGGATCTCATAGCCGCGGCGCTTCAAAAAGCCGCGAATCACGCTCGAACAGCGGCCCGCCCACACGGGCGTGCCGAGGATGACGAGCTTGTAGTCCGACAGCGGCTTCTGGCATTTCGGGCGCGAAACCGCACTCGTGCGCTTGTGCATCGCGTCAAAGCAGCAGCGAAGGTAGCCCATCGTGCCGCTGCGATCGACCTTGTCGCGAATTTCGAGACATTCGCAGTCCAGCGCCTCGGCGACCTCCTCCATGGCTTTTTTCGTGTTTCCCGTGCGGGAATAGTAAAGGCATAAAATGTTATCGTTCATACTCAGTTTCCTCTCAGCAGGAGCCAACCGGTGGCAAAGGCCTCCCGCACATAGTAGTTGAGCTGTAAGGCATCGTAATAGGCGCTGCGCGGCAGCGTCGCCGCCACGCCGCAGGCCGCATCTGTTCCGGCGATGCGCCCCGCCCTAAAAATATGGTAGTCGTTCGTGACAAAGGCGAACGTGTCGCCCGCATCAAGCCCCAGCTCCGCCATGATCTCTTCGCTGTAAGCAAAGTTCTCCTGCGTACTGGTCGATCGATCCTCGCGGTAGATGCGGCTCTCGTCCACGCCGTGGGCGATGAGCCAGTCGGCCATGCAGTCGGCCTCGGAGATATCCTCCCCCGGCCCCTGACCGCCTGAGCAGATGATGGGGATGTCCGGCTTGTCCGCGATGAAGTCAAGCGCCGCCTGCAGCCGCGACGAGAGCATCAGCGACGGCGTCGTGCCGTTCACGCCCGCGCCCAAAATAACCACGCACTGCGCGTCTTCCGCGCGCCCGTCCGTGTGCGCGCCGCGAATAACGAGCGATTCAAGATACCCGAATGCGACAAGGCCAAGGCACACGAGCGCGAGCAGAACGCGTTTTCCCCACTTTGCCCACGCATGCTCTTTGTACTGCTCGAGCATCGCAAAGACGATCAAAAGCGCCGTCAGGCACCAGAACAGGAGTCCTGCAAAGCGCACACCCGGGACGGCCCGGCACGTCGCGCCGAGCACGGCACAGGCTGCTGCCGCCGTCCACAGTCTTTTCTGTCTCTTCATGGTATGTTCCTCATTCGCCCGCCTGCTCGGCGAGCGTTTCCCACTTTTCCATCAGCTCGCTGAGCTTCTGCTCGGCGGCTTCCTTCTTCTTATAAATTTCGCTGTAGCGCTCGTAGTCGCCGCCCGCCTCTTCGAGGCGCTGCTCGATCTCGGCGATGGCGGTCTCCTGCGCGGAAATTTCCTTTTCACAGATGGTGAGCTGCCGCCGCGCCTGCTGGGCAGAGCGGTTCGGCTTCGGTTTTTCTGTAACCGTCTTTTCCTTTACAGCCTTTGGCGTGTGGTCGATCTTGTTCTGCGCCTCCAGTGCCTTGACCTGCCGGTAGCGCGCAAAGCCCATCGGATAGTCTGTGATGACGCCGTTTTCAAGCTCCCACACACGCGTTGCAAAGCGGTTGATGAAATAGCGGTCGTGGCTCACGAACAGGAGCGTCCCGTCGTAGCTCTCCACCGCCTCTTCGATCCACTCGCGCGACGCAATATCGAGGTGGTTCGTCGGCTCGTCGAGGATCAGGAGATTCACTTCCTCATCCATCAGGATGCAGAGCTTGAGGCGCGAAAGCTCGCCGCCCGAGAGCACACTGACGCTCTTAAAAACGTCCTCGCCCGTGAAGTGGAACGCGGCCAGGCGGTTGCGCGCGCTCTGCGGCGTGATGTTGCGCTTGGAGTAGAGCATCGTGTCGACCAAGTTTCGTTCCGGCACGTCGAATTCGACGATCTGCGGCAGGTACGCGATGCGCACCGACGGGCCGAACTTGATCTTGCCCTCGTCGGGATATTCCTCTTCCATCAGCATCTTGATGAGCGTCGACTTGCCCGTGCCGTTGTCGCCAATGAGCGCGATGCGCTCGCCGCCGCGCACCTGCAAGTCCACGTCGTGGAACAGCACACGGTCGCCGAAGCTCTTTTTGAGCTTTTTGAGCGCGAACACCTCGTCGCCGTAGAACTCCTGCGACTTGAACTGCGCGCTCAGTGCCCGTTCCTTCGTCGGCTTGTCCGTCGTGCGCATACGCTCGATGCGCTTTTCCATCGACAGCGCGCGGCGGTACGTCTTGTCCATGCCCTTGAAGGCAAACATGCGCAGCTGCTCGGCGCTCTTTTCAAGCTGGGCGATCTTGGCCTGCTCCTTTTCGTATTGGCGCATCTTTTCCAGGTAGCGGCGCTCTTTTTCCACCGCGTAGAAGCTGTAGTTGCCGCTGTAAAACTCCGCCTTGCCGTCGAGCACCTCAATGACGCGCGTGATGGTACGGTCCAAAAAGTAGCGGTCATGCGAGATGGCGACGACCGTACCCTTGAACGTCGAGAGATACTGCTCCAGCCATTCGATGGCGTGCAGGTCCAAATGGTTCGTCGGCTCGTCGAGAAGTAAAATATCCGTATCCTCCAAAATGAGGCGGCCGAGGTTCACGCGCGTCTTTTCGCCGCCCGAGAGCGTGTCAAACAGGCGCTCGCGCATCTCCGGCGGGATGGAAAGGCCGTTGGCAACCTTGTTGATGGGCGTCTCGGTGTCGTAGCCGCCGAGACCCTCGAACTTGGCCGAAAGCTCGCCGTAGCGGCGCAGCGTCTCTTCGCTCTCGTCGCCGCTTGCCATCTGCTGGGAGAGGGCGTTCATCTCGTCCTCCATCCTCTGCATGCGCGAAAACGCGCTCTTGAGCACGTCTTCGACCGTGTAGCCCTCGGGATACACGGGGATCTGTGAGATGAGACCGAGCCTGCGGCCCGAGGCGATGCTCACCTCGCCCGCGTCGTAGTCGAGCTCGCCCGTCAGGATGCGGAAGAGTGTCGTCTTGCCCGCGCCGTTTTTGCCGAGAAGACCCACGCGCTCGCCCGTGTCGATCTGAAAGGTGATACCGTCCAGTATTTTCTTTTCGAGGTCAAAGGACTTGATGAGTCCCGTAACGCTGATGTCGATCATGCTTTGGTCAGTTCCTCTACGATCTTCTCAAAGTGCATGGAGTGCGAGGCCTTGACGAGCATCGCCGTCTCCGCCGTGAACGCCGCCTTGACGGCGCCCATCGCCTCGTCCACGCTCCCGAACCACTGCGCAGAGGGGTTCCCTTCTGTAAAGTATTTTGCCCGTGCACCGATTGCGATGACAGTGTCGATGCCGAGCTCTTTGGTGAGTTCTCCGATTTCCTTATGCGCACGCTCGGTGAGCTCTCCGAGCTCCGCCATATCGCCGATGACGGCGGTCTTTTTGCCGCCGCTCGCGCCCAATACGCGCAGCGACGCCGCCATCGACTGCGGACCCGCGTTGTAGCAGTCGTCGAGCAGGCGGCGGTTTTCAGAGAACGTGATGACGTGCATGCGTGAGCCCGCGGGCTCATAAGCCGCGACACCGCGCTCGATCTCCTCTTTGGTCTCGCCAAGGTACTCGCCGATGGCCGCGGCCATCGCCGCGGAGTAGACCATGTGCTTTCCCGGCACGGGGATGGAGAGCGCGTAACGCTCCTTTGCCGTCGTCACGACGCAGCGAATGCCGTCGATGCCAAGGTCTTCGACCTCGCTGACGCGGACATCGCAGTGCTCGGACAGGCCGCAGCGCAACGTTTTCTGCGGCAGAGAGACGGTGTTCAAAAGCTCGTCGTCGCCGTTTAAGACGGCGAGGCCGTCTTTTTTGAGGTTTTCAAAGATCTCGCACTTGGCCTTCAGAATGTTCTCGCGCGATCCGAGGTATTCAATGTGCATGTCGCCGACGTTCGTGATGACGGCGATATCGGGCTTCACCATCTCGCCAAGATACCGGATCTGCCCCGTGCGGTCCATGCCCGTCTCGATCACCGCCGCCTGATGCGCGCGGGAGAGGCCCAGCAACGTCTGCGGCGTGCCGATCTCATTATTATAGTTGGCCGCGGTCTTGAGCGTATGGAACTTCACGCCCAGTACCGAGGCGATCATTTCCTTTGTTGTCGTCTTGCCGACGCTGCCCGTCACCTGCACAAAGGGAATAGAAAACTGCGCACGGTACCACGCGGCCAAGTCCTTGAGCGCAAGCAGCGTGTCAGGCACCTTGATGTAAAACTTTCCGGGCAGCAGCGTTTCCGGCACGCGGGCGCACAGACAGCCCTCCGCGCCCGCGGAAATCGCCTTTTCGATATAGTCATGCCCGTCGAAGCGCTCGCCGACGAGCGGCACGAAAACTTCACCCGCTTTGACGGTGCGGCTGTCGGTGTTCACGCCGAGGATTTGCGCTGTCTCATCTCCCTGCAAGAGCTCACCGTGCACCGCCGCGAGCAGCTCCTTTACCGTGATGGCCTCCATTTACAGCCCTCTTTTCTGCTTCAGCGACTCTTCGACGATCTTTTCACACAGTTCCTCGTAGCCGATGCCGACCGCCGCCGCCTCCTGCGGAAGAAGGCTCGTCTTCGTCATGCCGGGCAGCGTGTTGATCTCAAGGAAGTACGGCGTACCGTCCGGCGTGACGATGAAGTCCGCGCGGGAGTAGACGCTCAGGCCGATCAGGCGGTAGACCGTCTCGGTCGCGGTGCGCACGCGCATCTCCCAGTCCTCGGGGATGGGAGAGGGGCAAATTTCCTCCGCCGCGCCGGCCTGATACTTGTTCGCGTAGTCATAAAAGCCCGTCTTCGGGATAATTTCGATGGAGGGCAGCGCCTTGCCCGCGATGATACCAACCTGGATCTCGCGGCCGGAGATGTACTGTTCGAGCACGACCTGCGCGCCGAACTGTAAGCACTCTTCAAGCGCTTTTTTGAGCTCCGCGCCCGTATGCGCGATGGAGACGCCGACAGACGAGCCGTTGGCGACCGGCTTGACGACGCAAGGGAGCTTCGTTTCCGACACAAGGCGCGCGATGTCGCCTTCCGTGTAGCGCACGGTGCGCCACTGCGGCGTGATGACATATTCCGACACAAGACGCTTCGTCAGGTCCTTATCCATCGCAATGGCGCTCGATAAGTAGCCCGCACCCGTGTACGGGATGCCGAGCAGATCGAACGCCGCCTGCACGCGGCCATCCTCGCCGCAGGTGCCGTGCAGCGCCAGAAAGACAACGTCCGCCTTGGCGCACACATCGAGCACGCCGGGACCGAACATGCTGCGGCTCTGATCCTTGCGGCTCGCGCGCACAGCGGCGAGATCGGGCTCCGCCTCGGCGACGGAATAGTCGCCGCAGAAGCCGTCCGGTGCGTCGAAAACATCTTCGAGCTTACCGTCGTAGTCCTCAAAGCCCATGAACATATCCACCAGAATGGCCTGATGCCCGCGCGAACGCAGCGCGCGGCAGATCTTGTTGCCGCTCGAGAGCGACACATTGCGCTCCATACTCAGGCCGCCTGCTAAAACAACGATACGCATACCGTTTTCCTCCTTATTTTTGAAAGGAACGTCGCCGTCCCCGTTTATCCATACTATACTAATTTATACTTTACCACAGCTTTTTCCCAAATACAAGCAAAAGAGAGCGGCGTGAAAACCGCTCTCTTTTGTTCGCTTTTCTCACTTTTTGCCCTTAGCCGAAAATGCCGGAGAGCAGTCCGCCCTTTCCCGCGCGTCCGTCCTTGAGCGTCATCGCCGCGCTGAGGATCTCTGCCGCCTGCGCACGTGTCACGCCCGAGCGCATCTCGTCAGTGGAAAAACGCCCACTCTCGATCACGCTGACGGACTGCAAATTCGCCACCGCCTGTGCGCACCAGGCGTTGTCCGCGTCCTGCACGTCGTAGTCCGAGAGGTCCACGTCCGTCACGCGAAGCAGCCGGTTCAGCACGACCGCGGCCTCATTGAGCGTAATGGCGTCATTCGCGCGAAAGGCAACGCCCTCCGCCGTGCTGACGCCAGACACAACGCCCGCATTCAGCGCGCTCACGACGTAGCCCTTCGCCCAGGTCGGTATGCTCGCATCGTCGCAGAAGCCAGTCATCTGCACATCCTCCGCGCTCACGTCCATTGCTGCGAGCGCCATCGCGACAAATTCACCACGTGAGAGCGTGCGCTCGGGCTCAAAGAAATAGCTGTCCCCGATCTTCGCGCCCACAAACACACCGTGCTCGGCAAGATCGACCGCCGCCGTATGCGCACGGCTGCCGCCCATATCAGCGTAGCAGACGCCGCTATTTGCCTTTTCGATCGTGATGCTCACCGTCGCGGGCAGCGAGATGTTGCCGTAGGCGTCGATTGCCGTGTAGGTGAAGCTGTCCGTCCCCAGCTTGCCGCCCGGCGTGTAGACAAAGCCGAGGCCGTCCTCCGTCAGCGCGACCATGCCCTTTTTCGGCACCTGCGCGATGGCAAAGGTCACCTCATCGCCCTCGTTGTCCACCGCGCGGAATTCGCCCTCATACGGGACGCCGCGGTAGACCTTGATCTCCATGTTCTCTGCCACCGGCGCGCCGTCGACAGCTTTCGCCTCCTCTTTTCCCTTGCCGAACAGCGCCGACGCACTCTGCATCGGCACGAGGGTAAGCAACAACAGCGCCATCACAAACGGCAGCGCGCGCCAGAATTCTTTTCGCTTTTCCATATTGAAATGCTCTCCTTCCAAATAAAACTTGCGGAGTTATTGTTTACCGCGCGGTGAAAAGTATGCAAAATTGCATTTCTACAGCGCAAAGCGCTGCTCCTTGTTCCCCGCGCCGCGCAGGGAGACGCGGACAAGGGGGCCATTCTCTTTCGCAAAAGAGAATGGCCCCCTTGAACCCCCAAGAGAAAGGTTTTGATCGGCAGTCTCAGGCTTGAATGGCCCTTGTGCCTCCGGAATGAGAATACCTGCGCGCGGCGTTGCCGCGTTTGGTGTTGCTATACGACTTGGCCTACTTCTACTACCCGCTGCCGCTCTGCTCATCTTGTTTTTGTGCATCCTAATCACCTACTATCGGCAATACATATCGTCTTGGTAATGCGTACTGCGGCGAGCACAGCAATGCCGCCTTGGCAGGCAAAAACAAAACAGCGAAAATCTGAAGTAGGCGGAAATTGCGTAAGGGTAGCGAATCGCAGGCAAAGCGACAGCGAAGATAGAAGAAAGTCAAATCGTTTAGATACATCATCAAGCAGGCACCTGATTGCGCAGCGCGTGCAGTTCTTCAAGCCGCAATCTGACAATACAAAGTCTTTCTCTTGGGGTTCCAAAGGGGATATTCTCTTTTGCGAAAGAGAATATCCCCCTTTGACCCATGCAGCGCCTCTGGCGCTGCTTCCTCGCGGCACACGTGCCGCGACTCACTTTGCACCTGAGCAAAACTGCACAGAGAATTTTTCAAAAACCTATTGACTTTTTCAAAGTCAGAAGTTATACTTGAACAGCCGCTTTGAATGGGCTTAAAGTTTCGGAAGGTTTCGAGACTTTTCGAACGCCCCCGACAGCGAGTCCGTAATTAAGGAAAGAGGTGCAAGTAATGCAAGCGATCATCGTTACCGGCGGTAAGCAGTATGTTGTGAACGAGGGCGACACCCTGTTCATTGAGAAGCTCCCCGTCGAGGCGGGCGACGCCGTTACCTTCGATCAGGTTTTGGCGATCGTTGACGGCGAAAACACCAAGTTCGGCACTCCTGTGGTGGAGGGCGCGAAGGTGGAGGCCACTGTCGTTAAGAACGGCAAGGGCAAGAAGGTCCGTGTCTACAAGTACAAGGCCAAGAAGGGCTATCACAAGCGTCAGGGTCATCGTCAGCCTTATACCAAGGTTGAGATCGGCAAGATCTCCGTCTAAGGCATGACCACTGTTACATTCCTCACTGAGGGGAAGCGCATCATCGGTTTTGATGCTAAGGGCCACAGCGGTTACAGTGAAGAGGGCAGCGATATCGTCTGCGCGGCAGTCACAAGTGCGGTTCGCCTTGTGGAAAGCACCGTGAACGATGTTTTAGGCCTCGCCGCTTCCGTCAAGGTCCATGAACGCTCCGGCGCTGTGGAATTCCGGCTCCCCGGCGGTCTGTCCGCCACGAACGAGAGCACCTGTCAGGCTCTTTTAACGGGTTTGATGCTGCTCTTTTCCGAGCTGCACAGCGAATATCCGGACAATATCGAAGTCATGGAGGCGTAAGCCCCCTGTTCCGATCATCTTACAGAAAGGATGGCAAATCACCATGCTGAACATCGGTCTTCAGTTTTTCGCCCACAAGAAGGGCGGCGGCTCCACGAAGAACGGCCGCGACTCTAACGCCAAGCGCCTTGGCCCCAAGCGCGCTGACGGTCAGTTCGTTCTCGCCGGCAACATTCTTGTGCGCCAGCGCGGCACCCACATCCATCCGGGCGTCAACGTCGGTATCGGCTCTGACGATACTCTCTACGCCAAGGAGAGCGGCGTGCTCCGTTTCGAGCGTCTCGGCAAGGATCGTAAGCAGGCTTCTGTTTACCCCGCTGAGTAATTGCACAATGAAGAGCCTCGAGCGAATGCTCGGGGCTCTTTTCTTTATCTTTTCCGCAGGAGGTCACTTTTCATGCTCAAGGCAGTTTTGATGGATATCGACGACACGCTGCTCGACTTCGGCAAATGCGCCGAGCAGGCCATGCGCATCGGCTTTGCCGAATGGGGTCTCCCCTATGACGATTCCACTTACGCGACGTTCACGCGCATCAATGACGGCCTCTGGCTCATGATCGAGCGCGGCGAGCTCACGACGCAGCAGCTTTTTAAATTCCGCTGGAACCGCATCTTCGAGGCCCTCGGCATCCAGGCCGACGGCGCCGCGTTTGAAAAGCGGTTTTTGGACCTCCTCTACGAGACGGCCATCCCAGTCGACGGCGCGGACGAGATCTGCCGCTACCTCAAGGAAAAATATATCCTCTGCGCGGCGAGCAACGCCTTCCACGACCAGCAGCTCAACCGACTTGAAATGGCGGGACTTCTCCCCTATTTTGACCATGTGTTCGTTTCAGAGTCACTCGGCTACCGCAAGCCCGAAAAGGCGTTTTTCGATGCCTGCCGCGCTTTTCTTCCCGATGTTGCCGCGGACGAGTGCATGATGATTGGCGACTCGCTGACCGCCGACATCACCGGCGGCAAAAACGCGGGCATGAAAACGATCTGGTACAACCACACGCACCGCCCCGTTCCGGAGCGCTGCGAGGCCGACCAGATCGTCGATTCGCTGCTCAAATTAAAGAACCTGCTGTAATTTAAGAGATCGCTTCCGCGCCGACGGTGTATTCCCAGCCGTTATCGCCGCGGGAGGCCGTACACTTCGTAAAGTAATACGCGCCGAGCGGCGAGCGCCACTTTTCAGCGCTGAAGCAGACCACCGGCAGCGAAAAGCTCTCCCCCTCCGCGCTTTCATCGGGCGTGATGGTGAAGAGCAGACCGTTCGTGAACGAATAGGCCGTACTGCCGCCCTCCAGCTTTTCGCCCATGAGGTACCCCTCCTCGCGCAACTCGTCAAACGTCATCGTCAAGCCCTGTACGCCGTGCTTCTGTGCGAACACATAGGCGACCGCCGCCTTTTCGCCCGCGGTCAGCCCGCCGGGTGCCTTGCTCAGATCGACGCTCACGACCTCCGCGCCGCCGTTGAGCCCGTCGTCCTCGTTCCACAGGTCCTCAAGCACCTGCAAGTAGAGGCCGCAGAGGTCATACTGCGCATTCTCCTCACGCGAGAGCGACACGGCCACCACCTGTGAAAACTTCGCAGGATATGTCTCCTGCACGCCGCCGGTGTACCAGACCTCGGCGCTCATGCCGCTTTCGATCTCGGAAGCGGACACACTGCCGCCATCTAAGTACAGCGTCACGCCTTCGAGCGGCAGGGCGTAGACCTCCGTCTCTCCCGCTAAAATGAGCGTACCGTTTTCACCGTCGCCCACGACGCGCAGCGTCATCGTGTCCGCGCCGGCGTACTGCGGCTCAGGATCGGGCGTGTCATTTCCGTCTTCGTTATCGTGCTCACCCTTCGTGCAGGCCAAAAGCGCCGCCGTTACGGCGACGACCATCATCAATGCAAGCAGTCTTTTCAAGGTTTCCGCTTCCTTTCCCGTTGTGTCTTTTCCTTTGACGAAAGGGAGCACAAAAAAGTTCCCAACTTTTTTCGATTTTTTCTTTTTTGTGAAACGTTCCGTTTTTCTTGACGAATCGCCAAAAAACGGATACACTAATTGTTCAGGAATAACAAGAATTCAAGGAGGTGCCAACATGGCAGCATCTTTTATTGATAAGGCGCGCATCTTCTGCCGCGCGGGCAAGGGCGGCAATGGCGCGGTGGCGTTCCACCGCGAAAAGTACGTCTCCGCGGGCGGCCCCGACGGCGGCGACGGCGGCAACGGCGGCAATATCGTCCTCGTTGTCGACGACAACATGTCCACGCTGATGGACTTTCGCTACAAGCGCAAATACGTCGCCGACAACGGCATGGACGGTCAGGGCGCGCGCAAGTTCGGCAAGCAGGGCAAGGATCTCACGATCCGCGTGCCGCGCGGCACCGTCGTGCGCGACGCGGAATCGAACGAGATCATCAAGGATATGTCCGACTCCGAGCCGTTCATCCTCTGCCGCGGCGGCAAGGGCGGCTGGGGCAACGCGCATTTCGCAACACCGACGCGTCAGGCGCCCCGTTTTGCCAAATCGGGCCTTGAGGGCGAGGAGCACGATGTCGTGCTCGAGCTGAAGCTGCTGGCCGACGTCGGCCTCATCGGCTTCCCGAATGTCGGCAAGTCGACGCTTCTTTCCGTTGTGTCGAAGGCGCGCCCCAAGATTGCAAACTACCACTTCACCACGCTCTACCCCAACCTCGGCGTCGTGTACGTCGACGAGGGCGTTTCGTTCGTCATGGCCGACATCCCCGGCATCATCGAGGGCGCAGCCGAGGGCGCGGGCCTTGGTCACGACTTCCTGCGCCATATCGACCGCTGCCGCCTGCTCGTTCATGTCGTCGACGTGTCGGGCAGCGAGGGCCGCGACCCGGTCGAGGACTTTGACGCCATCAACGCAGAGCTCTCGCAGTATTCCCCCGACCTTGCCACCCGCCCGCAGATCGTCGTCGCGAACAAGACCGACATCATGGAGGACGAGAGCCTGCTCGAAAAGCTGCGCGCGCATGTTGAGCCGCTCGGCTATCCTCTCTTCGCCCTGTCCGCCGCGTCGCACACCGGCACGCGCGAGCTCGTGCTCAAGATCGCCGAAAAGCTCTCCACACTCCCGCCCGTCACGGTCTACGAGCCCGAGTACGTTCCCAAGCCCGTGAAGATCGACGCGAGCGAGCCGCTCAAGATCACCGTCGAGGACAACACCTACATTGTCGAGGGCAAGTGGCTTGAACGCCTTATGAGCAACATCAACTTCGGTGACTACGAGAGCCGGATGTTCTTTGATAAGATGCTGCGAGAAAACGGCGTTTTCCAGCAGCTTGAGGACCTTGGCATCAAGGACGGCGACATCGTCAGCATGTACGAGCTCGAATTCGAGTATCAGCACTAATTTCTTTCGGGAGATGATCTCATGTCCATCAGCCTGTGCGAGGACTGCGTTTATTACAGCTACGATGAAGAGTCCGACAGCTACTACTGTGACGAGCAACTCGATGAGGACGAGATGGCGTCGTTCCTGCGCGGCAAGCTGACCGCCTGTCCATTCTACCATCCGGGCCAAAGCGACTACTACCTCGCGGGAAAGCAATAAAAATCGCAAAAAGGGAGCACGCACAAGCGTGCTCCCTTTTTTCTGTCAGTCTCGATCAAAATGTGATGCGCATCTGGTGCCAGACAACGCCGCCGTGCACGGACTTGTCTGTCACGCCCTCGTCGACAAAGCAGAACTTCGCGTAGTAGTCGACGAGCCGCTGTTTGCAGGTCAGGACTGCACCCTTTCTCCCCTGCTTTCTCGCATCCTCAACGGCACGGTGGAGCAGTTCGCCCGCGTAGCCGTTTTTCCGGTACTCCGGCAAGGTGTTCAGACCGAAGAGCATCTGCCACGCGCCATTTTCGTCGTGCATGGATGCTTTCGCGTACATTTCGTCGGTCAGGTCGGGCTCGTCCGTCACAAAGCCATCGAGAAACGCGATGAGCTTGTCGCCCTCGAACATCAGCCAGAAGTGGTCGCCGTAATATTTGATTCGCTCGGCGAATTCCTCTTTTGTCGCCGCTTCGGCCACAGGAAAGCACTCGGCTTCCACTGCCGCGACCGCGTCCAGATCGTTCATCGTTGCTGTTCTGATCTCCATGGTTCTGCCCTCTCTATTTAGTCCCACTTTTCACGGCTGAGCTCGCGCATGTAGCCAGCCGTAATGATACCGGTGGGCAGCGCAACGATGGCGATTCCCATGAACGACGACATCATGCTCACGATGCGGCCGATCTCGCTCGTCGGATAGATGTCGCCATAGCCGACGGTCGTCAGCGTGACGACTGCCCAGTAGATGGCGTCGAAAAACGTGTCAAAGCTGTCGGGCTCCACCTGGAACATGATGAGCGCCGACAGCGCGATATACCCGCCCGCCAGCACACACACCGCCGCGAGTGCTCGTTTCTCGCGCTTGATGACATTCAAAATAAGTTCAAAGCTGTGCGAGTAGCGCAGGAATTTGAGCGCCTTGAGCGCTTTGTTGAGGCGGAAAAGCCTAAACAGCTTGAACCCCGACGACAGCATCGTCAGCGACGGCAGGATGGACAGCAGGTCTACAATACCGAAAAAGCTGAACGGATAGCGCAAAAACGCCCATTTCCCGCTCTTTTCGTACTTTAAGTCCGCCGTCCACCAGCGCAGCAGATAGTCCACGATGAACACCGTGACCGTCGCGCGGTCGAGCCATATAAACAGCGCATTCGTCTCCTTGAAGCACAGCGGCACAATACTCGCCGCGATGCACACGAGCATGAAGCGGTCGTAAATGAGACTGTCGCGGTCGTCCTTGTCCGCGACCTCGATGACCTCGTAGATTTTTCTTCGCAAACTCATGCCGTCACTCCCTTGCGCCGGGCAGAAAGCGCTGCTCGACCTCTTCCGCGCTCATCTGCCCGCCGGAGAGCTCCGTGAGCGCGGCGGAAAAGTCCGCCGTCTTCTGCACGGGCAGAAGAAACGTAAGCGTCACGGCAGCGCCGTAATCGCTCGACTCGATCCTGCCCTCGTGCCCCTCGATCAGCAGCTTTATGCGCTCGAACATCGGATACGGGCATTCGAGCAGCAGCACGGAAAACGGCTGCATCCGCGCCTTGCCCGCTGCGTCAAGCGCGTCCTTCGCCGCCTTGGCGTAGGCGCGCGTCAGCCCGCCCGCGCCAAGCAGAATCCCGCCGAAGTAGCGCGTCACGATGCACACGACGTTTTCGACGTTTTCGCGCTGGAAGACGTTCAGCATCGGCTGGCCCGCCGTGCCCTGCGGCTCGCCGTCGTCGCCGTAGCGAACGGTGCCGTCGTGCAGGACGAAGCACCAGCAATTGTGGCGCGCGTCGTAGTATTTCTTTTTCATCTCGTCGATGCGCGCGCGGGCCTCCGCCTCGCTCTCCACAAGGAAAACGTGGCTGATGAAGCGCGAGCGCTTTTCTTCAAACTCGCTCTCCGCGCTCTCGTATGGGACAAGGTACTCTGTCATGGTTTCAATGTTCCTTTCAGCGGGTTTTCTCCCACTTTTCTTTCGTGAGGGCGTAAAAAAGCGTCGGCCGCAGCGCATCGTCCACAAGCGCCGGCCTTTCACAGGTCAGCTGATAAGAAAAGCCACACTTTTCGATCACGCGCTTTGACTTTTCATTGCCGGCATAGTGCGAACACCAGACCCGCTGTGCACCTTTATCCTCAAAGCAGTACCTCAGCAGCTCTCGCACGGCTTCGGGGATAAGCCCCTGACCCCAGAACGGGCGGCCGATCCAATAGCCGATTTCCGGCTCACTCCCGATTTCCGGCGCTTCCGTCGGAAACACGCCGATGGAGCCGACAGGCTCGTCTGGCCGTTCCTTCAAAATGACCGCAAACGTGTCCGGCTCCGAGAGGACGGTTCGGATGATCTCGCGGGAGTTCTCCACGCTCGTATGCGCCGGCCAGCCTGCGGCGGGGCCGACGAGCGGGTCGCTGGCGTAGCGATAGCAGCTCTCCGCGTCGCTCTCGCACCACGGACGCAGGAGAAGGCGCGTCGTTTCAAACGTCATTCCTCCCAGTCCTCCTTCGGCTCGCGGTAGCCCTCGATATAGTCCTTGACCTGGCCGATGACGCGCGGCACGCAGGTGGCCACGATGTCGATGGTCTCGCCATATTCGACGGATTCGACCTTCGCCTCGCGGTAGAGCATATCGAGAAGCCCGCCCTTGTCATAGGGCAGGTGGATCGTCACGCGGCGCGTGCCCTTGTCGAGGAGCTTGTCGATGCGCGCAAGCAGCTCATCCACGCTCTCGCCGGTCTTGGCGCTGATGTTGACGCTGTCCTCCCCGTGCGGGCGGATATCGCCGAAGTAGAGGTCGGACTTGTTGTAAACGCGCAGGCAGGGAATTTGCTGCGCGCCGAGCTCTTCGATCAACTCGTCCACGATCTGCGCCTGCTCAAGCCAGTGCGGGTCGGAAATGTCGATGACGTGCAGCAGAAGGTCGGCGTATTCGAGTTCCTCGAGCGTTGCCTTGAAGGCCTCGACCAGCTGGTGCGGCAGCTTGCGGATAAAGCCGACCGTGTCGGAGATCACGACATCCAGCGTGTCGGACACCGTGAGAAGGCGCGTCGTCGTGTCTAGCGTGTCAAACAGGCGGTTATTCGCGGGAATGCCCGCGCCGGTCAGCGCGTTCAAAAGCGTCGACTTTCCCGCGTTCGTGTAGCCGACGATGGCGACGACGGGAATTTCATTCTTGCTGCGGCGGTCGCGCTGCGTGGCGCGCACGCGGCGCACCTCTTCAAGGTCCGCCTTCAGCTTGTCGATCTTTCTGTGGATGTGGCGGCGGTCGGTCTCAAGCTGCGTTTCGCCGGGGCCCTTCGAGCCGATGGGGCCCTTGCCCGACGTGCCCGCCTGACGCTCCAGATGCGTCCACATACCGATCAGGCGCGGCAGCAGGTACTGATACTGCGCAAGCTCGACCTGAAGCCGGCCCTCTTTTGTCTTCGCCCGCTGGGCGAAGATATCGAGAATGAGGCCGCTGCGGTCGAGTACCTGCACGCCGAATTCTTCGCACAGAACGCGCATCTGCGAGGGCGAGAGGTCATTGTCGAAGATGACCATTGTCGCCTCCTGCGACTTTACCAGCTCGCGGATCTCGTCCACCTTGCCCTCGCCGATGAATGTGTGCGGGTTCGGCGACGGCAGCGTTTGTAAAACCACGCCGACGCTGACGCCGCCCGCCGTTTCGACGAGCGCACCGAGCTCTTCAAGGCTCTCCTCGTCGGCATTCTCTTTTCGATCGAGCCGCGGCGACGAAAGGCCGACTAAAATCGCCCTGTCGCGCGGCGCGTTGTTCTCTTTCAATTCTTCCATAGATTCTCCTTATCGCGCCGAAATCGGCGCTGTACAAATCATTTTTATTATAGTGTATTTTCCGCCAAAAGAAAAGGCAAAAACGCTTTTCATTGACATTTCCGCCCCTTTCATGTGAAAATAGGGTGGACGCAACCTCAGGTTGACAAAAAGAAACGCCCGGTTGGTGGTGTTTTCTCCCGTTTTCCTGCTATGCTTTTCCTGCAAAGGCGCAGTGCACGGCGTCGAACGCAGCATCATTCCCCAAAGGAGGAACCTTTCATGGAACTATATGAAAAGCTCTACGAACTGCGCCGCGCGAGCGGCATGTCGCAGGAGGAGCTGGCGGAGAAGCTCGGTGTCTCGCGCCAAGCCGTCTCCAAATGGGAGAGCGGAGTTTCCCATAGTTAAAGATACCACACCCAATATCACAAACTCACGCTTAAA
>ERZ826146.946-NODE-946-length-30310-cov-3.432358_pt1 | contig 30310 bp, 24 predicted proteins | sample MGYA00519857_ERZ826146 | MGnify/ENA primary metagenome ERZ826146 (study PRJEB31778, sample SAMEA3449222) | human gut metagenome | biome: human gut; feature: human-associated habitat; material: faeces | place: United Kingdom | collected 2010/2012 ...
CGTTTTCCACCACGGAGGGACTTTCCGTTTCCCGGAGTGTGCGTAAACGCTTTGCAAGGAGCGGCAAAGCCGCGAGCTTTCGGAATGCTTGGACGGAAGCGAGCAAGCAGCCCGAGCGTCTTATTCCGCGCTCGGGCTGTGGGCATTTAAGCTAAATATAGATCTTTATTTAATAGGATATAGCCAAGTGCTTGCAGGACAGTTTGAGCTTCATCAGGAGAGATACCGTTATCAATTAAACATCGCTCTGCTTGTTTTATTACATCTGTTTCTAGCTTTTCCCCTGTAATATTGACACTATGCTTAACCATTGTATGTGAATCATTAATTACCAGCACTGCGATTTCATCAAAACGAACTTTGCATTCTTGATCAAAATTTTTCAGATAAGCACAAGCAATTCCTTCTAGCTTTTTTATACGTTGTCGTGAAATTGCTTCTTCAGGGAAGCCATCAAAATATCTACTTCTCACTTTAACGGTGATAAAAACTACCTCTTCATCTTGTTTTGCAATAATGTCAATTGTTCCAGCGTCACATGTCCAGTTTCGCTCAAGGATCTCATAGCCGCGATTCTCCAATAATTTGATTGCCGTTGAAATACCGCGTTCCGACAAAGGTACATTCTTGCTCGCTTCGGTTTCCATTTCGCATCACCTTTCCTGATTGGTGAGCTAGCGTCCTTACCAGCTCTGATGGTGCTTGATGACGTAGCGACTAAAGCAAGAGTGCAAGGGAGAAAAGCAAAACGCGAAGCGCTTGAGTTTTGGCAGGGTAAACTTTTAAACCTTGCCAAAAGTTTTTGCGACCCTTGCGCGAATGCGGAGCTGCGTAGGATAAGCAGCATTAGAGCTAAAGAAATATCCGTAATAAAGCAAGCAGCCCGAGGAAATGAACCCTCGGGCTGCTTAGGTGTTTTTACCGCGCAAATTTAGTCATCGTTCAAATCTCGTAAATTAAAGCATTCGACTTCTGCTTGTTTTAAATCCAGATAAACCGAGCCTTTAGAATTTGTTCCCGATATTAGAACATACAATTCTTCAAACGGATAGGTGTTTGCTACACCGTCTACAAAGCAATCGTATTTTATAATTTGGTTTCTCTTAACTCGAACGGCGATTTTATTATGCAAATCACGAACCACAAGCGTTACCTGTCCGCTTTTTCCTTTTTCTAATTCAAAAGTTCAGTCTTTTGTCCAAGTAACCACTTCTGGTTCCGAATCAAAATATGTATCTAAGTACACTACAAATGTAACCTCTGGCTTAGAGAATCTACTCTGTAGCGTTACTACCGTTCTATATTTTTGACTAATCATAATTAGTCTCCTTACTGAAATTATCCAACTAAAATAACTAATTAGACTAATAGACCTAATGCAGCTAAATAGGCTTGTAAATATTAGTCGCATTAGTAGACTTATATAACTTATATTTCTAATCCGAATTTTAAAGCGTTAATAGCTGAAATCCGGCATGGCAAATTCACAATCTAGTGCAAATTGAGTAATTGTAAAACCCTCGTGGCACGCGGCACGAAGCTGTGGGAATGCACGAAGTAGTGCAAATTAAAAAGACAGATTTATAAACAAGGTTGTTGGTATGTCGTTATGCGCTCTCTAGTGCAAGTTGATTGTTTGCGAAGTGTTTCGACAAAGGAAACACAATGAATTTAAATACACGTTAAGTGCAAGTTATATAGGTGCAGAACAAAATCGCCGAGACATCCGCTCCCGCTGCGATGCACGTACTAGTGCAAATTGGGTAGGTGTGAAACACTCTCCTTCGGTAACAACATGTCATCTGAATACACATACCAGTGCAACTTGGGTAGATGTAAAACTACAGAAAAGTGGGTGTGTGCAGATCCTAATGCACGAACTAGTGCAAATTGGGTGGTTGTAAAACAAAACTACTAATTTCATTGGACGTATAGCAATGCACATACCAGTGCAAATTAAACTGTTAAAACCTCAATGCGTTAGCGAAGGAAGTCCGTATATGCACACTTAAGTACAAATGCTCTGAACTTAGGATTTTAATAAATAGCGATAACGGCTATGCGCGTTTTAGCGCAAATTGATAATAGGCAGTTACAGTATTTATTATCGGCCCGCGTCTTCAATGAGCTCTCTAGCGCAAGTCAAACAAACCAATTTCAGCACAAAGTTATTGGTATGTCGTTATGCACTCTCTAGTGCAAGTTGTATAGGTGTAAAAGGAAATCGAAGAGACATCCGCTCCCGCTGCGATGCACATAACAGTGCAAATTCAGTAGTTGTAAAGCCTTTATCTGACGAGTGAAAATCAGAAAGAGATGCACGTACTAGTGTAAGTTGAGTAGTTGTAAAACTGAGGGCGTTGCAGGCGATTCCTGGGAATAATGCACATACCAGTGCAAATTGGGTAGGTGTGAAACTGAATAAAGGATGATCATGGCAGGACCCAATGCACATACCAGTGCAAATTGAATAGTTGTAAAACCTTAGACTTGGTTTCCATAGTTGAACAGGAATGCACGAACCAGTGCAAGTTGAGTAGATGTAAAACATTCAACATTCGAAGAGAATGAAATCTCAGATGCACAAACCAGTGCAAATTGGGTAGGTGTGAAACCACGTTTCTTGATTTCTTGAAGAACATACTATGCACGTACTAATGCAAATTGAGTAGGTGTGAAACCTTTGGCTTTGGCACCGTTGTCACTAATTGATGCACGTACTAGTGCAAATTGAATAGTTGTAAAACTGAGGGCGTTGCAGGCGATTCCTGGGAATAATGCACGAAGTAGTGCAAATTGGGTAGGTGTGAAACATTCGCTCTTCAAGGGTGTCATTCCAGTCAATGCACGAAGTAGTGCAAATTGGGTAGTTGTAAAACTACAGAAAAGTGGGTGTGTGCAGATCCTAATGCACGAACTAGTGCAAATTGGGTAGGTGTGAAACTTTGCATCTTGAGCAGCAACCAAGGCAGAAATGCACGAAGTAGTGCAAATTGGGTAGGTGTGAAAAGTAGCCGATGGCTCGTCGGCCGACATGAAGATGCACGTACCAGTGCAAATTGGGTAGGTGTGAAACTCCAACTTCGAAGAGGCTTCGGGTCCTGTAATGCACGAAGTAGTGCAAATTGAGCAGGTGTGAAACTAAATGCAATTAACTATATATTTACATTGTATGCACGAACTAGTGCAAATTGAGTAGGTGTGAAACCCGAATGTCGATGCGAGTGTTCGCAGATCAATGCACATACCAGTGCAAATTGGGTAGGTGTGAAACCTTTTTCAAGAGCTCGTGCCATATCTGACTATGCACGTAGTAGTGCAAATTGGGTAGGTGTGAAACCTGGAGTGATCTCTTCCAGTTTATCTTTTCATGCACGAAGTAGTGCAAATTGGGTAGGTGTGAAACGAAATTTATGGGTGGCTCCTGTTGATGAGTATGCACGAAGTAGTGCAAATTGGGTAGGTGTGAAACTACCGCGGTAATCGGACTTTGAGAAAGGAAATGCACGAAGTAGTGCAAATTGGGTAGGTGTGAAACGCGCCATGTACCGCCTAAACATGCTCATAGATGCACGAAGTAGTGCAAATTGGGTAGGTGTGAAACTGGCAAACTGTCTACTTCAACTCAAAGCCATGCACGAAGTAGTGCAAATTGGGTAGGTGTGAAACCCGAGAGAATGGAGCAAAAGGCGGGAGTAAATGCACGAAGTAGTGCAAATTGGGTAGGTATGAAACCGATGTATGTATAACGCCTAATGAGGGTGTACTTTATGGCGTTATTATCGGCAAAAAATGTAAGTAGTAAGCTCTATTCTATGAGCTTTTATTTGCTTTTGATGGTTATATTCAGTTGTCAAGGAGCGCACCCTGGTAGAAGAGATCTACCAGGGATTGTTGTTTAGCTTAGGAAAGGTTTAGTCTGCATCCAATTTAGCCAAAGCTCGTTTTGCTTCTGCGAGAATGCCAACTGATACCTTTCTTTTTCTTCATTAAATACAATTTCTTCAGTTGCATATTGCAGACCTTTAAGTGCAACACAATATGAAGAAACACTATCTGCATCATGGATTTCACTATTGCTCGTAGTACTGAAGAACTCGCCTTTCTCGTTCGCAACAGGCGATACAACATAATCCTTATCGTTTGTACGATAATGCAGCATCATAAGCGTCTTAAAGAGCATGAGCAGCTCTTTTACCTGGGGAACGCTCATGTCTTGAATTGCTTCGATTAGATCGTTTCCATTCTTGTAATTAATGTCGGCTTGTTCAAAAAGATCCTTGAGTCGTTTATTTACGTCAATCTTTTCTGGAACCCAGCGTCCGTTCTTCTGTACGTAATTACTACGCTCTTCAGAGGTCGAACAAGCGGTCCACAAAAGCTGTGTCGGATTATAAGGTGTTTCGAACTTCGAATAATCGAACGCAAACTCAAAGTAGTTTTTCTTCTCGTTAAAAGAAATCTTTTCAAATTTCGAGAAGAAATTCTTTGCTGCCTTTTCGTTTGAGTAATTAAGCTCCTTATAAGGGAAGAGGTTTATAAAGCCCGTAGAAGGATCAATAGTCTGAGTATGCCAAGGCGATACGTAGAATATGAATCCACTCTGCTTACCGAGCATTTCAAAGCTTTCGAACTTATTAGCAAGCTGATAGCCTCGAAGCGTCTTGCCGTTTTCATCAACGCTATCTGGGTCTTTTGATACCACCAAATAATTTAACTTGTCGATAAGCATCTTCTCGAACTTTTGATACGTCTGAGTATCAATGCACGCACGATTGCGCTTGAAATTCGTATTTAGGTCTTCCATTACAACAATCGCGTTGTACTCAACCATAAGATCGGTAACGATTTTTACTGCTTGAGAGATATAGCCATTCTTAAGATTTTTAATGCCGTCAACGCTCTGCCAACTTTTGCGTTGTTCATCGCGTTCTTTGGCTCGCTCTACAAGTTTTGCGTGATAGTCGTAGCCATCAATGACGTTAAGATTGCGCTGTTCCAGGATTTCTCCCTTTTGATTGATTACCGTTGCGTGCAACATACAACGCTCTCCACGATCAATGCCAATGATATTCACATCAGGATTATCGTAGAGGTATTCACATACCGCGTAATTGAGATAGTTGTTATTATCACTTGCAAAATTGATGGTAATTGGCAAATGCAAAAAGAACTTATCTTCTGTAAAACGGCGATCTTTGATAATGCGTTGTTTAACGTCCTTAATAACTACGTTGCCTGTATCAAGATATTTTTTTGCTTGATCGGAGAGCTTATCTTTATCGAGCTTGCCGTTGGCAAAACGATATATTTCGCCATGCACGCTTTCTGGAAGAGGTGTTTTTGTACCATTGGGCAGCGTAATCCAACGATTAACAACCTTATCCCCCACTTCGTGGGTGGTTGGGTTGGTAATGGAGGCAAAACGATAGAACACCTCTGCACCACCTGACAACTTAAAGCGAGAGTCTTTTAAGTTTGCTTTTGAAAAGAGGTTTTCAAAATACAGCGTATGAAGATTGAACGCACCGTGATGACCCAAAGCGTAGTCGCTGTTGTAAATCTGGAAAAGGTAAAGGCTCCCGTTTTCTACCAGTTCGTCAATTTCGGAAGTTGCGACTTTGGCAAATTTAATCGAATAGCCTGACGTTTCTACTTCACGGTAGAACTCACTAATGTCGCGATAGTTCCTAGTCGGACTGAACTTGAAATCAAAAACAGACCAATCAGGATTCGATAAACATACCGTTTTAAAAAAGTCGATCAGCTCATGACAGAATGAAAGATCAAAATTGACATTCGATTTAATATGCTTCTTCGCCTTATATCCTTCGACCAGGCTCTCACTTGGCTTATACGTTTCTAGCCCCTTTTTAGAAAAAGCGACTTTAGGAAGCTGCATGAAAGGATTCGGAATAAGCTTGTATTCCATCTTTTCATAATAGTCATCAGCGCTTGGATTGTCTTTGAGTGCGTCTTTATCAGGTTTATTCCCTGCTGCAAGAATACCCAAATAATACTTACCGTCTTTACGCAAAATAGTTGTAAGTTTTACGCGCTCTTGGCTTATATCCCAACCATCAGCAAGTACAGGACTATCAAAATTTAGCTTAAATTTCTCATCAGAATAAGGCTTTTTTGAAAGACGATTGCGTGTCTTGTTGTAAAGAGGCTTAATCGCGGAAAGCACCTTTAAACATTCGAGATATTCGTAGTAGAAATCCGTATCGCAGTCTAAGTTCTGATCCGAGCTAAACAGGATTACTAAATGGTAATAATCCTGCACTGCATCAAGATAATTTTTGATGGTACCAAGCGCACGTCTGTTTTGCTGTAAATAAGAGGTAGTAGTCGCATCCTTCAATACGCTATATAGACCATCTTGCTTAAAGTCGATTGCGCGCATTAGTTCAAGTGCTGTTTTGCCCAACACATCCCACTTGCACTCAACACTACATGCCGCCAGTACGCTTTCAATATCGGAAAGGGAAAGAAACGCTTTGCCCCAGGACTGCCTATCTTTCTTTTTCATTCCCTCACACGGTCCTATCGCTTCTTCTGCAACGCGAGCAATACAATCAGGAATAACCGACCACGAACCAAACATCTTCTGGGAAAGTTTGGTGTAGTTTTGTTTCTTTACATAAATCTTAGACAGATCATAGTTTTCAATATGTAAAAACAGATTCGAAAGCTTTGATAAAGGGCTATAGATCTCCCCTGTCTCTTCATTTAGAGTTGAGCGAATTGCTTTTGTGTAATCAATGATGGTTTCAGCCATCTGCTTATCGTCTTTAAAAGCTTCTATATAAAAGCTTTTACCTTCCCTGTCTGAAAGAATTTGCTTATAAAGCGGCTCTAGGTGGATTCGCTTTGTTTTGTTTATGTCTTGCTGGTATGCCTCGTTTAAACACTCATTTAAGCCCTGAATCTTGTTGCCATCAATATCAACCCAACCACCTAAAATAGCGTTAAACTGCTCAATTCCTGATTGAGATAAGTAGTTGTTATACGCATTGATTTCAAAATATTGATCAAGATTATGCTGTAATAGCTTTTCTGTCTTAATTACAGCATCAGGGTATGTTTGCTTTGCGAGACTATATTGCCTACAAGCGTTATAGAACTTAGTGAAGTTCTCTTCTACGATACGCGTAGCAATAGTTGAAGCTTTATCTTCATCGGAATAGAGGTTTTCTCTCACCGTATTAAACCCAACAAAGTAAGAGGTAAATTTATTAAAGCTTTGAACTGCTGCAAATTGCTCTGGCGTTCCCTCGTGCTCGCGAAGATATTCTGGCAAGACTTTTAAGATTAAATCTTTTGAAAATAAGGCCTTCAAATAGGCTTTGTTATCTTCGTTCTTAAACAAAGCAACAATCTTTTTGCGCATTGCGGCCTTTTCTTTTTCAAGGGAAGCAGCGATCGCAAGGCGCGTTGATGGCTCCTTTTCTTCACGATACATGTCAACCAGCGAAGCTAAAGGCTGCCAATCAAGGTAAGCTTCTTCACTGGTGAGTACCTTATCAATAAAAGCTTTGTGGCACTCGTCTATAAGCCTCTTTACGACCTTGTAATCCTTCGCACGCTGAACATCCTTCTGAATAATTCCGCGCTCGTTTACCCAATCAAGCGTTTTGCCTTGTGGTTTGAGTTCAAAACGTAGTGTTTTAGATAATGAATAACGGTTAATGAAATCATCGAAAATAGTGGTCATTTGCTGATAACCGCACGATGCATGAATGCTCATATTATCACTCCAACCTTACCTAAGCTTGTTTAATGTGGAAGTCTGCTTAGATAATTAATTCTTTTAATACATGTAAAACTATTTAAACATCTTACGTAACTAAGGCGCATAAGATAACTTAAACATCTAAAGTTAGTAAGTTAGCTAATATGGTTTTCATCACCTATATGTTTTAGTCAGCTTATTTAGCTTAGCTTGCTAATTCGGTTTAGTTATCTTTGATTGCTAAGTTACTTTTTCCAATATTCCCCTAAAGCTTCGCAAACGATAGAACTCATTGTTGCCTTCTCGTCACTTCGCTTAGCAGTTTCGAGTTTCAAACGTTTATGGACATTAACAGGGAGCGACAGTAAAACCTTTTTTGAATCACCCCTACGTTCACGCTCTGCTTCCGAAACTGCGTTTTTGCTATCTTTGCTTGAAAATTTTCTTGAAGCTTTCCGCGAACTTGGCGCTTTTCCCTGCTTTGAAGTTTCGAAGCGCCCGTTTTCATCTTTAGGCTCATTGTTTGCAGCCGAACCTGTTTGATTTAATTTTTCTTCTTCGCGTTTTTTTAACTCATTGTCGGTTTTCTCAATAAATTCTTTAGCACCGCTTGTAAAGTCGAAGAAATCTGAAGATGGTCTACTTTTAGCCATGGGAAACCTCCATATCAAGATACTCGCTGACAAAATCTTTCAAATCTTTTGCTGATGTACAATCTGGATCAAAATCAAAAAGCGATTTATGACTTGATTGCGCTTTGCGCACGCTTACGCAACGCCTGATTCTTGTGTTAAACACTTTTGTCCCTGCTTCTCTTGCAAAGATGGGTAAAGTTTTATCTAACTGTTTATCGAGGGTTCCATGGGGATCATAGGTGTTAACAACAACACCCGCTATTGAAAGGGTCGGATTTAGCCTTTTGTTTGATTTGATTCCTTTGGCTACACCTGCAACTTTACCAAAACCGTCTACGCTAGGGGTATCAGGCAGTACGACAACAATCAGCTCATCGGCTGCCACTATAGCGTTTTTGGTTACGAGACCGATAGATGGCGGGCAATCGATAATCACATAGTCATATTTGTCTTCTAGACCTTCAAGCGCATCGGCAAGCATAGTAAGCGGAGTATCAAGCTTACTCATTTCGTTCTCTGCATCCGCAACCAAGATATCGCCTGAAATGATATCACCATGCTTATAACTTTGGATTCCGTCAGATGCTTTATAGTCAAAGGAAGTCAATAAATCGTAGACCGAAACAACGTTGTCTGTCTTAACGCCAGCAGTCATCGTGGCGTTCATTTGCTGATCTAAGTCAATGATTAGGGTTTTATAACCCCTAAGATTTAGAACTTCGGCAAACGCCATAGAAATGGCAGTTTTACCTACACCACCCTTGTGGTTTACAAACGCAATGGTTTTCATTTGCTTCACTCCAATCAGCGCCATAAAGTGTGGAAGTAGCGCTCTTATTAAGTTGTAATATATCTATTTTAGTCAACATAAATGTCTTAGTCAACTATAAACCTTTAACCAGATAAGCCAACTTAAGTGGGTAAGCCAACTAATAGGACTAAAACGTATAAACGACCTTATAAGACTTAGGCAACTTAGACGCATAAGATAGTCGTACTCTGTTAGTAGCCAAATATATTTAATAGAGTTTAGTTATCTAATACTCCTATAAAGACTTAAACCTCTTACATTTCTAAGACAACTAAGCCAACTAATGCAAATTAGTTGGCTTAGTTGTATAATGCGGCTAAGTCAGCTTATGTACCTTATACAGCTTAAATGCATTAGTCATCACAGTTTTTCACCTATGCTTGTAGCAAAATACCCCCCCTGCATGTAAGGAAGTTCGCTATGAGTAGAGGCAAACACTTATCAGAGCTAGATCGGTTTTTTATAAGTAATTGTTTAAAAGATCGTATGTCAATCCGTAAAATTGCTCAGCTTTTGGAGCGCGATGCTGGAGGCATTTGTAGAGAAATCAAAAAAGGTACCGTAATGCTCATTGATGCAAGATCGGGTCAATATATTGAGAAATACGATCCTATTTATGCCCAAAGCCGTTATGTCAGTGCAAGGCAAAAATGCGGTCGCAAAACTAATATTTCTCAAGATATATCTGCGAAAAGTATTTTTGAGCATTTGATTAAATCACGTCACTATTCACCTTATGCAGCGATTAAATACGCTGAAAAGCATGAGTTAACTAATCAACATTATTCAGTTAATACTATTTATTCATATATTCGGAAAGGGATACTCGACATTTCAACCCTTGATCTCCCGTATGGTTTTCGTGTCTTTAAGAAAAAGATTCCTTTCAACAAAAGAAAAAAGGATTTACCTGTTAAGGGTGGCGAATCGATAGAACAAAGACCGTTAACGGTTCTTAATAGAAAAGAATTTGGTCATTGGGAAGGGGACCTCATTTTAGGAACAAGATCTTCGAAGGAGGTTATTCTTTCTTTAGTTGAGCGAAAAACACGCTTTGCTTTAGGCCTTAAATTAAAAAACAAAACAACCAAAGAAGTGGTCGAGGCTTTTGATAAGCTCGAATCTTTAATTGGCGAAGATTTTCCACTTTTATTCAAAAGCATCACTTTCGACAATGGCAGAGAGTTTAAAGATGCTCTTGGTATGAAAACCTCAAATAGCACGGGTAAAAATCGTATCGGTGCCATATATTACGCACACCCTTATTGTAGTAGCGAGCGTGGCTCAAACGAAAACCTCAACCGTATGCTCAGACGTGCTTTTCCAAAGAAACATAGCTTTAAGAAGGTCACTCAAAAACAAATCATTGATCATGTTCATTGGATCAACACATACCCAAGAGCTTTGTTGAACGGATATTCTTCATATGATCTCTTCGTAAAAGAGATTCAGCGACTTAATATCCCGAACTTTTTGACGGCTTAAAGCTCTCAAGATCGAAAGTTTAAAACGCGCTAAAAACCCTTTAAGAAGTTTATTTTTTAGGGTCGATTTAGTGCGCCTTTTTTTGTTGATTTATGGTTGTACCAAAGTCAAAAGCTTGCGCAAATCGGCTCTAAAGTTGAGCATAAGACCTAATCAGAACGAAGTTTAAAAAGTCGTTGATTTTATTGTTGACAATAGCAAATTTTTTGGAAAAAAGTTTTGGGATGGTATCAGAAATCAATAATGACCTGGTACTTTAAAGAATATTCTTTTTAAAACTTATCAATAACTCTTTTGTAAGTCCGACTACCAGATCGAAATATCCTCCTGGAATCTCTGCATGAATTGATGCTTGAAGCCTGTCTATCCACGAAAGAGGATGAGCTTCAATAAAGCTCTTATGCGCCACTACTGCATCTATTCCTTTAGAACAGAGTTCTGAAATATAGAGGAGCTCTATTCCTATATGATCCTCATACTGATTATTTTTATTGTCGAGCTTCAATCCTATTTCTTGAAGTGCTTGTTTCATTTCAAGCGTTGCGTGACCAAAACCGTTAGTTATACCCTCTCCACGATAAAACGTTTCCCACGGATAGGCGTTTGGTCGCGGAGGCCCCACAAAAAGATGCGTAAACTCGACCGAGACTCCTGTAATTTTTCGTTGGGTTGCCAGATTTTGTTGGGTTTCCAAATTTTGTTGAGTCCCCGGATTTCGTTGGATCGTCAGATCTTCCTGACTTTTTCGATCCTTCTCACTCTCTTCGATACTCTCGACGCCCTCTTTAGTTGGTAATCCTTTATAAGTTTTTGCCCATTCTGCTAATTTTTCGCAAGAAGCTCTCACATGCTGGTCTTCAAGAACAGAAAACTGTAGCCAAAAATCTGGCTCCAACCCTATCGCTGAGGTTTGACTCATGGGTGAAAGGAGGGAATTACCTAAAAAGGCAAAACGTTGAGCATAGTCTTCTAAGATTTCTTTTTGAGATGAAGCATCCACCAATTTGGGAGCCTGCCCAGAATCAATCTGCGCAGGCTCCTTTTCTTCACTCGATATTTCTCTGTTTATTGCCCTATTGCTTTGCATACTGATTACGCATCCACTCTTACTAAGGTAAAGCACATCGGCTCACAGGTCTTTTACTAATAGATCTCTTTATTTATTTGCCGCGTCGGAAACAAACACTTTCATCAATATAGTAAGCGCCAAAATAGCAAGCGAAGTTACCCCTATAAAGATAAGAAGCTCAATAGGAGTCGGGAAGTAAAACCCTTCAACGCTCCACATACTTGCTACTCCTCCCACTGCAGCATTCTGAGTACCTAGCGTAATTCCCAAAGCACCCTCTACGTTAGGAGTAATAAAGCTGGTAAGAAGTAACCAAATTCGCTTGCAGAATACCCCTGCGATAACCAAGGCTCCTGCGCATACTACCAAAGATGTTTTCTCTCGATTTTTTGCAAACACTAAAATCAGGAAGGGCACCAGTAAGCCACAAATTATTTCGAACCAGAAGAAAGGCGCGGTCGCACCAGTAGTCATATGGCTTAAGGCAACCGCTTCTTCACCACCTGGATAAGCCATGGTCAGAATCTCACAACCAATCAGAAATGCATCAACTGCAATGAAGGTGGCCAGAAGTCCCGCCAGCTTCTTACTGGTTTCCTGTGCTATATGGTAAATTTTCGCTCTTTGCATAATCGCAAGCGCAATGAGAATCAACGATAGCCCCGAATCAAGCGCTGACGCGATAAAAATCGGTGCCATAATCGCCGAATACCAGGCGCGAGCAGCCTGGAGACCAAAGATCCAAGCATCAACACAAAGCACCAGCACGGCAACAGGCAGAGCAACACAAGCAATTTTATGTACTTGTTTTCCCTGTACCAAGAACACCAAGAATATGATGTTCACCACAATAAAGAGCGTTATGCCACACATATCCCAAAGGAGAGGGCTCGCAAAATTCGCCCCTACGATCATGCGCCAAATTCGTGATAAGCCACCAATATCTAAAAGGATCGAAATGCCTCCGGCACATATCCCGACAAGCGCACAGATCAATGCAGGTAAGGTGATTGCTTTGAGCCATTCAATGTTGAAAACATGCGCCGCAGAAGCAACAATCATGCTGCCAGCAGAAAGTCCCACAAAGAACATAAACATCGCAATATAGAGACCCCACGATGTGGCATTATTCATGCCGGTTACCCCAAGACCCACAAAAAGCTGGTAGATCCAAGCAGCTACACCGACAACGGTAAGCACCACTAGAACAGCAAGACCACCTTTGGTTTTTGAAGAAGACTGCACAACGGAGTCTTTTACTTTTTCGAAGAATTGCATCTGAAGCGCCTCCTACTGCAGATAAAACACTTGAGGATCCGTGCCCTTCTCCTCAAGAAGTATGCGGACATTGCCTTCACGACGCAGCTTAGAAATCTCTGAGTTAGGATCATCTAAGTCTCCGTAAACACGAGCTCGCGCTGGGCAGCACTCCACGCACATAGGCTGTGACTCCCCGCGGTCAATACGCTCTTTACACAGCGTGCACTTTTCCATTACTCCTACCGGCCGCTCAGGCACATCACGATCGCCATAATTAAAGCCTGTAGAACGCTCGGGTTCTTGCCAATTGAAAACACGTGCATTGTAGGGGCAAGCCGCCATGCACATACGACAACCAATGCACTTGTCATAGTCGATTTCAACACGGCCTTTTTCGTCCCGATAGGTTGCCCCTGTTGGGCACACCTTCATGCATGCAGGATTTTCACAGTGTTGACAAGAAAGCGGCAAGTAGGTGCGCGACAAATCTGGATACGTACCTTGAGCACCATCCATCACTTCGCAATCTTCAGTAAGAATACGATTCCACAGCATTCCATCGGGAACATTGTTGCTCATCTTGCACGCATTGGCGCAGGTGTGACAGCCCACGCAGCGATCAAGTTTGATTGCTAAAGCTAATCTAGTCATGACTCACTCCTATGCTTTCTCGATCTGAACAAGGGTGTCAGAGAAAGGAGTGACCGGGCCACACATCAGACTATACCCACGTTCAAGCATGGTATCGTTAGTAACTGATTGCATATTCCCTTCGATCGTGAAATCACCCATTGCGAGCTCATACATACGAGCACATCCCGGACGAATAGATTCGTTGCCGTTTACATACACTTTAAATTCACCACGATCGTTAAATACACGAACTGCATCCCCGGTCTGGAGACCACGGGAGGTTAATTCCTGCGGATTCACTTCGATCGTTGGACGATAGTATTGTTTAATCCACTCAGCATTTTGGAACTGATTGTGAATCTGGAAACGAGTACGCACATTCGAAAGCTGTAGCGGATAAATTTCACGCAGAGGATTGTCGCTGGTAATCTCTACCGGAGCCTCCCATGCAGGCAGCGCCTGACCGTAATCAACTAGAGAATCGTAATATACTTCCATGCGTCCCGAATCAGTTACGAACGCGTAGTCTTCCAAGACACGCCTGCACTCTTCGGCGCCTTCGATAGGCCAAACTCCTTGATTTTCAGCAATCTGATCAACGGTTAGCGTATTGATCGCCTCGTCTTCCGAAGTCGACAAAATAGCATCTACCCTCTCACGAGAAGTTGCGGGAAGGGCGTTCTCAAAACCAAGACGCTTTGCTAATTCGCGCTGAATCCATAGTTCTGTCTTCGCCTCGAACAAAGGATCAATGATTTTTTCCTGAAGCAAAATCTGGTTGTAACCATTTTTGATATTGCCGTATTCCTCGTCATTTTCAAAACGAGTTGTGCAAGGCAAAACATAGTCTGCCCATTTGCAGCCTTCAGTGAAATAGGGATCAATCGAAACGATAAAGTCAAGTGAGTTTGCCCACGCGGTTGACACATTCATATTGCCATAGTGCTGGCACAGATCATCACCTGCAGCAATGAGAACATGCGCGTTGCTTTCCTTGGTGCGCATGTCGTAACTTGCCATTTCATTTTCAGCAGCAACCATATCCTCAGGCAGTGCCCATTCTCCTAAAGCCGCCGTATGACAATTGTAGGTTCCACCTACATACACTCCGACACCCGTACCTGGCTTGCCAACATTGCCAGTCAAGGCAACCAGAACCGCCGCGGCATGACCCGCGACATCAGCATTGGCGATTTTGTCGTTTCCGCCCCAACCAAGTGCAAGAGATGAAGGCCCTTCTGCATATAATTCTGCAAGCTCCTTAATCTTTTCAGCGGGAATTCCCGTAATCTCGGATGCCCAGTCAACCGAATAGTTCGCCAAAGAATCAAGCAGTAAATCATACACCGTACGAACGGTGGCACCACGGAATTCAACCGTACCGCTCAAAGAAGGATTAGTGGTCTGTTGGTAAGGCACCACCGCCCCCGTTGCTTCGTCAATCACATAAAACGGATCAGCCTGACCATCTTCAGGAGCTTCATTGCCTTCTTCATCGACCACCATCTGCGGCTCGTGTTCGCGTATTAATTTGCCAGTTGCTACATCCACCAAAAACGGATATGACGTATGCTGCTTCATGAAGTCCTGATCTATGAGACCTTGCTCTACGATGTGGACAATCATGCCAAAATACAACGCCGCATCTGTTCCAGGCTCAATTGGTATCCATTCATCAGATTTGCTTGCCGTTGTTGAATAATGTGGATCGACCGTAATCATTTTTGCGCCCGCTTCTTTCGCCTCGAAGAAAAGACGAACCTGAGGCAAGGTTGACTCGCAGAAATTTGAACCAACTGTCAATACCAGCTTCGAATTAACCCAATCTCGTGCTTCGGGAGTACTCATAGCGTAGCCTCCGCCTAAGCCCATAGACGGATCTAGGCCGTTGCCATACCCAATATCGATTCCCGTATTGCCACGACCTTGAGCACCTAACATCGCTTGTAAAAATACGCAATCGGTTTCGCTTGAAGTAGTTACTACTACCGAATTTTTACCATAGGTATCCTGCGCTTGTTTAATATGACTTGCGATATCATCAAGAGCTTCTTCCCAGGAAACCTGTTCAAATTGGTTAGTTCCACGATCGCCTACTCGTTTTAAAGGCGCCTGAATGCGTCCGTCCCCATAAATGTGCTGCACTTCCGAGATACCCTTTAAACAAATAGTCTTAAGGCGATCCATCGCGCAGGCATCATTTGGCTGAACCATCACCAGCCTACCATCACGTACGGTGCATTTTAAAGGGCACATCCCGCCGCAGTGAGCCTGATGATAGGTGTAAGCGACGCGCTCTTCCACTGTCTCTTCAGCGGAAGCTTCGCGCAACCATCCGCTTGTAGATGTCATGCCACTCAGACCAAGCCCTAGCGCACCCGCAGCAGTTACGCCCTTCAAGAACCCGCGACGCGTGATGCCACCGCTGGAACCATCTGTGCTAGACATTGCTCCTCCTCTATTACTTCCTCTATTTTTAACTCACCAAAAAAGAACGCCGCATCACGACAGACTACGGCTTAGAATAAACTTCAAAATCCCCCCTAGATAATGCTTTATGATCTCCCTAAAGGTATTGTCTGGCTAAATTAAGCAAGCTTCAACTCAAACGATTATTCTCATTGGAGGATAATTAGCATTTAACAAAGTTTTTTCTAGGAGCATATTCGTGGTAACGATTTCCGATGCCGAACACATTCTCGATAAGTTATCTCCTCAGACGCTCTCGCTTGACGCAGGGCGCTGTGTCTGCGTCAGAAATCACAATGCCTCCTGCACAAAATGCCAAGAGATCTGCCCTACCCAAGCAATCAGTAAAGAGAACAACCACTTAACAATAGATAAAGATCGGTGTAGAGAATGCGGCTGTTGCGCAAACGTCTGTCCCACTCAAGCAATTCAGACGGCAGCTCTACCTCTTGAACATTTTGCTTCTGAATTGCAATCCCTAGAGGCACGTAATGCTCTTCCCCCAGATTTGTGGATATGCTGTCAAAACCATCCCCTTGCCCATGAGGCACTGAACCATCTAATCGTATTACCCTGCCTCGCACACCTTGATGAAGCGCATCTTTTACTCTGTTCCTACTACGGAATTTCGCTTCATCTCCTAAGCAATGAATGCAATCTCTGCAAAAACAAAACGGCACTTGCAACTATAGAAAAAACTCAAAACAGCGCACAGAACCTTGCGGCTCTAGGAAACGTTTTCTTTGTCTGTATCCATAAGATCGAAACCTCAAAAGAAGAAAGTTCATTCCCCTTCGACGAAAAATCGGACGGCCTTTCAAGAAGGGACTTTTTGAGCAGCGCAAGCTCGTCACTTAAACATATCGGATTTACCGTAGCATCCACGGCACTTGACTCGCAAAAGAGCTCAAGCGATATCGAAGAAACACCCGCTAAACGTTTTGCTTCAATCCCTGGCATTTTCAACACGTTCTATCCCTATCGAAATATGGTCCTTTTAAACGTCCTTTATCGCTTTCTTGATCAGACGTTTACGGCTCTACCTCTGCATATGGATACCAGGTTTTGGGGGCAAATAACAATAAATGATACCTGTCAAAATTGCGGTATTTGTGCACAGGTATGCCCTACCGGGGCGCTTGTCTATACCGGAGAATCTCCAGAACTAAAACTGTCTTTTAGTTTGAAATCTTCAGTACCCAAAGGACCTCATCATGAGTTTCGCTGTTCGGATTGCATCCAGTGCCACCTATGCGAAGACGTTTGTCCACAACATGCAATTACTCTTCAAAGCACTATTTCACCTGCAAAGCTCTTTGATCTTGAACCCGAGCACCTAGGTAGTGAGAGCCCCCAAACTTCCTAAGACGGCTTAATCGAATCTTTTTGCCACAAGATCTGTTTTGCCATCACAATAAACCACAATATGCAACAATATGACCAGATCAAATTAAGAGTCGAGGAAAGGGTCTTGATGAGTGATACGTTGGCAGAAAACCAAAAAGATCAGAATTTACTACCTATTCCTATTTTGGAATCATCCTCCGCAGAACCAAATATGCACCTCTGGCTCACAGAAGCAAAGAAGGACTCCCTCGCCCCTTTTGTGGGGATGTATCTTACTCACAACGGCGTTGTACGCGCTACACCAAAAAGGATTGTGCGCCCAGAAAGCAGCACGAATAACGCTTCTGAAGTTGAAGAAGAATCCCGCAAGGTGGTAGCAGTTGATTTCACCTACGACAAACAAAAACTTGCACAAGCACTCCAAGAAGCTTGCGCATGGGAAGGAGTTTATTACGTTCGGGCGTGGCTTAATGAAGGAACGGTACCGGTAGGCGATTCCTTGATGTATATACTGATCGGAGCAGATATTCGACCCCACGCGGTAGATGCACTGACCAAACTCGTTGAGACCATAAAAACAAAGATTGTTACCGAGACCGAGCTCTATCATCTCTAGACAAAAGGTTTCATATGCGCGTTTTAAACCCCAATCCACAGCCCGTCATTCCTTCACCAGCACTAAGTTTTGTCGGCAGAAAAAACTCCGGTAAAACAACTTTGCTTGAAAACCTCATTGCCATCCTCACCAAACGAGGCATTACGGTTGCAAGCATCAAGCATCACGGTCATCCCGATTTTGATATAGACATACCAGGACGCGATTCATATCGCCATCGAATGGCAGGGGCACGCTCTGTAACCATTCTTTCAGATACGCGCTATGCGCAAGTAACAGAGCTAGATCAGCCTCTTTCTTGCGAATCGATTATCTCTACCCTTTCTGGCTTCGATATCGTGCTCATCGAAGGATTCCGAAAAGCAAACGTAGAGCACATAGAATTATTTCGTGCAGCTAATCCTCGAGATATGCAAGTAGTAGATGAATGCATTTCCCAATGGGAAGTCTCACCAAAAGCACGTCCTGTAGCAGTGGTTTCCGACATAGAAAAAGTAATCACCGCCGCAAAGCTACTCCATATTCCCCCGTTCACCTTCAGCGACATATCTTCACTTGCGACTTTTGTTCAAAACCATTTTGCACGACCACCTTTGAGCGTTGTCATTCAAGCAGGAGGTGAATCAAAGCGGATGGGAACACCCAAAGAAGCACTTAATTTTTTGGGCAAACCCCTTATTCAGCAAGCGGTGGAACGTCTTGTACCACTTGCAGATGAGCTCATCATTACTACCAATGCCCCGAAACGACTCCAGACCCTTAAACAGGAATACCCTGATATCACCTTTGTTGCTGATCTGCTTCCTGAACGAGGAGCTCTTCCTGGAATATATACGGCACTCTCATCTGCACATCATGATCTTGTTGCCGTGGTTGCTTGCGACATGATAGATATACCTGCCCCGCTTATTGCTCAGGAAGCGCTTTATATGCGACCAATCCATCAAAAATCTTATGATGTTGTTTTCCCGAAAACAGAAAACGGCATAGAGCCTTTCGCTGCCGTGTATCGAAAGAAACCTTGTCTCGCTACCCTTGAACCCTTTATGGCAAAAAACACCCGCCAAGCACGCGTTCGAGAATTTATAGCGCAGCTTAACTACGCAATGATCGATTGCACTCATCCGATAAAATGTGCTCGCTATGGGGGAAGTTTCCTTAATATCAATACCCCCGAAGACTTGACTCGCGCAGAGAAAATAATTTCCCAAGATCCCAACTGCCTACCGTAGCAAATAACACTACGAGTAGATTTCTTACGGAAAACCTTTTCAGTCGGCTTCTTCCAAAGCATCACTTAAGGCTTTTTGTGCGGTTTCTTGAAGAGCTTCAACCGTCTGTCGATATGCTTTTACAAGCCTTTTCGCTTCCTGCGTTAGAACTGAACCATGAGCTCCTTTTCGCTCAAGCAGAGCAATACCAAGAGAACTTTCAGTATTACGTATAATGCGCCATGCCTTGCTATAAGCCATGCCCATTGATTTACATGCTTTATTAAGAGATCCGGTTTCTTCTACTAACTCGCAAAGCTGCGCAACTCCTCTACCAAAAGCAGGAGCATGAGCATCGGTCGTTTTGTTACGTATGATGATATGTAAATCTACTTCTAGTGTTTCAAACCCCATAACGCCCTCCAGGTATACCCCTGTTGCACATAAAACGCATTATACCTGGTAAACCTTGCCGAATAGCGATTTTCTCCTGTACATTTTTTTTGTTTTATTTATTCTCGAGCCAGGATAATCTCAGTTGAGAATAATGTAGACAGGGGGAAACCTATGACAGTAAAACTACATGCCAAACATATCCTCGCACTTGTTGCCTGTTTGCTTGTGGCAGCATGCTTGGTTGGATGCAGCTCACAATCCACAACAAGCGAAGATCAGTCTTCTTCTGAAGAAATAACTCTGGAAATTTATGCTGCCAATTCTCTCGAAAAGGCACTCAACGAAGTTCAAGAGCTCTACACTTCTGAAAATCCCAATGTAACTTTTGCTGATACCCAATACGAAGCATCTGGAACGCTTGTAGAAAAGATGAAAGCAGGCGGAGAGCCGGATATTTTTATTTCCGCTTCTACCAGCAATATGAACAATGCCATTGAAAACGGTAATGTTTCCGATGGCTCTCAGTTCGATATGTTTAAAAACGATCTCGTTATTGTAACGGCGGAAAGCAACGACATTAGTGAAATCACCTTAGAAGACGCGGTCTCTGGCGACTACACCATCGCCATAGGTGACGCCAATGTTCCTGCAGGCAATTATGCTCGTCAATCTTTGGCTTCCGTTGGTTACTACACCGATGAAAACGGCACCGATGGACAAATTACAGGCGCAATCGAAGGCTTGGTTCAAGAGGCAGATAAGGTTGGATCAGTATGCAAGCTTGCTGAATCGGGAGAGGTTGATCTTGCTTTCGTATACAGCTCTGACGTAGAACGCTACGGTGGCGTTAAGGTTGTTTGCACGGTGCCAGCAGATACCCATAAGGATATTATTTATCCTGCCGCAGTAACCACTATGGACGACTCCAATGGTGCTGCTCAAGCATTCCTTGATTGGTGTGTATCTTCTCCTGAAGCTCAGGAAATCTGGGGTAAATGGGGCTTTGAATTAGTGTAATTTGGTGCTCCGTTCTTAAGGTGCACCCGGCAAATCGCTGAGCGCACCTTGCCTTTCGCGGGCTTTTTGCTTTTTGTATAGTGCTCTGTATTAAGAGTTTTTGGTTTTACTTTTCCTTCATATTCAAGGTGGATAACGTGAAAACTTTACGCGCCTACACTGCTTACCTCATTCTTTCAGTCGTACTTATCTGTCTGACCGTTTTTGGTGCTACTCCTCTTTGGGCAGCCGAATCCGAAAGCGATCAGACAGCTTCGTATTCTGTAAGCGTGTCCTCTGAAGGGCAGAAAGCGATCGTAGACGATTCTCCTTACGCCGCCGATGAGTTCTCTCGTGCCAATAAAGGTACTAATCGAGAAATCGATGGCGTATATCGCGGATATACCTACATTCAGCCCCACGACAATATGACCATACTGATCGACGTAGACTCATTTGTTGTTGTTCACGTTCCACAATCCCAGCTTGATGCATTGGGATTATCGCTGGAAGATAAACAGGATTGCGTACTTCTTGAAACGTTGCTTCGCGCTCTCGACGACAACGCTGCAGGCGGAAATGTGCAAATTGCCTCAGATATACCTTGGTATTTCACCAGTGAAGACGTCTATTCCGTTGAAGGCTTGGTTTTCTCCTTTAATCAAGTTGTCGACGATCGCAGTTACTCCTTCATTATCGGAGCCGATGGCAGCGACGTGAGCGAAGCTGATTCCTCATTGGGAATTTCCTTAAATCATGCTTCTTATGCCGTACTTTCCTCAAGCGAAACAACTGCGATCACCCAAGCTGCGACCGGATTTGCTGCCCTTGCAGAATTCTTCCAGGATCTTGATTTTTCCCCTCTGTGGGTAACACTCAAAACCACTCTTACTGCCATTGTCATTATTTTTATACTGGGAATTTTGGCAGCATGGTGGTCTTTACGCTTGTCGGATCGATGGCAAAACGTCTTCGATGCAATTTTTACCATCCCCATGGTGCTTCCCCCTACCGTTTGCGGTTTTCTGCTTTTACTCGCCCTGGGTAGCAACAGCCCCATTGGGCAATGGTTTAATGCGATTGGTTTTCCGCTTATATTTAGTTGGCCTGCAACCGTCATAGCCGCAGTAGTAGTAGCATTTCCTCTGATGTACCGCAGTGCTCGAGGAGCATTCGAAAGCCTCAATCCCGATATGCTTGATGCTGCACGAACTCTTGGTTGGAGCGAATCGCGCGTATTTTTCAGATTAATGCTTCCTCTCGCATGGTCTTCTATTGCAGCAGGAACTATGCTGGCTTTTGCGCGCACCCTTGGAGAATTTGGGGCAACCTTGTTCCTTGCGGGGAATTACGTTGGCATTACCCGCACAATCCCAATCGCAATCTACTTTGAGTGGATGGGCGGAAACACCGATGTGGCCCTTTTCTGGACTATCGTTGTTATCGTATTGAGCTTCCTGGTCATTTTTATCATCAATGTATGGAGCAAACACACTACTCGCTATCGTCGTAAAGAGGTATCCGATGAGTCTTAGTGTTGATATTTCAAAAGACTTCGGCGGCTTTAAACTTGATCTTGCTTTTGAAGCCGGCAACGAAACGCTTGGATTTTTGGGAGCTTCCGGATGCGGAAAGTCTCTCACCTTGCGTTCAATCGCCGGGATCGAAACGCCCGATGAGGGGAAAATTGTCGTAAACGATACCGTCTTTTTCGATAAAGCGTCGGGGAAAAAGGCTCGCATCAACTTAAAACCCCAAGAACGCAAAACTGCTTTGCTGTTCCAAAACTATCAGCTTTTCCCGAATTTAACCGTACGACAAAATGTTGCTGCTGGATTAAGTCCAAAGCTCGACAGCGCCAAACGCGAAGCCTTGATCGACGAACAATTAGCTCGTTTTGGGTTGGAGAAATTCGGAAAACGCTACCCCTTACAACTTTCAGGTGGTCAGCAACAACGCGTTGCTCTCGCCCGAATGCTTGCAGCCCAACCGGAAATCTTAATGCTTGACGAACCCTTTTCGGCGCTTGATGCTCATTTAAAAAGCGGTCTTGAGCAAGATCTTCTTCAGCTTTTTGAGAGATACGAAGGGTCTATATTATACGTATCTCACGACATCGATGAAGCCTTTCGTTTTTGCGATCGTATTGCTGTCGTTTCCGAGGGCCACCTCGAAGAAATAGACACTAAGGAACGTATTATTTACGAACCTCAGACGCTTGCAACCTTGCGTCTTTCAGGCTGCAAAAACACCACACCCGCCACCTATCTTGATCCTCATCATGCCTTTTTACCTGAATGGGGCATTACCGTAACTTCGGTTCAGCCCTTATCGGAAAACGTTGCCTTTTGTGGCATGCGGGCAAAATTTATTCATCATGCAGAAAAACCAGGAACCAATACGTTTTCGGTACGAATAAACCATGTAAGCGACTCGCGCTTTGAACGTACCTTGCTCATTTCTTTTGTTTCCGATTCCAAGTCAGAAACAAAACCGGAAACCCAAACTAAACTCCAAGAGTCTTTCGCAACAAGAGATAAGGAAGAAAAATACACCTCGCGCGAATCTAGTATTCCTCCCATACAGTGGCATATAAACAAACTTACTACTACAAAACCATTGCCCGAAGTGGGTGAAGTCTGCCTCGTTCAACTCGATAAAGATGGCTTATACTTTGTTGACCGCTAACCTTTTTGAATCGAGAAGCATTGTCTTTTTTGGCGCAAAATACCACTCTTTGTAGGCCATCCGAAAAGGACGGTAGAACTTTGTTGTCAAATTCTCAATGCGCAACTTGCGCCCCTGTTTCAGCTGTTCTTCACGACAATCTTGGAAGAACCATAGATTATTTGCGCATTTCACTTACCGATCGCTGCAATCTTCGCTGCGTGTATTGCATGCCAGAAAATGGCGTGCCTTCACTTGACCACCATGACATTCTATCCTTGGAAGAAATTGAACGCATCGTACGCATTGCTGCTAAAAGAGGGATCAAGCATGTACGACTCACCGGTGGAGAGCCGCTTGTCAGAAAAGGTATCAGTGATCTGATTAGAAAGCTGAAGCAAATCCCTGAAATTGAAAGTATCGCTCTTACCACCAATGGCATTTTGCTTCCTACAATGGCAAGCGAGCTAAAAGAAGCGGGACTGGATCGCGTTAACATCTCGCTCGATTCTCTTGATCCTGCACAATATCACGCTATTACACGCCGTGGAAACCTCGATGAGGTTTTAACAGGCATAGAGGTCGCACTTAAATATTTCAATCCAGTCAAAATCAACGTTGTTGTTGTGCGCCATCTACAACAGGATCTGCTCTCCTTTGCTCAGCTAACACGCGAAAAACCTCTCCATGTGCGCTTTATCGAATACATGCCCATCGGAAACACGCAAGACTACCTACCTCCAGCCCTCTACCCTTGCCCTTGCTCGCAAAACACCATTCCTGAGTCAGATAACCTCCCGTGGACCGAAGATGATGTCGTACCCACTTCGGAAATACTGCAGAATCTGCGCGAACGCATTAAGGAAAAAGGTTGGGGCGATATTATTCCTCTCAACTCTTCGGATGACAATAAGGCTCCCTATGGATGGGGGCCCGCCTCATATATGAAAATTAACGGAGCTCAAGGAACTATCGGTTTTATTTCGGCAATGTCAAATCACTTCTGCGCCAGCTGTAATCGCATTCGACTAACCGCTGATGGAAAACTGCGTCCTTGCCTTTTTAGCGATACTGAGCTTGATTTTAAATCGGCACTCCGAAAGGGAAAAACCGAAGACGTTGAGGCCCTTCTTGATGAAGCGCTACGCATTAAACCAGAGGGCCATCATAATCAAAAAGGAACCAGACGCGCCATGAGTAAAATTGGAGGATAGGCATCCTGCTGATTTCCCCGAACCTGCTATCATTCAAACAACTTGGCATAGCTCCAAAATACGTTAACCGAAAAACGCACTGACTGCTTATTCTCTTGTTCTAAGGATTCCATATGACTGCTCATTTAACTCACATTAATTCAAACGGAGAAGCACACATGGTTGATGTTTCCCCTAAAAAGGAAACAAAACGCATCGCACAAGCAGAAGGCTTTATTTCTATGAAACCTGAAACACTTGCTTTAATCGAATCAGGCGAGACAAAGAAAGGTGACGTGCTTGCCTGCGCTCGAATAGCAGGTATCATGGCTGCCAAAAAAACTAGCGACTTGATTCCCTTATGTCATCCCCTTATGCTCACCAATGTAGAAGTAACCTGCCAACCTCATCATCCCACCTCTCCAGATGATGCCTGCGGAATCCGCGTTGAAGCAACTTGTGCTCTTGTGGGTAAAACAGGTGTCGAGATGGAGGCACTTACGGCAGCAAGCGTTGCTTGTCTTACGGTATACGATATGTGTAAAGCCGTTGATCGCGGCATGGAAATACGAGAGGTTCATCTGCTTCATAAAGAGGGTGGAAAATCTGGTACATGGGACAGAAAAAGCGAAAACGTTTAATGTCCGCACCCTGCCATCATCGAAACCGCATGAGGTAAAACATCCACAACCCCATCCCAATTCTCACAGGCCGCCTTTTTGCTTCCAGGCAAATTGAGAACTAAGGTCGTTCCCCGCTGCATACACAATGCCCTTGAGAGCATTGCGCGCGGGGTTATGGTCAAGCTATAAGCGCGCATGCCTTCAGCAATACCAGGAACTTCACGATCGCAAACATCGCGCGTTGCTTCTGGTGTCACATCGCGCAAAGACAGACCCGTTCCTCCACAGGTAAGCACCACATCAACCTCAGGAATATCCGCTGCACGTACAAGAGCGGCAGATATCTCAGCACGATCATCGCGTACTAATTCATAAGAAAGGCACTTCCATCCTTTTTCAGCAATACGCTGCTTAAGGGCAGCTCCAGCGCTATCCTGCGCTTCATCTCGAGTATCAGAACAGGTGATAAGAGCAAATCCTAATGAGGGCTCTGATGATTCGCCACGAGTGCAAAATGCTGCGCTATCCATTTAAATTACAACTCCCTCATCCACATCGAGCAAAAGGCATTCCACTAACGTTCCAGCTTCAACTTTCTTGGAGGCTGGAACCCCTTCGGGCAAAATAGCCAAACAATTTCCGCTTTGGAAAGGGCTAAATAAACCAGAGCTTTGACTTTTCGCGGGACGAACCTGCAAACTGCCATCATCCAAGCGTTCCAACGTTGAACGCAAATAAATCCTTCGAGAATCTTTCTTTTTCATATCGCGCGACAAACGTGCCCAAACACGCGGGCGATCAAGGGTCGCATATCCCTGCATTTTCCGCAAGGCAGGACGCACTAACATCTCAAACCCGCAATAAGCCGCCGCAGGATTACCCGACAAGCCAAATACTGGAGTATTCTTCACTAAGCCAAAGGTTTGCGCTTTGCCAGGACGCATGTTTACGAAGTCCATAAACAGCTCTCCCTGCTCTTTTACCACCTGTTGGATGTAGTCAAAATCTCCGTTGGAAGCTCCCCCGCTGGTAACCACAAAATCACTTTCTTCGACCGCCTCAAGAACAGCTGCCGCAAGCATATCTTTGTCATCGGGCACAATTGAATGCAGATGCGGAATTCCTCCTGCACGAACCACCGAGGCTCCGATTGCATAAGAATTGCCATCGCGAATTTGGCCTGGTAACGGAAGAGTATCTGGCTCCACTAGCTCACTGCCAATAGGAATAACTGCTACGCGAGGTCGTTTATAGACTTCTACTTGAGATAGTCCACAGCTTGCTAAAAGACCAGCACCCGCTGGACTGAGAGGTTCGCCCGCCTTGATAGCAACTTCCCCTGCTGCAATTTCCTCCCCTTTTTGACGAATATTATCGCCAGCAGAAGTAGGTGCACTAAACGCAACTCTCCCTGGAGCACGACCATCGTTTTCAAGATTAGTTACGATTTCGTACTTTACCACTGCATTCGCCCCGTCAGGAATTGGTGCACCGGTCATAATCCGAACACAAGTGCCTGGTTGAAGGACTTTATCGTAGTAGGCACCCGCAGGTATTTCATCGATTACCGGCAATTCGATCGGGGCTTCTGGAGTTGCATTGGCTAAGTCCGATGCAACTACTGCAAATCCATCCATTGCCGAATGATCGAAGGGAGAAATATCAATATCACTTGTTTGATTTTTTGCAGAAATGCGGCCCAATGCTTCAATGAGCGGAACCTTTTCAGTTTCAAGAGTATTGACCGTATCAAGCAGAAGCGCACGCGCCTGCTCCACGGGAATTAGTTCTTGCTTTGCCATATTCGCCTCGTTTGCTCACTAAAAGATCGATGTGCTTTTCGAAAGAAAGACCAGGTACAGGCCAAATAAAAAGCCTCTTTATTCTAACGTGAGAATAAAGAGGCTAAAAGAGTTAAAGCACTTCGTAATAGGAACCGTAGGCACAATTTCGGCAAAGTGTTTCGCCCTGGATGACAACTTCGCGCCCATCAGTTACCTGTTCACCACAACGCATGCAGGTTGCAACATGACGTGGTCGCCCAGGAAGGTCATTTTCGGTGATATTCACGCGCACCTGCTCGACCTTAAACAGATCTTCATCACTTCGCGCAGCAAACCATTCTTTTAGATTGCAATCCTTTGGGGCCTTTTCGCTCACGTTGGTCATGCGAATAGCCTTACCGCTTTGGATATCGTAAAACGTTGCAGCTTGCTTACCGAAATCAAGACATTTCATGCGACGTTTTCCAGGATGGCAATTCGTCACAACCATAATGGCATCGGTTAAGCAACGATCGCATTCGACAAACACGATAAGATCCCGATAAGTATCGGGATCCTCTATTCCAAAATACCGCAATGCATAACGAGCCATGCGCACGCCCGTTAATTGACCGCCGCAGAGATGCCCATGAAAGGAAATGGCACGTTCTAGATCTTCGTCAAAAGTACGTTTCATCCCTTTTATCCTTTCCATCTAACATTATTGAGGCTCGCTGCCTATAACTCTCGACGAGCTTCTATAGCACGACCTAGGGTTACTTCATCGGCGAATTCTAAATCTCCACCAACAGGCAAGCCACTTGCTAACCTGGACACTTTTACCCCAAGAGGCTTAATCAAGCGCGCCAAATAGCTCGCTGTTGTTTCTCCTTCAATATTGGGATTCGTCGCAAGAATTACTTCCGCGACACTCGGGTTATTCAAACGAGCAAGCAATTCTGCAATGTGCAAGTCGTCAGGTCCGATACCTTCCAGGGGAGAAAGAGCCCCTCCCAAAACATGATAAACGCCTGAAAAGGTTCCTGTTCGTTCAATCGGCGGAATATCGCGTGGCTCCGATACCACGCAGATAGTATTCTGATCACGCTTCGATGAGGCACAGATATCGCAAAGTTCGTCTTGAGCATAATTAAAGCATCGTGAACAAAAATGCACCGTATCTTTCACTTCGATAATTGCCTGAGCTAATCGCGTTGCATCTACACGGTCCTCGTTCAAGATCCAATAGGCAATGCGTTGAGCCGATTTAGGCCCAATACCTGGAAGACGTTCTAATTCATCTAAAAGCTTCTGAATTGCAGAAGTCGCATTCACTCACGAACACCCCACAAGAATACCGAAAAGCATCTCATCACATAAAAGAGGTGCGAGAGGATCCTCGCACCCAGACAAACACAGCACTGGTTTACTTTAGCGCAAACCAGGAATTCCTGGCATACCGCCGCCCATTCCGGGTAAGCCCATTCCGCCCGTTACGGCACTTAGGCGAGCATTGCTTTCTTCGTTAATATTGCGAATTGCTTCATTTACAGCAGCACAAACCATATCTTGCAGCATTTCAACATCTTCAGGATCTACTGCTTCAGGATCAATCGTGATGGACTCAACCGTCATATCGCCACGAACAACAGCGGAAACCATTCCGCCACCTGCCGTACCTTCTGCGGTCATGGTAGCTACTTCTTCTTGCGCCTTTGCCAGTTCCTTTTGCATCTTTTGTGCCTGGCGCATCATTTGCTGCATATTCATAAGGTTGTCTCCTTTTGGTCGTCTTGCTTTGATGCGCTATAAAAAGCGCACGCGCTTTAAGCATTGTACCGAATTGCAGCATACAAGCCACAAATCGCTTTATTAATACAGAAGCCTTTCAGTTATTCAGAAAGCTCTTCGAACTTTATTCCTTCCCCAAAACTATTTGTCAGAATAGTTTTTATCTGGGCGCTTTCATCGTTTCCTTCTATCGGCTGCATCGAGGGCTGCGGGGCAGGTTTATTCTCCTGCCCAACGTTAGGCTGATCGACAGCAGAAGGCAAAGAGACTTCTTCCTTCATTGAGCCGGTAGGGCTATCGCTAACAATAGCTGCGTAACTCGGATCTTCTTCTGCCGCGAAAGCATCGCCATATGCTTCAAGAGGAACTCTTTCTTCCTCATAAGAAGAAACTGAAATTGGCACTGTTTCATAAGGGTAAGCCTGGGACTGGGCCTGAGCTTGAACCCGGGCCTGAGGCTGAGCCGCAGGTGCCGAAGGCGCTACTTGAGGCTGAGCTGAAGGCTGAGACGCCTGGCTTGGAGACTGAAGCGCTTGACTTGCCGGCTGAGGCGAAGGCTGGGTCGCCATCGGTTGAGCAATCGGTGCTTGATTTGCTGGTTGAGGCGAAGGCTGAGGTGCTTGAAAATTCTGAGTTGCCGCCTGACCAGATCCAGCCGCGGATTGCGCAGCCTGAGCAGCCTTTATTGCTGCACGAACGCGCTCTGCCTGAGGTGCCATCTGGTTTGGTTGGGCAGCCTGCGAAACATTTACCTGGGAATTCCCCATCGAAGAAGAATTCGAAGCTGCAGCAGAATTCGCAAAGGGCGATTGAGGCGATCCGCCCTCTTCAAGCATCAAACGATACGGAACATGGCCTCCTGCTATCGAGTCGATAGTTTGGGAAAGCAGTTGCTGCACTTCAGGTTTTTGCGCTGCAGTATAAGCAAAGCCATTATCTTTTCCGAAGGTGATTACCAGTCCACTTCCGTTTGATTCGCCGAAGATTTTCGCATTCATAAACAGTACACCACGCGCAGGATTTGCCTTACGCAACGAGGAAGTAACCGAATGCCAAAAACGCTGTACTGCGGCAGGGTTAGTCACCTCAATTGGTAAAGCTCCCGATGCTGCAGAAGCCTGAGCTGGCGGTACGCTTTCAACTCCAGAAGACATTCCCCCTTGAGATGCCGGTTGCGGTGGGTTCTCCTGCACTGGAACAGTAACCACTGGTTGAGAGTTTACCTGCAAAGAAGACACCTGCTGAGATGAATCCTGGAAATTCGCTTGTTGTGGCATTGCCTGTGGCTCTACCCGAGAAGTTACCTGCTGCGCTGCCTGAGCCATTGTCTGAGATGTAGCCTGCGGGGCAGCATGAGACGCTACCTGTGGCATTGCCTGCGGAGTTGCTTGCAACGGTGGTGTTGACACTTGAACTGCTGCGCCAACTTGACCAGAAGCTATCTTTCGTTCCAGCTCTTCAATTCGCTCCGCCAGCGCCTCTATAGTTAAATCGGATTCTGGCCTTACCATGCGAGTAAGGGCGATTTCAAAACTCAAACGAGGGTTGCTAGACGAATGGAGCTCTTTCGAGAGATCGCCCAACACAACCAGAAGTCGACTTAATCGATC
>ERZ826146.951-NODE-951-length-30142-cov-118.868282_pt1 | contig 30142 bp, 19 predicted proteins | sample MGYA00519857_ERZ826146 | MGnify/ENA primary metagenome ERZ826146 (study PRJEB31778, sample SAMEA3449222) | human gut metagenome | biome: human gut; feature: human-associated habitat; material: faeces | place: United Kingdom | collected 2010/2012 ...
AACACGTGGGTCTCCAAAACCTTTGTTGAGGGTTCGAGTCCTTCTGCCCCTGCCAGAAAAGCATCTGATGATTCAGGTGCTTTTTTTGTTGCGTTCAGCAAAAAAATAGGGGGATGCGCTCACCTATTGCCGCGCATTCCCCCATGATTAAACCATCCGCTCAAAATCCACGCCATCATACCCAGCGCCGCGAAACCCCACAATCACGCGGCTGTATCGCCCGTAAATGACCGTCACCGGCGATTGCTCCGAGCGCGCCATCACCCGCATCAGGGCCTCCCGGCGCTTGTCACCGCACGCGGACAGCAGACGCAGTTTCTGTCCGTCCAGCGTAACGGCAATTACGCAGCATGACATCACATGTGCCAGTTCCGGTGCACCTTCACAGCTCATGAATGCACCTCGCACGCTGTTGGGGAGTATCACCTGCTGAATCCGCACCGACTGTTCGACAAAGCGCTGCTTCCGTTCCTCATAGCGGGAGAAAATCGCCACGCAGGATTTGCCGATAGCTATGGACGCCAGCATAGCCATCAGCATCAGCAGATAGGCGATATTCCGGGACGCTGGCTCCGTTGTTTCGCACCACAACCACAGCAGAAGGAGCACGATGCAGAGAATCAGCACCATCAGCCGGAAGTTGCGCCCTTCCCAGCGGTATGGGGCATATGCCCGGCGGATTTTCCGTGCGTCGAGGGATGCGGGGCGCGGGGCGGATTTTTGCTTCATGGATATGCAAACTCCTTTCTGGTGGTATTCTGATGGTATGATAGCACAATTTTCAATCGTCGTCAATTGTGCGCAAATGCAAACGCGCCCGCCGACTTTTCCTCCGACGAGCGCGTTTATACTATTGGGGGCTCTACTCCCGAATTCAGTGCACGACTTGCTGGACACCACAGTTATCACATTTAAGGCAACACCGCACAAATGAGGCGGTCAGCCGCCGAGTTGTGCGGTGTTGCTTTAAATTACTTCTTATTCTTCTGCTCCACCATCGCCTTGACCTTCAGCGGCAGACCGAGCAGGTTGATGAAGCCCGCGGAATCCTTGTGGCTGTACAGGTCGTGGCTGTCGCCGAAGGTGGCGATTTCCTCCATGTACAGGCTGTTCGGCGACTTCACGCCCGCGTTGATGCAGTTGCCCTTGTACAGCTTCAGCTTCACCGTGCCGTTGACCGCCTGCTGCGTGCTGTCCACAAACGCGGAGAGCGCCTCGCGCAGGGGCGTGTACCACATGCCGTCGTACACCAGCTCCGCGAACTTGCTCGCAACCAGCTCCTTGTAGTGGCTGGTGGCGCGGTCAAGCGTGATGGATTCGAGGATGCCGTGCGCGGCGTAGAGCATCGTTCCGCCCGGGGTTTCGTACACGCCGCGGGACTTCATGCCCACCAGACGGTTCTCCACCAAATCCGCACAGCCAACGCCGTTGCGGCCCGCGATTTCGTTCGCCTTCGTCAGCAAATCCACCGCGTCCAGCTTTTCGCCGTTGATGGCGACCGGCACGCCCTTCTCGAAGTCCACCGTGACGTATTCGGGCTGATCAGGCGCCTTTTCGGGCGTGACCATCGTCAGCAGCAGGTCTTCCGGCGGCTCGTTCCACGGATCTTCCAAATCCGCGCCCTCGTGGCTGATGTGCCAGATGTTGCGATCCATCGAATACGGGCGATCCTTCTTGACCGGGACGGGGATGCCGCGCTTTTCGGCGTAGTCAATTTCCTCCTCGCGGGTCTTGATGTCCCAGATGCGCCACGGTGCGATAATCTGCATGTTCGGGTCGAACGCCTTGATGGTCAGCTCGAAGCGGACTTGGTCGTTGCCCTTGCCGGTGCAGCCGTGGCAGATGGCAGTGCAGTTCTCCTTGTGGGCGATTTCGACGAGGCGCTTGGCAATCAGCGGCCGCGCGAAGGACGTGCCCAGCAGGTACTTGCCCTCGTAGACCGCGCCCGCCTTGAGCGTCGGCCAAATGAAGTCCTCGACGAACTCCTTGCGCAGGTCTTCGATGTACAGCTTTTCCGCGCCGCACTTTTTCGCCTTCTCGTGGAGGGGCTCCAGCTCTTCGCCCTGCCCGACGTCGCCCGCAACGCAGACCACGTCGCAGTCATAATTTTCCTTCAGCCACGGCACGATAATCGAGGTATCCAGACCACCGGAATAAGCCAGCAATACGCGCATCTTCGCCATAACAATCGACTCCTTTATCTTCATCCTGATTTTCATCATTTTTGTGTCCGTCTGCCGGACAAGATGGATTATACAGCAAGATGAATAAAAATGCAATAGGTCTGCATAAATTTTCTCGGATTTTTTTTCGGAGGGATGATGCAGTGCCTGAATTGTTACCTACTTATATGATGATGGCTTATGCCGCGCGAACTTCCTCCGCCTGATTGCGGCGCGGGGACGTTGCTCCGACGCTCCCCAAATAGCGAATCCGCGTTCTTGTCCTCTTCGCCCATCTATTCGCCATTCCATTCATCCCGTTCCGAAAACGTATTAAATTGTGAAAAAAATATCGTTAAAATCGTGTCAGCCACTTGACAAGAGCTTAACAATCTGCTACACTGTTCTCGTCACCCCGACAAACACCGACATTCCCCGTTCGCGGGCACATCCCCGCAGGACGGATGAAGCATAAGGAGAGAGTATCATGGCGAAAGAGTATCCGATCGTCGATAGCGTGGAGAGCTTCGAGACGGCCCTCGCCCGCGTCCGCGCGGCACAAAAGGTCTATGCGACCTACACGCAGGAGCAGGTGGACAAGATTTTCAAGGCAGCTGCCCTCGCCGCGAACAACATGCGCATCCCGCTGGCGAAGATGGCGGTGGAAGAAACCGGCATGGGCGTGGTGGAAGATAAGGTCATCAAGAACCACTACGCCGCTGAATACATCTACAACGCCTACAAGGACACGCAGACCGTCGGCGTGCTGGAGCGCGACGAAGCATTCGGCATGATGAAGGTTGCAGAACCTATCGGCGTTGTCGCGGCGGTCATCCCGACCACCAACCCCACATCTACCGCCATTTTCAAGACGCTGATTTGCCTCAAGACCCGCAACGGCATCATCATCTCTCCCCATCCGCGCGCGAAGAAGTCCACCATCGCCGCCGCGAAGGTTGTGCTGGAAGCGGCTGTGGCTGCCGGCGCGCCCGAAGACATCATCTCGTGGGTCGATGTTCCCTCGCTGGAGCTGACCAACATGGCGATGAAGGAAGCCGACATCATCCTTGCCACCGGCGGCCCCGGCATGGTCAAGGCGGCATACTCCTCCGGCAAGCCTGCCCTGGGCGTCGGCGCTGGCAACACGCCCGCGATTATCGACGAATCCGCTGACGTGAAGGTGGCCGTCAACTCCATCCTGCACTCCAAGACGTTCGACAACGGCATGATCTGCGCGTCCGAGCAGTCCACCATCGTACTGGACAGCATCTACGACGCGGTGAAGGCGGAGTTCGCCAAGCGCGGCGCGTACTTCCTCGAAGGCGAAGAACTGGACAAAGTGCGCAAGACCATCATCATCAACGGCGCGCTGAATGCCAAGATTGTCGGTCAGAAGGCGCACACCATCGCCAAGCTCGCGGGCGTGGACGTGCCGGAAACCGCCAAGGTGCTGATTGGTGAAGTCGAATCCGTGGATATTTCTGAAGAGTTCGCGCATGAGAAGCTCTCTCCCGTACTGGCGATGTACCGCGCCAAGGACATCGACGATGCGTTCGACAAGGCGGAACACCTGATTGCTGACGGCGGCTACGGCCACACCTCTTCTATCTACCTGAACGCCGTCACCCGCAAGGATTTGATTGACCGCTTCGCCGCGCGCATGAAGACCTGCCGTATCCTCGTCAACACGCCTTCCTCTCAGGGCGGCATCGGCGACCTGTACAACTTCATGCTGCGTCCGTCGCTGACGCTGGGCTGCGGCTCGTGGGGCGGCAACTCCGTCTCTGAGAACGTCGGCGTCAAGCACCTGCTGAACGTCAAGACTGTTGCCATCCGGAGGGAGAATATGCTGTGGTTCCGTGCGCCTGAAAAGGTCTACCTCAAGAAGGGTTGCCTGCCTGTCGCCCTGAATGAACTCAAGGCAGTTATGGGCAAGAAGCGCTGCTTCATCGTCACCGACGCGTTCCTGTTCAAATCCGGCTTCACCAAGGCGATTACCGACAAGCTGGATGAGCTGGGCATCGTCCACACCACGTTCTACGATGTTGCGCCCGACCCGTCCCTCGCCTGCGCGAAGGAAGGCGCCAAGGCGATGACCTCCTTCCAGCCGGACTGCATTATCGCCATCGGCGGCGGTTCCGCGATGGACGCCGGCAAGATTATGTGGGTCATGTACGAGCATCCGGAAGTGGACTTCCTCGACATGGCAATGCGCTTCATGGATATCCGCAAGCGCGTGTACACCTTCCCGAAGATGGGTGAAAAGGCGTACTTCATCGCCGTCCCGACCTCCGCTGGCACGGGCTCCGAAGTCACTCCGTTCGCCGTCATTACCGATCAGGACACCGGCGTGAAGTACCCGCTGGCGGACTACGAGCTGCTGCCGAAGATGGCGATTGTGGATGCTGACATGATGATGTCCGCGCCGAAGGGCTTGACCTCCGCCTCCGGTATCGATGCGCTGACCCACGCGCTGGAAGCCTACGCCTCCATGCTGGCGACAGACTTCACCGACGGTCTGGCGAAGCAGGCGGCTCAGCTGATTTTCGAGTATCTGCCCGCGTGCTACGACAACGGTCAGAACGAGCCGGTTGCCCGCGAAAAGATGGGCAACGCCGCCACGATGGCTGGCATGGCGTTCGCGAACGCGTTCCTCGGCGTCTGCCACTCCATGGCGCACAAGCTGGGCGCGTTCCATCACCTGCCGCACGGCATCGCCAACGCGCTGCTGATTGAGCTGGTCATCCGCTACAACAGCGCCGAAGTTCCCACGAAGATGGGCACCTTCCCGCAGTACGCCTATCCGCACACGAAGCGCCGCTACGCTGAATTCGGCGAGTTCCTCGGCTTCAAGGGCGCGAATGACGACGAGACGGTGGAGAACCTCATCCGCAACATCCATGCCCTGAAGGAGCGCGTCGGCATCAAGAACACGATTCGCGACTACGGTGTGGACGAAGAGAAGTTCCTCGCGACGCTGGACGAAATGTCCGAGCAGGCGTTCGACGACCAGTGCACCGGCGCGAACCCGCGCTACCCGCTCATCAGCGAAATCAAGGAAATGTATCTGAAGGCGTACTACGGCGAGTAATGCGCCATTCTCCCCGGCTTGGCAGGAATGCTTCTGCTGGGCCGGGCATTTTTGAGCACAAAAATTTTGTCCGCTTGCAGGAATGTCGCATTTGGGCAGCGAATAGATATTTAGGACAAATATTGACTTTTGCGTTCTCCACTGCCGCTTTACCAACCAACAAGCGCAGGAGGGGGCGAAGCAGTCCAGAGGGCGACCGCAGACTTCGTCTGTTTCCATTGCCCTCTGGTCGCGTCCGCAGACGCGAATCCTCGCATAAACACGCGGACGTTGTGTGATAGCGTCACCAACTCAATCGCGAAAAGGGAGTCCAGAGGGTCACAGACCCTTTGGCAGGTCAAGGGTAGCGCCCTTGCGCCTCTCCCCCCAATAAACATGAACCATATAGAAGGAGGTTTCCCTATGGATTTGACGCATGTGATTGCCGAGCGGGAGAATAAGAAGATTTACCGCGACGGCGCCAAGGCCATCAAGGTGTTTGCCGAAGGGTACAGCAAGGCGGACATTCTGAACGAAGCGCTGAACACGGCGCGCGTGGAAGAGACGGGCCTGCCGATTCCGAAGCTCCTTGCTGTTGACACGGTGAACGGTCAGTGGGCGATTACGACGGAGTTCGTTGAAGGCGACACGCTGGCGGCGCTGATGGCGGCGCATCCGGAAAAGGAAGACGAGTACCTGAACCTGTTTGTTGACATTCAGATGAAGGTTCACGCCTGCACCTGCCCGATGCTCAACAGCCTGACGGAGAAGATGCAGCGCAAGATTTCCGCCACCGACCTCGACGCGACCACCCGCTACGAGCTGCACACCCGCTTGGCGAGTATGCACGTCCACAAGAAGGTCTGCCACGGCGACTTCAACCCGTCCAACATCATCATCGCCCCCGACGGACAGTGGTACATCCTCGACTGGTCGCATGCCACGCAGGGCAACGCGTCCGCTGATGTTGCCCGCACCTACCTGCTCTTCGTCCTCGAAGGCAAGGAAGCGCTGGCGGAAAAGTACCTCTCCCTCTTCTGCAAGAAGAGCGACACCGCCAAGCAGTACGTCCAGCAGTGGATTCCGATCGTCGCCGCGAGCCAGTCCCTCAAGGGCAAGCCCGAAGAGCGCGACCTGCTCATCCGCTGGGCAAGCGTTTGCGAATACGAATAATCATCAAAGGGACTGGCTTCGGTCAGTCCCTTTTTTCGTTGGGATGGGAGACGCGCCATGTAACCATTCCCCCGCATTTGTTGAAATCTGCCACATTTGCAATTTGCCCTATGTAACCCACTTTTCATCCTCTTTTTTTCGTGGTATCATTATTATAAGAAGGGGGAATTTGCCCTTTTCAAACTTATCTGCCGCGATTGCTTGTCAACCGCCTCCACAATCAGCATGAATGAATTATACACGGCAAATATTGCTCTCAGCGTCTTCGCCATGGCGATTATGCTCTTCTCCCTGCGCGGCGACATCAGCCAATCCAAGATCCGAAACCTGCTCTGCGGCGGCCTGTACGCCACCATCGCCATTTGCGCGCTGTGTGAGTGGTCGGGCGTGCAGATGGATGGCACGCCGCCCGCGCTGATTCCGCTGCATATCGCCGTCAAGACCATCGAACTTTCGCTTGCGCCGCTAATCGGGCTGTTCGCGGGCTGCGTTATCCATCCCTGCCCGCGGAAAGTGGTACACAGGCTGCTGTGCCTTGCGGGCTTCCACGCGCTGCTGGTGCTGCTCTCGGCGTTCACAGGGCTGATATTCTATGTCGATGGGCAGAATTTCTATCACCACGGGTTGCTCTACGTGCTCTACATGCTCGCCTACGGGGGCAGCATGGTGTTCTTCCTCGTGCAGATTTGGTTCGCCTGCCGCGCCTATCAGTACACCGGCGGCACACAGCTGATGCTCGCGACGCTGTTCGTGCTGTTAGGGCTGATGGTGCAGCTGTTCCTGCCGACGGTCAAAATCGACTGGATTACCATCAGCTGCGGTGCGCTAATGATGTCGAAATTCTCCAGCGACATGGTGCTGCAAACCGACGGGCTGACGCAGCTGGTCAACCGCTTGGGCAACGAGCATTATCTGGCGCGCCTGCGCGTGCCTGCTACCATCCTGATGTTCGACGTTGACCGCTTCAAGGACGTCAACGACTGCCATGGGCACTTGATGGGCGACGCCTGCCTGCGGACGATTGCCGGCTGCATCCGCCGCGCGTACGGGAATTACGGGACGTGCTTCCGCGTCGGCGGCGACGAGTTCTGCGTGATACTGACGCGGCGGAACGCGCAATACAACACCATGACGGAGATTTTCCAGCACCTGATGGATGCGGCGCGGGCGGAGAATCCGGTTCTGCCGATGGTATCGGTGGGCTGTTCGCATTTTAATCCGTCAACGGATGAGTTGGCGGAGTCCTTGGCGCGGGCGGACGCGCGGATGTATCAGAATAAGGAAGCGCATAGATAATAGCGCACAGAAATACCGCGGCGAAGTGAGATTTTCGCCGCGGTTTCGCTGATTGATGTTTAAATCACCATTTGTAATCGCCGCATTGCTTGCAGTAGTGCGCTTCCTTTGTATTTGTGAAGCCGCACCGCTTGCAAACCCAGTATTCCGGAATTGGCTCCTCCACTTTGGTGCGCTCGGAAGCGGGCGTTGTCAGGACTTGCTCCCCTGCATCGCCGTCATTCTTCAGCCCCTTATTCTGCCCAAGGTTTTTGTTGATTTCCTTCAGGATGTCGCGTTCCTTCAAGTCCGGCATTGCCGCCACCAGAATATAGGCAATCGCAAAGAAGAAGCAACTCCACTTCCACAGATTCTCGTCGTATCCCTTGTCATTCGCAATCTCGCCGGCTTTCGACGCCATGCAGTAGTTAATTACAAGGAGAACGACCGCGCCAATAAAATACCAAACTTCCTCGTTCATTTCTTTCACCCCCCTCGCTACTTTCCTGTATCATATCCGTTTTTTTCTATTTGTCAAGCATTTTCCTCAATTTTCACATATTTTTTCTGCAATGAAAAATCAGAATACAAAAACACGCATTCCACATTCGGAGTGCGTGCTTTTGTTGATATTACCGATTCACATACGCGTCGATTTCATTCCGGCTGGAGATTTGCAGCTTCTCAAAGATGCTCTCCATGTACGACTTCACCGTGTTGACGGAAACGCCCATCAGCGCGGCGATTTCCTTGTTGCTGCGTCCCTTCGCGGCAAGCATGGCAATCGAAAACTCGTAGGGTGTGAGCGCGTCGGTCACTTGCAGCGTCGAAACGGGGTTGTGAATTTTCATCCACCCGCGGCTGAAGCGATATACCGACTGCACAATCTTGTTGTACGTTTCCGGCTCCTGCTTGCGCAGCGCGCGCTCTACCTGCCCCTGCAAAATGCCGTGATGCTCCACAAACGGGTGGATGTACCCCTCGCGGCTGGCGATGCTCCACGCGGCATCGAACTTCTGCTCCGCGCGTTCATCCTGCTTCAGGCTCATGCAAATCATGCACAGGACGATGTTGAGGTAGATGCTGTCAATGGGGTAGCGCGTGCCTGCCATCAGCAGGGCGGATTCGGCAATGCCCATCGCATGTTCGTATTCGCGCCGGATGTAGAGCGCGTGGGCGATGGCGTACATGGCGAAATACTGCATTCCGGGCGGAAGAATACCGATAGCGGGGCGGATAGGGGTCAAGTCGAGCTTCTCTGAGTGGAAGAACACGCTGATGAGCGCGTCGGTAATGCTGCTGTACAGCCGCCACGAATCGTCGTTTGCGCGCTGCCCGTCCCGCTGAATCATTTCGAGATTCCGGCGGCACTTGGCGGTGTCCCCCGTCTGCAGCATCGCCATCGTGTTGGTAATCAGCGCGGACAGGCGGATTTCGGGGCACTTGCTCGTCAGGTATTTCTCGCTGATTTCGCGGGCTTCCTCGTGTTCATCGCGGAAATAGTGGTGCAGGGCGCGGGCGATGTCGCGTTCCTCCTCGTCGTTCATGGTCAGCAGGAGATTTTGGAAGCCGTTGTCGCACGGGCGGGAAATCAGCGGCATATAGCACTTGGCCATCCGCGGGGGGATTTTTTCCTGCCCGCGCTGCCCGCTCTTGCGCAAATCCGCCGGATGCGGCGTATTCGCCGGAATCAGCCACCCGCCCGATTTCCGGATTGCCCCCTGAATCCGCCCGGTATTCAGGTAGTAATTCACCATGCGGATGGAAACGCCCCACAGCTCCGCTATTTCCTTTACGCTGAGGTAGTCCAATGCGCAGCCCCTCCTTGTTCTCCTTGTTTACGCTTACGGAATTGGCTCCCAAAGCATGGTCGCCGTTCGATTGCCATACGAGCCCTTGGGCAGCATGTAGGAGCGCGGCGTTCCTTCTACGCCGTCGATTTTCCAGCCTACAAAGGTATAGCCCGGGAGGTAGTAGGACGGGTCTTCTTCCGGTGTCCCGAAATAAACTTGGTTGTTGATGGTGTATTGAACCCAATTATATGCTTTGCCGTGGCTCACATAGGTAATGGTGTAGCTCGCCACACGCCACTCCGCCTTGTAAATGCGGTCGCCGGTTGAGCCTTTGGGGATAATCATCGGCGTTGAAGGGAACTGACCGCTGCCATCGAGGACCCAGCCGGAAAATTCGTAGCCCGGACGGTCGGGAGGGATGGGCAGGGTGACGGAATCCTCCACGGTGTAGCGTATCGAAGCTATGACTGCGCCGCCGTTCGTGACCAGTGTGATGGTGTATCTGATCACCTTCCAGTTTGCGGTATACGCCTTGTTCCCCGTCGAACCCTTCGGAATTTTGACGCTTGTCTGCGGCGTCGTGATGCGCTCGCCCGTCCAGCCGACAAACTCGTAGCCGTTGCGGGTCGGGGTTGGCAGCTCGAACTCCTCATCCGTTATGGTGTAAACCACCTTTTCTTGACCGCTGCCGCCGTCCAAATCCATGGTGATGGTGTACTCCGCCAAACGCCACTCCGCCTTGTAACGGAGGTCGCCGGTTGTGCCAGGGTAAATAATGAGCGGCGTGAAAGGGAGCATACCGCTGCCATCGAGGGTCCAGCCGGCAAATTCGTAGCCCGGACGGAGAATGTAAGGCAGGGTGAAGAGATCCTCCACGGTGTATTTTATCGGAGACACGACTGGGCCGCCGTTCGTGTCCAGTGTGATGGTGTATTCAATCACCTGCCAGTTTGCGGTATACGCCTTGTTTCCCGTCGAACCCTTCGGAATTTTGACGCTTGTCTGCGGCGTCGTGATGCCCTCGCCCGTCCAGCCGACAAACTCGTAGCCGTTGCGGGTCGGGGTTGGCAGCTCGAAATCCTCGTCCGTCATGGTGTAAACCACCTTTTCTTGACCGCTGCCGCCGTTCAAATCCATGGTGATGTTGTATTCTGTCAGTTTCCAGTTCTCGATATACGTCTTGTCGCCCGTCGAACCCTTCGGGATGGTCACGTTCGGCTGCGGCGTCGTGATGCCCTCGCCTGTCCAGCCAAGGAACGTGTAGCCCGTGCGGGTCGGGGTCGGCAGCGTTACGGTTTGCTCCACCGTGTAGAAATACACTTCCGACGTGCCCGCATTGCCCCCTTCCAGCAGCGTAATGATGGTGTATTCAATCACCTGCCAGTTCGCGGTGTAAGTGCGGTCGCCCGTGCTTCCTTGCGGGATTTCAATGGTTTTCTGCGGTTCGGCGATGCCCTCGCCCGTCCAGCCGAGGAAGATGTAGCCCGTGCGAACCGGGGTCGGCAGCTGGAACGCTTCCGATTCCACCGTGTACTGGATGGGACGGATCGGATCGCCGCCTGCCGTGTCCATCGTGACGGTATAAAGCTTGTCCGCCGTCAGCGTCAAGGTCAGCGGCGCGTAGGGCATGAGGAAGGAAACCGCGTCGTTCCCCTCGCTGATACTCAGGGAAACAGCCGGGTCGCTCTGGAAAACGTGGATGCCGCGATAGCCCGCTGCGGGCGCGATTTGCACCGTCACCTGCTCACCCGCGCGGCACAGCAGGTCGTTGCCCTCCGCCGGCATGTCGCTGCCCCAGAGGACGTTCTGCGCGTCGATGGTCACGCGCTGCGTGTCCGCCGTCCACGTCAGCGTAACGATGCGCTTTTCTTCGCGCCCCGTTACGGGCAGGAATGCGGCCGTCTCCTCGCCGCGCAGTCCCGTCAGGTGAATGAGGGCACGCTCGTCCGCGCCGAAGTCGCTGCGCTTGAGCTGCGTCACCCACTCGCCGCGCTCCTTATCGAAGGTGAAGCTCGCCACGGCGCCGCTGCGCAGGGTCAGGCTCGGCGTGAAGTAATCCGGGCGCGCGCCGCTGATGCGAACGCGGTAGGTGATGCGCCCGTCCTGCTCGCCATAGCGGTAGACGTACACCGGGAATTCCGCTACCAGCGTGCTGTCATCCGTCAGCGGGAACGCAACATCGCCCTCGCGGGAAAGATAGACATAATTTTCCGCCACAGCAAAGCAGGATTCGCCGCCATTCAGGCGGTAGAGCTTGCTCCACGGGTCTGCGCTGCGCATTTCCGGCAGCAGCACATACTGCTTCTGCAAATCCGGATACTTCTCCGCAAACGCCGCCTCGATGCTGTCCAGCATGTTGACCGCGCCCATCGGGCAGCTGTCGCCCGTGTACTGCACCGTCGTTTCGGTCAACAGCGCGCCGTCCCAATCCGCCGTTTCCAGCTGCATGTCCTTCGCGCTCTGGTCAACAAGGCGGAAGCGCACGGTCAGGCTGATTTTCTTCTCCACCTTCAGCTCGCTGCCCATATGCAGCTGCTGCCCCGGCACAAGCGCGTTCTTGCCCGGATTCAGCACAATATCGCCCGTCGGCAGCGGGTCATCCGTCAGGTTCACGAGGTTCGTCGCAATCCCGATATCGAGATTCATCGGCTTGTCCACCACGATGGTGGAGCGGACATTGCCCTCGCCGTTCAGCGACACATTCCCCGACGCGCCCAGAATCAGTTCCTGAACATCTGCCGCCGCGCCGATGTTCAGCCGCACGTCCTCGTCCGACAGCACATACAGGCGGTCGATTTTGCCGGACGGCAGATTGGCGTTCAGCCCGCCGAGAACCAGCAGATTGCCGTTCATTTCCGGCGCATTGAACTCCGTGTCGCCCAGATGGTCAAAAATCGCGTCGCCGATGAAGGACTCCGGCGGCTGCGTGTCCTTTTTCAACACGGTGATGCCAAATCGCCCGATGTTCTCCTGAAACGCCGGGTCATCCCAGTCCGTATTGTCCCACATGCCAGCGCCGATTTCTTTCGCCAGCCGCTCCAGCGCCGAGTCCTTGCCCTGTGGTGTCTGGTTCTTGTTGATGGTGTTCAGTGTGTTCAGCGCACTCATGTTGTTTTCCACAATCATGGCCGCCGATGCTGTACCCGCCCAAATGATGCTGCATAAGAGCAGGAAAATGGTGCTCCATCGTGCGATTCGCTTCATGCTTCTTCCTCCTTGCTGATAGCTTCCGCGGGCTTTTTTTCCATAGAAATCGCCCTTCTGGTTTCAGTATACCATTGACAAGCGCTGTTTGCCACCGCCATTCAATGGATTAATTGGACGTTTCCCTGCCCTTTTCCTGCTGAAAATTCCTGCATTCACGCAGTTTTCCCGTCAATTCGCGCATGTTTTCCGCCGGATGCACCTTTCCAAGGCAGGAAATATCGGTTGCCAAGGATGGCAAAGTGTATCTTTCCAACATACGAAAAAAGGCGAACCGGTTTTGAAGCCGATTCGCCCGTGGATTTGTCCAAACTTGGATGGAATTACTTGGCGATGGTGCAGTGCATGAAGTACTTGTAGCCCAGCGGGTTGGAGAAGAAGCCCTGCACGGAGTCGTCGATCATGTAGATGTCGGTGTAGTAGTACAGCGGCACGATGCAGCCGGTATTCATCAGCATATCTTCCGCGATGTGCATCATGGCATAACGGTTCGTGCTGTTGGTGCAGCTCTTGATGGTAGAAATCAGCACGTCATAGGTTTCCGCCCAAGTGCCATTCTCCACCTTCACGTCGTAGCCGTAGGGGGTCAGGTCGAGGTTGTAGATCTTCAGATCCGCATTCGCGCCCTTGCCGAACTGCACGTCGTTGTTGCCGGAGCCGGTCACCCACATGTCGAGGAAGCAGATCGGGTCGTTGTAGTCGGCAATCCAGCCATTGCGGGCAATGGAGTAGTCGCCGGACTTACGGGTGTTCAGGAAGGTGTTCCATTCCTGGTTGGTCAGGTTCATGGTGATGCCGACCGCAGAAACCGCGCTCTGGAGGTATTCGCCAATCGCCTTGTGGGCTTCGGAGGTGTTGTAGAGGTAGGTCAGGGACGGGAAGTTGGTGAAGACGCCGTTCGCCTCGTCGTAGGTGTAGTACTTCTTCAGGGTCTCAACCGCCTTGTCGAAGTTCGCCATGTAGACGTCTTCGTCGTCGGTCACGTCGTAGTAGCCGGTGATGCCTTCCACATGGCCCGCGTTCTTGTAGAACTCAGAGCCGTCCGCATCGGTCATGCCCATAGGAACGAAGCTGGACGCAGGCACCTGACCCGCCTGACCGATTTCTTCAACGATGTAGTTGCGGTCGAACAGCAGACCAATCGCCTGACGGATTTCTGCGCGCGCCGCTTCCGCTTCTTCGGGGGTCATGTTCGCGAGCACGTCAGCGGGCAGGATTTCTTCGTTGATGTTCCAGCAGACATAGTAGGTACCAATCTGACCGGCAATAACGAATTCCGTCGGATACTGTTCCTTCAGGGAAGCGATTTCAGAGGTGGGAACGTCGTCGATCAGCTGCCAGTCGCCCTTCTGGAAGTTCGCCAGCATGTTGTTCGCGTCGTCGGAGAGGTAGAAGTCCAGCTCGTCCATCGTGACCTTGTCCACCGCATGATAGTAGGGGTTCTTGGTCAGGGTGATCTTGCTGTTGTGTTCCCACGCGGTCATGGTGTACGGGCCATTGCCGATGTAGGTGGAAGGATCGGTCGCCCACGCTTCGTTGGCGACGACGTCCTCACGGACGGGCATGTACGCCGGGAAGGCGAGCAGCTCGTTCCAGTAGGCAACGGGGTTGTTCAGGGTAACGGTCAGGGTCTTTTCGTCCACGGCGGTCACAGCGAGGTTTTCCGCCTTGGGGTCGGAGCCGTCCGTAGTGTAGCCCTTGATGACTTCAAACATGTAGCCATAGTCCGCGCCCAGCTCGGAGGAAGCAGCGCGCTTCCACGCGAACTCGAAGTCCTTGGCGGTCAAATCCTTGCCGTCGGACCACTTCAGGCCGTCAACGAGCGTGTAGGTGTACGTCACCGTGCCGTCGTCATTGACCACCGGATCCGGCAGTTCCACCGCGCAGTCCGGCACGATTTCCAGCTTGCCGTCGTCGGTCTGCGCCCAAGTGGACAGGCCTGCGAACAGGTGAGCGACCATCGTCGCGCCGTCCACAGCGGAGTTCAGCGCCGGGTCAAGCGTATCAGGCTCGGACGCGATGCAGACAGCCATGTACGTCTTGCCGTCTTCGGCGACAGCGCACAGGGTGCAGGTCACCATCATTGCGATGGCGAGCAGGAGAGCAGTCAGCTTCTTCATGAAAAAACCTCCCTTAATATTCTGTGACAGCCTTGCTTTTCGTAGACTGTCTGTATCAAAAATGCGTGTTGACGCATCCTTGAAGCAATTTTTTTGCGCGGATAAACACGCGGGCACACTATGCCAGTGTCACCAACTCAATCGCGCGAAAGGGTCAAGGGACGAAGTCCCTTGCAGGGTGCAGGGGCAGCGCCCCTGCCGGAGTCCAGAGGCAGAGCCTCTGGCGTCTCCCCTTTTACCCCAATTCCTTCACCCGGTGGCAAGCGACGAAGTGCCCCTTCTCGACTTCGTTGAAGGGCGGCATCGACTGCGCGCAGGCTTCGGTGGCGTAGGGGCAGCGCGTGCGGAACGGACAGCCCGACGGCGCGTTCAGGGGACTTGGAATGTCGCCGGAGAGGACAATGCGCTTGTTTGCGCGCGCCGCCTTCGGGTCAGGCAGCGGAACGGCGGACAAAAGCGACTTGGAGTACGGGTGCAGCGGGTGATTGTAGATTTCCTCCGCCGACGCCAGCTCCACCATCTTGCCCAGATACATCACGGCGATTCTGTCCGAAATGTGCCGCACAACCAGCAGGTCATGCGCAATGAACAGGTATGTCAGCCCCAGCCGATCCTGCAAATCATCAAACATGTTGATGACCTGCGCCTGAATCGACACGTCCAGCGCCGACACCGGCTCGTCGCAGACGATGAATTCCGGATTCACCGCCAGCGCGCGGGCAATACCGATGCGCTGACGCTGACCGCCGGAAAACTCGTGCGCGTAACGCGAGGCATGTTCGCTGTTCAGTCCGACATAGCCCAGCAGCTGCAAAATGCGCTCCTCCCGCTCCTTCTTGGAGGAATACAGGTGGTGCACATCCAGCGGTTCGCCCACGATGTCCGACACGGTCATGCGCGGGTTCAGCGAGGAGTACGGATCTTGGAACACCATCGTCGCCTTCGTGCGGAACTTCTGCAAGTCCGCTTTCGTCTTGACGGGCTTGCCATCGTAAATGATTTCGCCCGCCGTCGGCTTGTACAATTGGAGGATGGTGCGCCCAACAGTCGTCTTGCCGCAGCCGGATTCGCCCACCAGACCGAGCGTTTCGCCCTTGTTGATGGTGAAGGACACATCGTCGACCGCCTTCAGCGGCTTGGTGCGGAAGAAGCCCATGTTGATGTCAAAGTACTCTTTCAGTCCTTTGACTTCCAGCAGCGGCTGGTGCATCTGCGCTTCAGACACAGGGCACTCCTCCTTCCTCCGTGATGCTGCCGTCCTCAACGCCCTTCTTGACGTTCATCCAGCAGGTTGCCATATGGTCGTCATTGATGAGCATCCGAACCGGCTTCTCTTTCAGGCAAATCTTCATCGCCGCCTCGCAGCGGGGCGCGAACGGGCAGCCTTTGGGCATGTTCAGCAGGTCAATCGGCGTACCGGTAATCGGCTCCAGGCGCTGTCCGTTGTTCTCCGCCGTCGGGATGGAGCGCATCAAGCCCTTCGTGTACTCATGGCGCGGGTTGTAGAAGATTTCATCCGCCGTCCCCTGTTCGCAGATAGACCCGGCGTACATGACGATGACCTCGTCGCACATCTGGGCGACAACGCCCAAGTCGTGCGTAATCATGATGATCGCCATGCCCATCTTCTTCTGCAAATCGCGCATCAAATCAAGAATCTGCGCCTGAATCGTCACGTCCAGCGCGGTCGTCGGCTCGTCGGCAATCAGGATGTCCGGCTCGCACGCCAGCGCCATGGCAATCATTACGCGCTGCCGCATACCGCCCGACAACTCGAACGGGTACTGCTTCATGCGCTTTTCCGGTTCGTTGACGTTGACCAGCTTCAGCATCTCCACCGCGCGTTCGCGCGCCTGATGGCGGTTGCGGTCGGTGTGCAGCAGAATCGCTTCCATCAGCTGCCGACCAATGGTGTAAGTCGGGTTCAGGGACGTCATCGGGTCTTGGAAGATAATCGAGATGCGATTGCCGCGCACGGAGCGCAGCAGCTTCTCGTCCGCGCCGACCAGCTCCTGCCCGTCGAATTTCACGCTGCCGCTGACGATTTTGCCCGTCGGCGCAAGAATCTGCATGATGGAATACGCCGTGACGCTCTTGCCCGAACCGCTTTCGCCCACGATGCCCAGCACCTTGCCGTGGTCAAGGCGGAACGAAACGCCATCCACCGCCTTGACTTCGCCCGCGTCGGTGAAGAAGGATGTATGCAGGTCATTGACTTCCAGCAATGCCATTTGGTCCAGCTCCTTTCATCACGCATTCAGCTTCGGGTCAAATGCGTCGCGCAGGCCGTCGCCGAACAGGTTCAGGCTCAGCACGATGAGGCAGATGACCACGGCGGGGATAATCAGGCGATAGGTGTAGGAATAGATGCCGTTGAGCGCGTCAGAAGCCAGCGAACCCAGCGAAGGCATCGGCGCGTTGACGCCCAGCCCCAGGAAGGACAGGAAGCTTTCGGTGAAAATCGCGTTCGGAATTTGCAGCGCAGTCGAAATAATCACGACGCTGATGCAGTTCGGCAGAAGGTGCTTGCGGATAATCCACCGCGCCTTCGCGCCCGTCGCCTGCGCCGACAGCACGTACTCCTGCTCACGGAGGGACAGAATCTGACCGCGAATCAGGCGCGCCATGCCCACCCAATAGAGCAGGCCAAAGACGATGAACATGCTGATGATGTTCGAGCCGATTTTCTCTAAGATGGTGCCTTCCACATGCAGCACCTGCCCCAGCACGACCGCCAGCAGGATGATGACCAGCATGTCCGGCAATGAGTAGATAATATCGACGATGCGCATGATGAACAAGTCCACCCTGCCGCCGAAGTATCCTGCGACTGCGCCAATCATCATGCCAATCACCAGCACGATGATGCTGGCGAAGAAGCCGACGGCGAGGGAAATGCGTGTTCCATAGACGACACGGATGAAGTAGTCGCGTCCGTGCGCGTCCGTGCCGAAGATGTGCGGGAAAACAGATTCCCCTTTGTCGATTTTCTTCAGTTCCGTCTTACCGTACTGGAACGGTGCGAGGTTGTTGTAGCTGTTGTCCATCGGGCGGCCCTTCGTCTGCCCCAGCATCTGGTCATACGAATACGGCCAGAACATCGGGATGATGATGGAGGACAGCGTAATCAGCACAATCAGAATCAGGCTGATGGTCGCTACCTTGTTCTTCAGCAGGCGTTTCACGCCATCGCGGAAAAAGGTCGAGGACGGCCGCATCCGGGAGATGACTTCCTTTTCCTCCGCCGTCGCGGGCATGAAGGAATCCACATCCAGATGCAGGCTAAAGGGCTTTTTCTTGTTCATCATCATGGTGCAGATGCCTCCTTATTCGTAATCAATGCGCGGATCAGCCACCTTGTAGAGCAGATCGCTGATCAGATTCATAATCACGATTAAAGAGGCGAGGAAAATGGTCGTCCCCATAATCATGGTGTAGTCGCGGTTGGTGATGCTGGATACGAACTGGCGGCCGATGCCCGGCACGGCGAAAATCTGCTCGACGACCATCGAGCCGGTGACGATGAACGCCAGCATCGGACCGAAATAGGTGATAACCGGAATCAGCGAGTTCTTCAGCGCGTGACCGAAGATAATTTTCTTGCCCGAAACGCCCTTGGCGCGCGCGGTGCGGATATAATCCTGCCCCAGCACGTCGAGCATGGAGGAGCGCGTCAGGCGCGTGATGTAGCTCATCGGGTAGAGCGCAAGGGTGATAATCGGGAGGATCAACCCTTCGGCCGTCGCGCCGTTCGCGGGTACCCAGCCTAACTTGACTGAGAACACTATCAGCAGGAATGACCCCATAATGAACGACGGCATGGACACGAACGCGGTTGTAATCACCATGATAATCTTATCCAGCACGGTGTTGCGCCGCAGCGCCGCCAGCGCGCCGAGGACGATGCCGGCAATCGCCGCGCTGAACGCCGCAATCAGCCCAAGCTTTGCGGAGGTCTTCATGCCATCCAGAATAATGTCGATGACCTGACGGCCGCGCTGCTTCAGGCTCGGCCCGAAGTCCAGTTTCGTCACCACGTCGCGCAGATACGTCACATACTGTTCGCCCAGCGGCTTGTCCAGCCCGTACTTGGCCTCCAGCGCCGCCTGCGCTTCCGCGGAAATTGCCTTTTCACTTGCGAACGGTCCACCCGGAATCGAGTGCATCACGAAGAACGTCACCGTGATAACAATCCAGATGGTCAGCAGCGCCAGCAGCACGCGCTTGAGGATATAAAACAGCATCTTGGAATTCATCCGCTCCACCTTCCCGGCAGGGGCGCTGCCGCGTCTGCCTGCGTTTCTTGTTCATCGACACGCCAAACCAACCGGCTTCACCGTGTCGATGCTTTATTATGCAACACTGTATGGAGAAAATCAAGTGTTTTGTTGCACAAACTGTGTTTTTTTTATGTTTTTCTCGTGTATTTTGAATATTTTCGTCCAAGTTGTTGCATTTATCAAGTTTTTCTGCAAGTCCCTGTTCATTTTTGCGCACAAAAAATGCAGGACGCTCATTCGTCCTGCATCATGGTAACGAAGTGAATTACTCCGCTGCCGCCAAGCTGCCGAAGATCTCCAGCGGCATGTTTTCCAGCGCGTCGCCCACTTCCTTGCTGGCAACCTGGAACGTCACAGCGAGAACCGTCTCGTCATCAAGGAAGGTGTACAGCGCCAGCACGGTGTCGCCCGGCGTGTACATCAGGCAATAGTTTTCGTTGACATACAGCTCAGCGAGCATTTCTTCCGTCGCGCCCGCGTCCTGAATGCCTTGCAGCAGCGTTTCAAAGCTCATCGCGGACAGCTGCGCCGTAATGCTGACCGTCTGGTCGGCGTTGACGGCGAAGAGCAGGATGTTCTCGGCGTTTTCCGTGCCTGCGGGGACTTCCTGAACCGCCCAGTCCGCCGGAATCTGCATCGTCAGACCCGTTTCACCAAGCGCAACCGTCTGCGCCTCGAAGCTGACATTCATTTCAACTGCCGGCACTTCCGCTTCTTCCTCCGCGAACGCAAAGGCGGTGCAGCACATCATGAGCGCCATCAGGAGAGCAAGGAGTTTCTTCATATTTGTTTCCGTCCTTTCATTTCCAGCATGATTCGGCTGATTTTTTTTCCATATTGAACAGCCACATCTGGTAACATTTATGATACCAAATGCAAGCCGCTTTTGCAATACACTTTCGCGCAGGAAAACGGTTGATTCGCGCGGATTTGGGATTTCAGAATGAAGCAGCTTCCATTTTCATTCGGAAAATGCGAGTGAAGTAACTTTTATTTACTTTTCAATTCTCACCAAAACAAACAGTTGATTCTTTCCGTAAAAGCGGACTTTGCTTCCCTCCCCCATCACAAAAAACGGGGCACTGCGAGAGCTTTCGCCCCCCCGCAGCACCCCGCCATCCGCGGATGCGCAATTCCGCATTGTCCCTTACTTCTTCGTCCAGTCCTGCTTTTCGCCGATGCCGTAGTTTGCCGGCAGCACGTCGTCATCAACCAGCACGAAGCCCAAATCCGCCGTGTAGGTCGTACTGGCGGAGGTCACCTGCACCGGGTTCGATTCACCGTTCTCGCCCAGAATCGACGCAATCAGCGGAATATCCGTGCGCATACGCGTCGGCACAACTTCCGCCGGGTAGATGGGCTTGAGCGTGTACACGCCGGGATACAGGTTCTCGAAAGTGTAGTAACCGTACGCGTCGGTTGTCGTTTCCGCGACGAGCTGGTCGTTTCGCCACAGCTCGATGCGCATGTCGCCCAGACCGAGTTCGCCCGCGTCCTGCAGGCCGTTGCCGTTCAGGTCAAGCCAGCAGAAGTCGCCCAGCGTGCCCGGCTGCACCGCGCCAATATTCTGTTCCAGCTGATGCTGGCTCATGCGCAGGGCAATCAGGTCGCTCTCTCCCTCGCGGGCGGTGTAGGTCGTCATCACGCTGATGTTCTGCCCGTCCTTGAGGCGCGTGTCGTCCTTTTCTACGACGACGTAGCCGTTCGGGAGCGTCACACGCAGACGGTAGTTGCCCGGCATCAAGCCGTCAAAGCGGTAGATACCGTCCTCGCCCGTCGTCGCGTTTTGCAGTTTGCTGCCCTTTTCGTCCAGCAAGATAACCTCCGCGCCGGACAGGGGCGCAATCTCGCCCGCGTTGTCGCACCAGACCATGCCGCCGATGCTTGTGTCAATCTTCAAGCCCAGCATCGGAGCAGTGTAGTTGTTGTTTTCGCTAATTTCAATTTCGGTCATGACGAGCTGACTGCCCTCGGTGGTGAAGGTGCTGTCGCCCAGACGCGCCGCCTGCGTACCTTCCTTGAGGTCGTAGGCAAGGCTGTACACGCCGGGGGCAATGCCGTCGATGGCGAACCGCCCATCCGCATCGGTCTGCACCTGCGCAAACACCGCGCCGGTTTCATCCAGCAGGGTCAGCGTCTCGTTTTCCGGGGTGATTTCGCCCGCGTCCATGCGCCCGTTGTCATTCTCATCCACCCAAACCTGACCGGACATCTTCGACGGAATCACGCCGCCAAGCGCCTGATTCAGCCATTCCTCGCCCAGCCCGATTTCGATGTTCACCTGCTGCTCGTTCAGCCCGTGCGTCAGCGGCAGGGTCACATTGCCGTCCAGCTTGGAGAGCACCATGCCCTCCGGGAAGCGCAGGGTCAGCGTGTAGGCGTCCGGCCGCATCCCGGTGAAGCTGTACGCGCCCGTCGCATCGGTGAGGACGGTCTGCTCCGTCAAATCCTCGCGGGAGGGGGTCAGAATCAGCGTCACGCCGGCAAGCGCCGCTTCGTTTGCATCCTGCGCGCCGTTGCCATTGTGATCGGCAAACACCATGCCTTCAATGTCGCCCAGAGCCAGTGCGCCGCACAGGGGCGCGGTGACTTCTTCGCCCACGCTGATGGTAAAGGAATCCGTCGTGCCGTCGGAATCCGGCGCGATGGTGTTGCCGCCGTCCGTCAGGGGAGCAAACACGCCGTCGCCCGGCAGCTCGTAGCGCAGGCGGTACGTTCCGGGCAGCACCGCGTCAAACAGGAAGCTGCCATCCGCGCCGATGGTGCGGGTCGCCACGTCACCGGTTTCGTCCATCAGGTGAACCACCGCGCCGAGCAAGCCGCCTTCATCCGCGTCGCGCAGGCCATTGTCGTTCTTGTCGGCAAACACCACGCCGGACACATGTCCGGGGGTAATCATGCCGATATCAAGACCCGTCAAATCCGCGCCCATTTTGAGCGCCACCGGTTCGCTTTCGCCCGCGCCGCCGGAGAGGTTGCGGAGGATATTGCCGTCGCCCGTGCGTGTGAACGCCAAGCCGTGGTTCGCGGTCGCGCTCACGGTGTACTGCCCCGGCGCAAGGTCATCGAAGGTATACACGCCGCTGCGGTTCGTTTTCGCCGTGCGGGTATTGCCGTTTTCATCCGTCAGGGTGACGGTGAAGTTGTTGACCATCTTTTCCGCGTCCATCCGGCTGCCGGAGAAGTCGTCATCCAGATACACCGTGCCGGAGATGCTGCCGTAAGTAATCGCGCCGATGGCCATCGTCATCTCGCTGTCGTTCTCCAGCACCACGTCGGAAATCGTGTACTCGCGGCGGTCAGTGCCGGGAGCGAACAGGTTGCCGTACTCGCCATCGCCCGCGATGGTGTACACATAGCCTTGCGGAATCGTCGCTTTGACGCGGAACGTGCTGCCGCGGATGTTGGCGAAGGTGAAGCGCCCGTTCTCGTCGGAGACGGTGTTCAGCAGCTCCTTGCCGATGGCCTGACGGTACAGGACGACCTTCACGCCTTCCAGCGTCTTTTCGCCCTCGTCGTACACGCCGTTGTTGTTTTCATCCAGGAAGCAGATGCCGTTGATGTCAGAGCCCTTCATCACGCCAAGGAGGACTTCCTCCAAGTCACCGCGTTCAAGAATCACCTGATCCGTTTCGGAGCGCTTGAATTCACTGGTGATGATAGAGCGGCGATTACCGCCCGTCTGGCTGTAGCGCGCAAACACCAAGCCGTCCGGCAGGCTGTATTCGACATTGTATGTGCCGTAGCGCATTTGACCGATGTAGAACTTGCCGTCCTCGCCGCTCTCGGTTTCGTACACCAGACCGTTTTTCACGCCGACGGCGCGGATTTTGATGCCCGCCTGACCGGGTTCACCGTCCTGATACACGCCGTCGTCGTTTTCATCCAGCCACACAAGACCCTGCAGCGCCGCCATCGTCATCACGCCGACGCCCACGTCGGTCACAGAACCGGCTTCGAGGGTCAGCGGCACGCTGCTTTGCACTTGTTCGGTCGTTTCATCCATGATGGACATGTTCGCGCTGACATTTTTGCCGTGCGCACCATGGCCGAAGCCCGCGGGCAGCTCGCTGCGCAGGACGTACGTCCCCGCCGGCACAGCCAGCGACACTTCGCCGTTCTTGTCCGTTTCGCCGGATGCCACAACAACCTCCACGCCGTTGACTTCGGTGATGAGGCTCATCGTCGCGCCGGACACGCCTTCCTCGTATTTCCCGCGTGAACCGTTGTTATCGTTATCGCGGAAGGCGTGGATGGTCAGTGCCGCCGGATTCGCCGCCTTCGCGGTCACAGTCGCGGGTTCGTCGCTAATGACGAGCGCACCGTTGGCAAGGGTCACGCCCGCGTCATAGCGGACGACGTACGTCCCGTATTCGAGGAACTCCGCCTGCCAAGCGCCGTTTTCATCCGTCACCGCTTCCGCCGCGACTTCGCCCGCCTGATTGACCAGCTGCACCTGCACGCCGCTCATCGGCTGACCGTCCAGCCCCAGCACCACGCCGGAAGCGTCGCCGGTGGCATGGTTCGCCAGCGCCGGCAGCACAACAGTTTCGCCCGCGCCGATTTCCACCAGAATGCTCGCCGTCACGCCCGTATCGGTCGTGCTGAGCGTCCAGCCCTCGGTGTCATACAAGCCGCGCGGCAGGGCTGCCGTAATCTGATAAGTATCAGGATACAGGTCGTTCAGCGCAAACGCGCCGCTGACCGTCATCTGTTCGCTCATCCGCTGGCCGGAAATCGTCACTTCCGCCGGGGCAGACAGATCGTCGATGCTGCCGGTCATGCCGCCGCTGAGCGTCAGATCCAGTTCATAACGGCTGGTCTGCATCGCCTGAATGTTCACCAGCCACTGTGCCTGACCCTTCTGCAGGTTCGGCCAGCCGTTCACACCCGTCAGCAGCGTACCTTCCGGCAGCGTCACCGTGACGGCGTATGTTCCGTGGAAGAGGTCGGCTTCCTGCACCGTCTCGCCATCGGTCAGGTAACCCGTGCGGGTCGTTTTGCCGTCCTCGCTGACAATCTGGTACGCCACTGCCGCGTTCACGCCGCGCATGAGCATCGTCAGCGTGCCGTCCACGGGTTCAGGGGTAGGGGACGGCGTAGGCGTGGGCGTCGGGCTCGGCGTGGGCGTCGGGCTCGGGGTCGGGGTCGCCGTCGGGGTTGGTGTCGGCGCTTCCGTGGGTTTCTCCGTCGGTTCCTCCGTCGGATTCTCGGTCGGCGCTTCCGTCGGCGCTAATGTCGGGGTCGCCGTCGGCGTGGGCGTAGGCGTTGCCGTCGGTGTCGGTGTCGGGGTCGGGGTCGGAGTAGGAGTAGGAGTAGGGGTGGGTTCAGGCGTGGCGGTCGGCGCCATCGTCGGCGGCACATAGTAATAGGAAGCGTTCACCTTCGTCACGGAATCCGCACCCGTGTAGCGCTCAATGTTGATAATCTTGTCGCGCCAGCTTTCAATGGCCAGCGAAGCCTTCGTCATTCGCAGGGTATACAGCCCCGTATGAATCGCCGCCGGCAGGGCATAGTCGCCCCGGCTGTCGGTGTCGAAGGAGAGAATCGTCTCGCCGCGCTCGTTAATCAGGTCAAAAGAGGAGCTGCTCTCCGTGTGCACGGTGAACAGACCCGTGTCCGTCAGCACAGCAATGACCGCTTTGTTCAGCCGTCCATCGACAATCGACACGGTGTAGCTCGCCGCCATAACGGCATCCTCCGGCATCGTTTCCGCCACCGGGACAAGCTGCACATTGCCCGTACCGGGGACGGAAATCGGGTCGCTGCCGAAGTCGGTCAGGCGAATCGTGCCGACCGCCTCCCCGTTCTGCATGACGGTAAAATCGCCCGTGAATTTCCGGGATTCATACGTTCCCGCGCTTGTGGCATACATGCCCAGAAAATCCACTTGCAGCATCGTCAGCTCCGATGCCGCAGCCGCGGGGAGCAGCATCAGCAGCATTCCCAGCGCGAGCAGGAGTGACAGAAATCGCTTGCCAAGCATCCTCATCTTGCCTGTTCCTCCATCTGAATCATCCGCAAGCCGTGCGGAGTAAAGTCACAGAATAATCCATGTACTATGGTAAAGCAATCCGCCCGACTTGTCAACCATTCCGCGCATATTTTTACAATTGGATTGCTTTTCTGGTCGAAAATCAGTATGTTCCGGCAATGAAAAAGAAGGCTGACTTTTTCAGTCAGCCTCCCATGCGGATACTATTTCCAAATGAGAATGCGCCGAGATGCACCGCAAATGATTCGTTCTGGCTAACGCAAACGCCAGCATGGGAAAGGCGCAAGCAGATGGCACAGGCCAATGCAGGAAATCGTATCAGTTGCTGCCGCCCATCAGCAGGGTCAGCATGCTCTCCGGCAGACTCATCAGCAGGGTCATGGGCAGGTTCTGCAGGTTGTTCATCACCTTGACGAACCACGTCTGGAACTCACTGTCCGTCATCGCGCCCAAATCCTGCGCCTTGCTCACGTCCAGCGCGTCCTTCGCGTCGCAGGTGCGGGTTTCCGCCGTGATGGTCACAACGTCCAGACCCATGAAGCGCACCAGCACATCCACCTTGCGGACGCCCTGTTCGCCGTCCATCGTCGTAGCGGTCGTCACCACAACGCCGAAGCCCTGCTCGACACCGTCCACCGTTTCCTTGATTTCCACATCAACAACGCTGCTGTCCGTGCCGACGCCCTTGCCGCTGACGTTGATTTCAACGGAGTCTTCGCCAGCATAGGCGGTCAGGTTCGCCGTGAAGTTCTCCAAGTCGCCTGCGAAGGTCAGCGTCGCCGCGGTATCTTCCGCGCTCTTGATGGTCACAAGCCACGTCGCCACGCCGTCCGCCGTGTTGCGGGTCATCGTGAAGGACATCGGCAAGGGTTCTTCGCCGCCGTTGTTGATCTTCACCGAAGCCGTCATGCGAACCAGCTCGCCTGCTTCAGTCATCCAGTATTCGTAAACGATGTCATCCGCATAGAGATCTGCTTCATCAAGCTCTTTCAGCAGGTCGTCCCAGCTCGTGTCAGCAGCGGAAAAAAGCGCATCCATGTAAGCGCCGATGCTCGGAACGCTGTGGATCATCTCCAGCAGGGCTTTCGTCATCTCGGCAATCTTTTCCGGCGGAACTGTGACTTTGACGTAGTTCTTCGCCGCGTCGCAGTCGCCGGGCTGCTCGGTCACTTCTGCCATTTCTGCACCGGACAGTATTTCGTTCATCATGGTCATGAACGCCGTGGTGTCCGCCTGCGTCAGTTCTTCCATGAGCTGCTCTTCCGTCATGCTGCCCAGATTCGCCGATGCTTCCATCAGGGCAGTGTATTCCGCATTGCCGCTCAGCTGTTCCTTCGATTCTTCAATCGCCTTGTCGATCTCCTCGTCGCTCTGACCGGACATCTTCATCGTCGCGCGGAGGGCTTTTTCCTTGATGGCTTCCACGTCCTTGCTGTTCACAGCAATCACGCCGCCCAGCAGCGCGCTGGACACATACATCAGCTGGTTTTCTTCCGCAGCAGTCGTCAGCGATGCCATACCCAGCACGCTCTTGCCGCTCAGGTTGAGGTCAAAGCCAGCTTCGTCGCCCTGCTGATAGCCGGTCAGGGACAGCGCCGCCAGCAGGTCGTTGATGGCAGCCATCGCGGTGTCATCCCCGCCCAGCGCCGCCACGAGGTCAGCGTTCAGGTCGTGGATAGTGATGGTGGTTTCCTGACGCGCGGCATTGTCCCACACGCTGTTTTCCGCCATCGAGGTCAGGGGCATCGCCAGCATCATGATGCTGAGCAGTACCGCAAGCAATTTCTTCATGGGGTTTTCCTCCTTGTTGTTTGGTTTCCCTTTTTCTTTATAGCGAACACTGCGGGGCAGTGATGCTTTCGGTTGATGTTAGTCGGCGTTATCCAAAATGATGGTGCTGCTCGGCAGCGTCGTCGTACCGTCCATGAGCTGCCGCACGCTGTTCGGCAGATTCATCAGGATGCGCGGCAGAATCTGCGAAATGCTCGTCGCCAAGGTCAGCATGTAGGCGTTGAAGCGCGCACTGCTGATTTCGCCCAAGTCCAGCACGTCGCCGTCGGACAGCAGGGGGCGCGGTTTGCACGAAAAGGTCGTCGTGTAGATGGTCAAGCCGACTTCACCGCCAGACAAGAGCCGAATTCTCGACTCCCGATATACACTGCTGCTCGAACCAGACGTAAACACGCCGAATTGTATGCCGCTGTCCGTCCCGTTCGCTTCGGAGGTCGTGCGCACTTCTACATCGACCCTCCCGCCCCTGCGGTTCGGCTCAACCGTCAGCGAAATCGTCGTCTGCGTCTGGTCATCCGGCATAAGCACCAGTTCGGCATTCTTTTCACCGATGGTGAGGCGTCCCGTCGTGCTGTTCTCTTCCTTTTCCAGCGTCCAGTCGTACTGCAAGCCGTCCGCCAGCGTGTTCCGGTTCAGCGTGAACGTGACGGGCTTCAGGATTCCCTCGGTCGGCTCCACCTCGGACATTCTTTCCGCCCAGTCCGGGAGCGCGGAATAGTTCACAATCAGCTTGACAAGCTGCCCTTGCGCATCCGTGTACAGCGTCACCTGCGCGTCGCTGTACAGCATTGTCTGCTGACGCACCTGCGCCGCCCAGTCGATTTCCTGCGGCACATACTCTTCCGTCGTCGTCTGCGACATGAACTGCATCAGATTGTCATAATCCGCCGCCAAATCCGCGAAGTTCTGGACGACAGGCACTTGCATCGCCGTTTCCAGCAGAATCGCCAGCCGATTGACCAGCTGTTCGTTCGTCAGCGTGAACGTACACACCTGTATCACCGGGTCACAGCCTTCGAGCTGCTCCGTCACAGGGTCAATCGTCATGGACGGCTGATATTCCGCCAAGCGGCGCTGCATCTCCGTAAAGTCAATCGCCACAAGGCTATTCAGCACTTCTTCCGCCTGCACGTTTTCCGTGAAGAGGGGATTTTTGAGTACCTTCGCCGTCATTGCGCCCATCTGTCCCACCTGCGCAATCTGCTCCGCGTAGTACCCAGAGGATACCGTCTCGTTGATGACTTCCGCCGTAAGACCGCGCTGGCTGAGCTGCTGGCGGTACACCAGCTCCCCGAAATGCTGCATGTCCTCGTCGAGGTTCAGATACAGCGTCTCGCCCAGCAGGTCACTGCTGACATAGACATCCGCGCCGCTGAACTGCACGGCATAATCGACAATAGGCTGGTCGTTCAGCGTCACCTCATAGGCGGCTGACGTTGTCCCCTGCTGATAGACTATCACCCGCAGGGCATCCAGAAAGTCATTTACGGCTTTTTCCTCCGCTTCGTCGATGTCCGCCCCCAGCACCTTCGCATTGAAGTCTTTCAGGAAAATGACTGTCCTTGTCGCGCCGGGCGCACTTTCCTCCGCAAAACCACACATCGGCACCAGCATCGCCAGCGTCAGCAGAATCGCAAGCAGCTTCTTCATTCGTCAGCCTCCTTGACATTCGTTTGTGCGCTTTTCAGCATTCCATTACCATTATATCAAAAAAAACACCTGTTGCAAGCGAATATGCGCAAGTTTTACAATTCCGTGCCCCAAAGATGCAAATTTGCGCCTGAAAGCGCAGCTTCGCGGAAAAATGCTTGATGCCGTCATGCAAAATTTCTGTGAATGGCGCAAAAGCCCGCTTTCCCCTCTTGTGAAGCGCGAAAAAATATGCTACAATAGATAGAGTATTCCGGATTACTGAAAGGAGCTAATTCGCATGGAATTTCTGACCAAGCTTTTGGGCATCGCCACCGCCGTTGCGGAAACCACCACCACCACCGGTGCTGCCGACCCTGCCGCCGTCACCACGGATTCGGCCGCTGGCGGCATTGTCGGTATTCTCTTCAGCCTTCTGCCGCTGCTGCTGGTTTTCGTCCTGATGTACTTCATGATGATTCGCCCGGAGAAGAAGCGCCGCAAGAAGGAGCAGGACATGCTCGCGTCCCTGAAGAAGGGCGACCGCGTGTGCACCATCGGCGGCATCTACGCCACCATCGAGAGCATCAAGGACGACACCATCACCCTGAGCGTCGGCAAGGGCGACCAGACGATGGTTGTTGCGCGCTGGGCGATTCGCTCGGTGGAAGATGTGACCATCGAGAACGAGACCGAATCCTTGAACTAATCGCAAAATTCCCGGCTTCGTGCCGGGTTTTTTTGTGCCCGATTTTTCCGCCGCGCATATGCTGGGAGTGAACAGCTCACACGATGGGAGGAATCGCCATGAATCAGCGTCCGAATTGCTGCCGTCCCATGCCGCCGCAAGCGCCTTGCCCGTCCAGACCGCCTTGCCCGCCGAACCCCGCTTGCCCGTCTTATCCGCCGACGCAGAAGGGCGTTTTATTGCCGCGAATCCTCGCCAGCGGGCGGGAGTGGCAGCGCCGCGCGTGTGTGGCGCTGTACGTCGGCGGTTTGCCGGAGGATGCAAACGGGCGACTGCAGCTCGTCGGCGTTACGGCGTGCGGTGACGCGGATTGGGAGATTGCGCCGTACCAAGAACCGCGCCCGTGCGGCTGCCGCGGATGCCGACCATCTCGACCCGCGCCGTGCCTTCTGCGGGTGAATATTCCGGTTGTTTGCCAAGTGCAGGCGGAGTGCGGGCAGGTTTTGCGCGGCGAAAGTGTGCTGACAACGGATGTTGCGCTGCCGATTCGCTGTGTGCAGGCGGAATGCTGGCGCAACCAGATGATGGTGCTTCCGTGTGTTCGGCTGATTGACGGCGGCGCGCCTGTGTGTGCGGATGACTGCCGTCCCCCTGTGTTTGATTGCACGATTGAGCTGCTCGTCGAAGCCTACATGACACGATGGGAAGCGTGCGGCACCCCTGCGCCGACTTGTCCGGATTTGCCGCTATTCCCCCCGCCGCCGTTCGGGTGACAAGGGCGTTGGAAGACCCAAGGGGCTTTGCCCCTTGCCCCCAGCAGGGACGCTGTCCCTGCACCCTGCAAGGGAGAATGAAACGGGACGAAGTCCCCTCCCTTGACCCTTTCGCGCGATTCAGTTGGTGACAACTGCACACTATGCCCGCGTGTTTATCCACCTTGCGCCGCAAATTCCGTTCCCCAA
>ERZ826146.958-NODE-958-length-30034-cov-5.049368_pt1 | contig 30034 bp, 23 predicted proteins | sample MGYA00519857_ERZ826146 | MGnify/ENA primary metagenome ERZ826146 (study PRJEB31778, sample SAMEA3449222) | human gut metagenome | biome: human gut; feature: human-associated habitat; material: faeces | place: United Kingdom | collected 2010/2012 ...
CCGCTCAAGGTGGCCAAGCGTCCCAAAGATGAGGTACAGAAAGAAGCCGAGGCCCTGCTGGACCGCGTGAACCTGCTGAACAAGGCCAGGAGCTACCCGCGGGAGCTGTCCGGCGGCCAGAAGCAGCGCGTTGCCATCGTCCGCGCACTGGCGATGCACCCTGAAATTTTATTGTTCGATGAAGTGACGGCAGCCCTTGACCCCGAAATGGTCCGCGAGGTGCTGGACGTTATGCTCGATTTGGCGAAGCAGGGCCGCACGATGATCATTGTCACCCACGAGATGCAGTTTGCCCGCGCGATTGCGGATCGTGTCATCTTCCTGGACAGCGGCAAAATCGTCGAGGAGAGCACGCCGGAGGCGTTCTTCGACCACCCCAAGACAGAGCGCGCGCAGAAGTTCCTGCGCACCTTCACCTTTGACAGTGTGAAGTAATGGACTTGGCCCCCTCTGCGAGGGGGCTCCCGCGAAGCGGGTGGGGGAGAGAACCTCGCCATTACCCAAAACATTTAGAACTGTGGCAAAGTTCAACCCTTCCGGCTCTTCGAGCCACCTCCCCTGCTAGGGGAGGCAAGCGCCCGCTTCGCGGGGCATACCATAGATTCCCTTTTGTGGAAAGAAATACATAGAGGAAAACGAAAGACGAAAAAAGGAGGATACCACCATGAAAAAAGCAACCAAATTGACCGCCGCGGCCCTGGCCGCAACCCTGAGCCTGTCTCTGGCCGCCTGCGGCAGCAGCGCCTCCACGGGCACTGCCTCGACCTCGGCATCCGCCGACGGTGTTGTTTACCGCACGCTGGACGAGATCAAGGCGGACGGCACGATCAACATCGGCGTTTTCTCTGACAAGAACCCGTTCGGCTACGTCGATGAAAACGGCGAGTATCAGGGCTATGACATCTACTTTGCCAACCGCCTGGCCGAGGATCTGGGCGTCAAGGTGAACTACGTCTCCACCGAGGCCGCCAACCGCATCGAGTACCTGCAGACCGGCAAGGTCGATGTCATTCTGGCCAACTTCACGGTCACGCCGGAGCGCGCCGAGGAGGTCGATTTTGCGCTGCCCTACATGAACGTTGCACTGGGCGTCGTTTCCCCGGACTCCAACGTCATCACGTCGCTGGACAGCTGGAACGCCGATGACCAGATGATCGTCATCTCCGGCACTACCGCAGAGACCTACCTGACCCAGAACTACCCTGACATCCCGCTGCAGAAGTATGATTCCTACGCCACGGCCAAGTGCGCGATGGAGAACGGCGGCGTGGCCTGGGCCAACGACAACACCGAGGTCATCGCGTTTGCCAGCCAGAACCCCGGCTACACTGTCGGCATCCCGTCCCTGGGCAGCCAGGACACGATTGCCCCCGCCGTCAGCAAGGGCAATGAGACGCTGCTGAATGCCATCAACGACGAGATCAAGGTTCTGGGCAAGGAGAATTTCTTCCACGCCGACTATGAGGCCACTCTCGTTGACACCTACGGCACTGACTACGAGGACAGCCTCGTGGTCGAGGGCGGCGAGACGAGCGCACAGTAAAAGAGGAAGGCTTAGGAAAGCAAAAGCGGCAGATCACAAACGGTCTGCCGCCTTTTCTATGCCTTATTCCACGCCAAATTCCGCTTTTACCCGCGCGTACATCTCCCGCTGGGCGTTCGCTTCGTTATCGTCATCCACGCTGCCAAAGGCGCGCTTGGCGGCGCTGCCGGGGCCGGTGGAGCCGTGCTCACCAAAGCGGGCGGTCTTTTCGTTCTCGGGGTCACGCCAGTTGTCCCAGCCGTCGGCGCAGACCTCGTCGCTCAACGCACAGTCCAGCCAGTAGCAGGCCGCGTCCGCGCGCCAGGGGCGGCCCAGATAGACGCTGCCGGGCGCACAGCTGCCCTGCACGGTGCAGTTCACAAACAGGTAGCCGGGCTTGCCTGCGGGCGTGCTGGGAGCCGTGATATAGCAGGTGCCGCTGATGTGGTGCCACGGCTCAAGGCGGCAGGTGTCGAACACAGCGTTTGCACCGCCAAAGATAAAGTCGATGTTGCCGCGGATCATGCAGTTTTTGTAGTACTGCACGGTGTCCAGCCGGGGCGTGTTCTCCCGCGGGCCGCGGAAGCCGTTCTGCTCGCGCTCCTGCAGGGGCAGGGGAGCGGTGAACAGCGTGTCCTGGTTGCCGTAGAGGTTCACATTCTCCATCAGCACGCGGCTTGCATCGGCGTAGACAGCCAGAGCCTGACCGGCCTTTGCGCCGTCCCCGGCGTTGTTCTGCACGGTCAGGTTGCGCACAACGGCCCTGCCGCCGCCCAGAAACAGCGTTGCGCTGCGGAAGGTGCCGGTCTTGACCTCGCCCGGCCACGGGTCACGCCCGCCCACAGACGCCGTGATGACTGTCGCGTTGCGGTACTCGCCCTCGATGACATAGTCCGCCAGCTCAATGAAGGGCCGTTCCTCGTAGATGCCGTGCCTGATGTAGAACCGCACCGGCTCGTCCGGCGTGGCCGCGCAGGCAGCAACGGCCTCGGTCAGCGTGCGGTAGTCGCCCGCACCGCTCTCGTCAACGACCAATGTTTTGCGTTCCGTTTCGGTCATGAAAAAAATCCTCTCATAAATGCAATATCGCTGGCAGCGCGGGCTGGCACAGCCTCCTCACGCAGCACGGGCAGAGCGTCCTGCGGCAGCTGCCGCAGCATGGCGAACGCGCCCGCGTAGTCGGTCAGGCTGTCCTCCAGGCTCGTGTGGAGCAGCCCGCCGTCCGGCGCAAAGGCCTGCCCCTTGAAGTGGACGGCCACGATCTGGTCGCCCAGCAGCTCGCCCACGTCGTTCCAGATGCGGTCCTGCGCGCCGACGTTCCCGGCATCCACCAGATTGCTCATGTCAAAGATGACCTTCAGGTTCGGGCTGCGCATCGTGTCCAAAATATGCCGCGTCGCGGCGGCGGAGTTCATGCTGTGGTAGGTCACAGGCTCTACGGCGACGGTCACGCCCAGGGCCTCGGCGGCGGGCAGAATGTCCGCCAGACTGCGGCAGAGCAGCTCCTGTGCTTCCTCGCGGGTCGTACCGGCAGGCTGCTTTTCCATGCTGGTCGTCTCGGTGCCGATGCACCCGGCACCCAGCGCCTTGCAGACGGCCAGCTGGCTCTTGAAGTCCGCCGCATTCTTCAAACGGCTCTCATCGTTGATGGCCAGCTCCACGTAGGTTCCCAGAACGGCCACCTGAATGCTGTGCGCCTTTTCGGCGGCGACGGTCTCGGCGACCAGCGCGTCGGTCACGTCCGCATAGCTCCTGACGGACGGCACACACTTTTTATAAGCCAGCTGCACAGCGGCAAAGCCATCGGCGGCAACGCGCCCGAACAGCTCGTCCGGGCTGCCCTTGCCGTAGTCGTGCAGGCGAGCACCGACGATAAATTTCGGCATAGTGTGCCCTCCTTACTGCTTTTGTGCGGCCAGAATTTCCGTGTAGGCCAGCAGCAGCGGGCCTACGCCCTTGGCGTCGTTCTCGACGATGGGCTCGCTGAAATAGTACGCCAGACTGCCATCGCGGCGGGTCGCGCCGCCGAGACCGGCCACCAGACAGATGCCGCCCAGCTGCAAAGCGCCGTCCGCGCCCACGCCCAGATGGCGGTCACAGGTGCCGTAGAACGCCTTCTCACCGTAGGCCGTGTAGCGCTTGGGCAGGTAGCCCAGACGCACGCCCTTGAGCACGGCGTAGGCGAACAGTGCGCTGCCGGAGGTCTCAAGGTAGTTGCCTTCGACCCCGGCTTTATCTACGACCTGCCAGAACATGCCGCTCTCGGCATCCTGGAAGGCGATCATCGCGTCCACCGCGTCCTTCAGCATTGCCATGATGGCGCGGTACTCGTAGTAAAGCTGGTTGTCCATCCGCTCCAACGTGTCTACCATGGCCACCAGGAACCAGCCCATGGCGCGCAGCCAGAAGTTGGCGCTGCAGGCGGTCTCGGGGTTCGCCCAGTACATCTCGCGGCTCTCGTCGTAGCCGTGGTAGTACAGGCCGGTCTTGGCGTCCTTCATGTGCTTCCGGATGTTCATGAACTGCTTGTAGCTGTCAATGCAGCCGTGCATCCCGTTGCAGCGTGTCTCATACTCCATGTAGAAGGGCTGGGCCATGTAAGTGCCGTCCAGCCAGACCTGGTTGGGATAGATCTTCTTGTGCCAGAAGTTGCCCTCCTTCGTGCGGGGCTGGGTCTCCAGCTGGCCGCGGATCGTCTCAATGGCGTCGCGGTAGCGCTGGTCGCCGGTCAGGTCGTACAGCGTAAACAGGTTTTTGCCCTGGTTGACGTTGTCCAGATTGTACTCGGCGGGGTCGTAGGTCTCAATGACGCCGTTGTCCTTGACAAAGTAGTCCAGAAACTTCTTGGAAAAGTCCAAAAACTTCTCGTCGCCGGTGGTCTTGTACAGGCTCAGGCAGGCGGTGATCATGCAGCCGTCGATGTAATTCCACTTGTTGGGCTTGCCGCTGCGGACCTTTTCGATGTTCCAGAGCGGTGCCTCGGCGGTGGAGCCTGCGATCAGGTAGTCCACGTAATGGCCCAGCGTGGTCAGAATCTCTTCATGGGTCATGGTTCAGTCCTCCTCAAGGCTATCTACGTTTGTCAGCTGCAGGCGCTCCCCCTCGTAGCCGGTGATCGCAACGTTGTGCAGCTCAATTTTATGCACGTTCTCGGCATGGACGCCCACCTTGCAGGAGGCATTCGCGCCGCACATCATGGCGGCCTGACCGGCTTTAGCGTCCGGCGCAAAGCTGATTTTTACGTTGTGCATCTTAACACCCTCGATCGGGTGCTCGGGCAGGCCGCTGAACCAGCAGCCTGCGTACTGGGCGTCGGTGGCCGTGATGTTTTCCATCTCCAGCGTGCCCAGTGTCGGGGTCATCTCGTCGACAGGCAGGGCCTCGTGGGTCTGCACATAGTCGCTGCGGCCATCGGGGTCGCAGAAATAGAACATGTTGATGACAAACGGCGCCAGCACGCCATCCATAACGACGTCACGGAATACCAGCCCGTCGATGATGGCGTACTTGCCGCGCCCGCGGCGGGTCTTGACACGCAGACCCCGGTCCGTATGGTCCATCAGGCACTGGGTCACGGTGACGTTCTTGACGCCGCCGCTCATCTCGCTGCCGATGACAAGGCCGCCATGGCCGCGGCTCAGGCAGCAGTTGCGGATGATAACGTTCTCACAGGGGACATGCAGCTTCATGCCTAAGAACAGCTTACCGGATTTCAGCGCGATGCAGTCGTCACCGACGTGTACATGGTTGCCGATGATGTTGACATTCTTGCAGCTCTCGGGGTCGATGCCGTCGGTGTTGGGGCTTGTGGAGCTGTTGCGGATGCGTATGTTCAGGATGTCCACATTCTCGGAGTAGGTCGGGTGGATGGTCCAGGAATAGCTGTTGCAGACCAGAACGCCGTGCAGCACGACGTTTTTGGCGCCGCTGGTGAAGAAAAGGCGCGGACGCCAGGCAATATTATTTTTCTTCGGGTTCTGGTACCAGTCGCCGTTCTGGGCGTTGGCGTCAATCATACCCTCGCCGGTGATCGTCACGTTCTCGGCGTTGATGACGTTGATAAGACCCGCAAAGCTGTCCAGCGGGTTGCCCTCCCACAGACCGAGGTAGTGCTCGTCCTTCTCGTTATGGCAGGGGAGAACACCGGGCAGAATGGGGTAGTCAGTGCGGTTGGTGCCGCCCAGCAGCGTGCAGCCCTTTTCGAGATACAGCGTCGTGCTGCTCTGCAAAAACAGGCTTTGGGTGCGGTAGGTGCCGGCGGGCACGTAGACCGTGCCGCCCGCGGGGCAGGTGGACAGCGCCGCCTGCAGCTTGGCCGTGTTGTCGGTCACGCCGTCGGCGACGAGGCCGTAGCGGGAGGCATCCACGAAGAAGCTCTCCTCCGCGGTGGTAAAGTCCAGCGTATCGGTCACGCCGTCAAGGGTGACGGCCAGCGTGTAGCTGCGGCCCGGTTCCAGCGAATAGAGTGAGAACACATTCGTATCGCCCTCACAGACTGTGGCGCCGTCCAATGAGACTGTATAAGGAGCCGGGGCGCGGTAGCAGCCGGAGTTGACCAGCTCAAACACTGCGCTGCGCGCCATAGAACGTACAAGCGTGATTTTCATGTGTGAACCCCCAAGTGTTCAAAAATAGTATAAAAATAGTTTGAAAAACAGCAAAAAATGTGCTATTCTAAAAAAGACAACAATAACCAATCGCCGGGTGCCCCGCACCACGGCAGTGAGGAGCAGTGTTATGGTTTCGGAATATGTCTACTCGCCCCACGTTGACTTTTTTATTGACCGTGTGGACCGTGACTCCGGGTATGAGATGGCCAGCTTCCATATCCATCATAAATACGAGGTCTATTATGAGATAGAGGGCAGCCGCCGCTATTTTATTGAGGATGCCGCCTATATCGTCAACGCGGGATGTGTGGTGCTGATCGGTGAAAACCAGATCCACAAGACTGCCTCGCTCGGCGACACAGCCTCGAGCCGTATCGTGATGAATTTCAGCCGCGAGTACCTCGACAAAATTATGGACATCTTCCCGGAGGTGGACTTCTTCTCCTTCTTGAGTGAGGAGCATAACCACCTGCTGTCAAATATCACAGTCAAGCAGCAGAACCACATCCACGGCCTGCTGCAGCAGCTGCTGGCCCTGCAGGAGGAAACATCCCCGGAATCCGATGCACTGCGCAAGATGCTGCTGGCCACGCTTTTGCTGGAGCTCAAGGACCTCTGCCGCCGGCAGCAGGAGCAGGGCGGCGAGAATGGCCGCGTCAGCAACCACATTGTGGATCAGATCCAGGCCTATATCGCCGAGCACTACGCCGAGAAGCTGACCCTGACCGGCATCGCCAGTCAGTTCTATATCAGCCCGTATTATCTGAGCCGCCTTTTCAAGAAGTCCATCAACCTCTCACTCATCGAGTATATCAACGGCGTGCGCATCAAGGCCGCGCAGAACCTCATTGAAAAGTCGAACGAGAGCATCTCGGACATTGCGGAAAAGACCGGCTTTATGACGACGGCACATTTCCGCCGCGTCTTTAAAGATGCCACGGGCCTTTCGCCCCAGCAGTACCGGCAGTATTATAAGAGAGTGAATAAGTAAAGCCAGAACTATCCGCCGCCCTGTCTTGGGGCGGCTTTTCTTTTTAGGGAACGCCGTAGGGGCGGATTCTATATCCGCCCGTGCCCGTTTGCGGCGGCGCAGACTTACGCGGGCGCATATAGAATGCGCCCCTACGGAGAACCGCATCCCGGCGGGACAAGCAGCGTTGTAGGGGGCGGCGTCCCCGACGCCCCGGCAAGCTTCTATATAGGAACAACTCCCGGCAGGGGAGTCCGGTTTTCAAAATAAAGGCTGCCCCGTACCCCATTCCTGTGGTACGGGGCAGCCGTGTGTTACAATAGATTTTGGACTGCCAAAGCGGCGTTTAGCCCTTCACGGCGCCGGCGGAAATGCCGTCGATGAAGGCATCCTGTGCGCAGAAGAAAACGACCAACTGCGGGATGATGGAGATCAGGGACAGTGCCAGGATACGGTTCCAGTTGAAACCGCTGTCAGCGTCCATGGACAGCTTGACGAAGATGGACATCGGGTACTTGCTGGGAGTCTGGACGTAAAGCAGGGGACCCATGTAGTCGTTGCAGCTCCACATGAACTGGAACAGACCGCAGGCCACCAGAGAGGGGCTCAGCATCGGGGCGATGATCTTGTACAGGATCTTGACCGGGCCGCAGCCGTCGATGGCAGCAGCCTCGTCCAGATCGTGGGGGATGCTGCGCATGAACTGGACCAGCTGATAGACGAAGTAAGTCTCGGTCGCAAACAGGGTGGGCACCCACAGGGGCAGGTAGAACGGGCTGTTGATCCAGCCGAAGGAGTTGTACATCAGGTACTGGGGAACGTTCAGAACGACCTGCGGCAGGAACAGGGTGGAGATCATGATGCCGAACAGCATATCGCGGCCCTTGAACTTAAAGCGGCTGAAACCGTAAGCGGCAATGACCGAGCTGATAACGGTGAAGATGACCTTGGGGATAACGAAGCTGTAGGTGTTGATGAAGGCACGCCAGATGCTGATGTCGCCGCCGTAGTTCTGGGTGACGGCGTCAATGTAGCCCTGCAGCGTGGGGTTCGCGGTCAGGAAGCCGATGCCGGCGAAGATCTCGGCGTTGGACTTGAAGGTGGCACCCACCATCCAGACCAGCGGGTAGATCATGATGACGCCGACAAGGATCAGCACAAAGTACTGGAAGAAACGACCGATTTTATGGGCGGTAGAAAGTTTCATTTTTCATTCCTCCTTAATCAGCGTAGTAGACCCAGTGCTTCTGGCTGGTGAAGGCAATCACAGTCAGCAGGGCAACGGCAATAAACATGACCCAGGCCAGCGCACACGCCATGCCCATCTCGTTGGACTTGAAGGCGTAGTTGTAGACCAGCAGGGAGACAAGCGTCGTAGCATTGCGCGGGCCACCCTGGGTGATGATGTAGGGGCCGTTGAATTCCTGGAACGCCTGTGCGATCTGGGTAACGAGGTTGTAGAAGATAACGGGGGTGATCATCGGCACGGTGATCGAGAAGAACTGCTTGGTCTTGGAGGCACCGTCAATGGTGGCGGCCTCGTACAGGTCGGCAGGCACACCCTTCAGGGCAGCCAGGAACAAAACCATGGCAGAACCGAACTGCCACACACGCAGCAGGCAGATGACGAACAGCGCCCAGGTCTTGTCAGCCAGCCAGTCGGGACCGGCAATGCCGAAGAAGCCGAGGATCGTGTTGACAACGCCGGTGTCCTTGAACAGGGCACGCCACAGAACGGCAATGGCCACAGAACCGCCCAGGATGGACGGGATGTAGTAGACGGTACGGAACAGGTTGACGAACTTGATTTTGAAGTTCAGAATGTAGGCGATGAACAACGCAAAGACCAGCTTGAGGGGCACCGTGATGAAAGCATACTTTACGGTGGTCAGCAGGACGGAGACCGTCTTGCGGCTGGTAAAGATCTCGACGTAGTTCATGAGGCCGTACTGGCTGATGCCCTTGAAGAAGTTCAGGTCAGTAAAGCTGTACACCAGAGAGCTGGCGAACGGATAAGCCTTGAAAATCAGGAAACCGAGGATCCAGGGAATCAGGAAGAAAAGACCGGTGTTTTCGTCGCACCAGCGCTTGAACGGGGTGCGCTGAACCGTTTTGGGGGCTGCAGAGCTCATCCAAAAACCTCCTATCGACAAATTGCTGTATTGCGTTTTAACATAAATAGCCGGCCCCGCCATGCGTGATAACGGGGCAGGAGCCGGCTAAACTTTACTTTTTAAAGGATTTCGATTGCTCTTAGGCGTTGGCGCTCAGCACACTGGAAACGCCGTCCAGCAGGATTTCGGCAGCCTCCTGCGGGTCGTACTCGTCGTAGCTCAGACCATCAAAGACATCGGTGTAAATGCCGTCGGTGGTGTCCTTCAGCTTGCTGGACTCGTAGTACGGATCGAGCGGCATGTCAACGAAGGCCAGAACCTTGGTGTTGGCCTCGAGAACCAGAGGCTTCACGGCGTCTGCAGCCTGAGCAGAAGCCAGACCGGCAGTGGAGGCGGGGATGCCGCACTCGGAGCCCATGATGGCAGCGCCTTCGCCGTTCCACAGGAAGTCGATCAGGGCAGCAGCCTCAACGGGATGCTGGCAGGACTTGGTGATGGCCATGCCCATGGAGACCTTGGAGAAGCCGCCGTTGGCCTTGTCGCCGAACTTGATCTCCTCACCGACGGTGAAGCCGGAGTTGTCAGCCAGAGCAGACTGGTACTTGGAGGGGGCAGAATCCCACTCGAAGATGCCGGCGTACTTGCCGTCGATCCACTCCTGAGACTTATCGATGGAGTCGAAGCCGGCAGCGATCATGGTCGGACGGGTGGGGATAACGTGGTTGTCCTCGAGGGAGTCGATGAAGTTCAGGCCGTCAACGATCTCTTCCTCGCTGTACTGGCACTCGTTGTTCTCGACCCAAGCCTTGCCGTACTTGGACTCGAGGTAGAAGGTCATCAGGATCATGCGGTCATACTGACCGATGGCCAGAGGATAGTAATCATCGCCCAGCTTCTCCTGGAAGGCCTTGCCGGCGGCGATCAGATCATCATAAGAGGTGGGAACCGCCTCAATGCCGGCCTGCTTGAAGGTGTTCATGTTCCAGTAGAAGATACGGCCGGTCATCGAGATGGGCACTGCCTGCAGACTGTCGGCAACGATGCAGGCGTTCTTGGCGGTATCGCTCCACTGGCTCAGGTCGATGACGTCGCTGTACTCGCGCAGATCGACGAACTTCTCGCCCGTGGGGCTGTACTGATACAGCCAGTTCCAGTTGACCTGCATGACGTCAGAACCCTGATCGGCAGCCAGCGCGGTGGACTGCTTCTCCTCCCAGCCGGACCATGCGCCGTAGGTGGGGGAAACGGTGATGTTGGGGTACTTCTCGTGGAAAGCTTCCAGAGCCTTCTGGTAAGCCTCATGGCGGGAGTCGCCGCCCCACCAGCTGATGGTCAGCTCAATGGGATCAGTGGTGTTGATCTCGTGGGCCTCGCTGGGAGCGGCTTCGGAAGCAGCAGTAGACTCGGCAGTGGCGCTGTCCGCAGTGCTTGCGGCCTCGCTGGAAGCAGCGGCGCTGCTGGCTGCCGTGCCGCAGCCAGCCAGCAGAGTGGCGGCCATGGCAGCGGCAACACCGAGAGAGATTGCCTTTTTCATGTTTTTGTCCTCCTAAAATTGCTGTGCGATTTATTCTTGCAGACCGTTGTGTGCGGGATACCGTACCACACCATCTGCTGTTCGCTTGTCTATATGATAACAAATCGTTCACAGAAAATAAACAGCTTTTTTGGCTCGTTACGGCAGGGAAACGTACAATTCTTGCTATGTTGGCTGTAACCGATTTGACATCACCGTCAAAACTTACGAATACTGTAAATGGCGTTTGTGCATATTGCTAGGTGCACCCCTGCGCTGCCGCGCGGACACCGCAGCAAACGCAACTATCTTTACCTTGCAAAATACGCTGAAATACGCCGGAAACCGCAAAATGTGCAGTATCGTTGCAAAAAACATGCGTTTTTGCAAATATTATTGCATCTGAATCTGTGCGGTGCAAGATAAGTGCGCTATTTGCAGAAAAATGATGCGAATCGCACAAAAAAATCCCACCGGGCAGCACCCGGCGGGAAAATCAGCGCAAAATATTTACTTTTTGGGATGCCGTGCCAGAAATGCGCGGTACTCGCGGTACCAGCACTGGGGGCAGAGGCTCTGGTATTCCACATCGTCCACCGTGTCGATGGCGACCTGCGCACCTTCAAAGACAAACTCGCCGTTGACCTTGCGCCCGTTGCAGATGGCCTTGCGTCCGCAGGCACAAATCGTTTTGAGCTCCTCAATCGTGTGCGCAATTTCCAGAAGCCGCGTCGAGCCGGGAAAGCCGCGCATCATGAAATCAGCCCGCAGACCGTAGCAGATAACGGGAATACCCAGGTCCACCGTGACCAGAAACAGCTGGTCGGCCTGCTCGGGCGTGAAGAACTGGCTCTCGTCGCAGAGCACACAGGCAATTTTGCCATGGGCGGCCTCGTTGGCCCTGACCAGCTCAACAACGTCCATCTCGGGGGTGACCAGCTGATCGACCTTGCAGCTGATGCCCAGGCGGGAGATGATGGAGTCCTGCCCCTTGGTGTCAATGGCAGGCTTCAGGATCAGCACGCGCATGCCGCGCTCTTTATAATTGTAGGCGACCTGCATGAGTGCGGTAGTCTTGCCGCTGTTCATTGCGCCGTATCGGAAATATAGCTTTGCCATGATGACTCCTTATCGGTTTATTGATAACCGTAGGGGCCGGGCATGCCCGGCCCTCAACCTTCCCGCAATCGCGCGTCATCCAGTAGGCTGAGGGCCGCACATGTGCGGCCCCTACAAGGCGGTCTTTTTATAGAGATATCACTTTTCCTGATTTCTCAGCCTGTACCCTAGACTCATCAGGCTGTCGCCAAGGTGGACGTTCTCCACTGTGACGTCGGGATACTCCACGGACAGATCGTAGTGGCTGAAATTCCAGAAGCCCTTGATGCCCTGGTTCACCAGTTCCCCGGCCAGATCCATGGCGCTCTGGCGCGGCACGCAGAGCACGGCCACCTTGGGGTGATGCTCCGCGCAGAATTTGTCCAGGTCACTCAGCGGCAGAATAGGCACACCGCACATTTCTTTCCCGATCAGGTCGGGGTTGACATCAAAGACGCCCAGCAGCTTGTAGCCGTTGGCGTCGCGGCTGATGAAGCTGGACACCGCAGAACCCAGACGGCCGGCACCGACCAAAATGGTAGGCAGCTTTTCGCCGTCGCCAAACAGCAGATTGCCGATCTCGGCGCGCAGCACATCGACCTTGTAGCCGATGCCCTGCTGGCCGAACCCGCCAAAGCAGTTGAAATCCTGCCGCACCTGGCTGGCGGTGGTGCCCATCATGTGGGCCAGCTCGCTGGACGAAATCTTGTCCTTGCCGTCGGCAGAAAGATTGGTCAGATAACGATAATATTTCGGCAGCCGCTTAATGACCGGAAGCGACACCTTGTTTTGAACAGCCATGCTAGATTACCTCACATCTGCAATACTCATTTATAACTATTATAAATTGCGCCGCACCAATTGTCAATTTTTTGTCTAAGTTTTTGGCTGATTTCCCAAATATTAGACGACTGTACAAAAATGACCTGAAACTTTTTGACAACATCGACAAACACCATTGACCCGTCACCCGAAACCGCGCATATTTTGCATTGCCGCTGCGCAGACTTAGTCTGTGCAGCTACTTTTGTTATAAGGAGAGCAGGAATGGAAGCGAACGCAAAAAAGCCCAAAGCCAAGGCCCGCCCCAAGCTAAACCCCACCGAAAACGCCGCGCTGAAGCGTCTGGAGCACGATTTGATCACCGACGATGGCATTGTGCCTGCGACGAAGGGCCGCCACGCCATCCACTGCCTGACGGTCATCGGCACGATCGAGGGGCACACCCTTTCGCCTGATGCGCAAAAGACGACAAAATATGAGCACGTCATCCCGCAGCTGGTGGACATTGAGGAGGACCCCGAGATCGAGGGGCTGCTGGTCATCTTGAACACTGTCGGCGGCGACGTGGAGGCCGGGCTGGCGCTGGCAGAGCTGATCGCGGGAGTCAGCAAGCCGAGCGCCACGCTGGTGCTGGGCGGCGGGCACTCCATCGGCATCCCGCTGGCCGTCGCGGCGCGGCACAGCTTTATTGTGCCCACCGCGACAATGACGGTCCATCCGGTGCGCCACTCCGGCATGGTGCTGGGTGTGCCGCAGACGCTGCGCTATTTTGAGCAGATGCAGGAACGCATTGTCAGCTTTGTGACGGAGCACTCCAAAATAACGGCCCGGCGGTTCACCCAGCTCATGCACAATACGGGGGAACTGGTCATGGACATGGGCACGGTCCTGGATGGCCGGCAGGCCGTGGAGGAGGGACTCATAGACGAGCTGGGCGGCCTGAGAGACGCGCTGGGGTATTTATATAAGGAAATAGAGAAGTGAAGGCGGACGGGCAAATCTTGTTTGTCTGCCGACTCTGCGGTAACCGCGCGATTCCGGGCGTGCAGCCCTGTAGGGGCCGGGCATGCCCCGCCCGCGGCCTTCCCGTAAACGCGGCTATACTTTATAGCGCCAGGGCCGGGCATGCCCGGCCCCTACTATGCGGCGGCGCGGAAGCGTATGTACTGCCACACGAGACCGGGGGTGAACCATGTCCGCCCCTACATAATTTTGTTGCGGCAGGCTATTGCAATCTACAATATTATATGCTATATAATATATAACCCTATACATTATACACCCGGAAAGGGGGCACCCTATGGCCATCAACACCACGGCGGGGCTGCTGGATGCCATTGTGCTGGCTGTCGTCGGGCGGGAGGAAACGGGCACCTACGGCTATAGGATCACGCAGGAGGTCCGCACGGTGCTGGACCTGTCGGAATCCACGCTGTACCCGGTGCTGCGCCGCCTGCAAAAGGACGGCTGCCTGACCGTCCATGACGAAGCCTTCAATGGCCGCAACCGCCGCTACTATCAAATCACGCCCGCAGGCCGCGCACGGCTGGCAGAGTTTACCGCCGAGTGGGAAACCTACACCACAAAAATCAACAAGCTCTTTAAGGGGGAGCAGCAATGAAAAAATACGAGTACTTATCCGAGCTGGAAAAGCGGCTGTCTGCCCTGCCTGCTGATGCGCGCCGCGACGCACTGAATTATTATGAGGAATACTTCGACGCCGCAGGCCCCGACAACGAGGACGCCACCGCCGCCGAGCTGGGCGACCCTGCCGAGGCCGCCCGCAAGATTCTGGAAGGGGAGGGGCTGACGCCGGACGCCGACCCTGCCGCACCCGAGAGCGCACGCGGCGGTGCTGTGCCGCCCGCCGCCCCGGAGCCGCCCGCCGCCGACCCACAGCCCGCCCGGCCCCAAAAGCACGGTCCCGGGGCAAAAACCATGTGGCTGATTTTCGCCGTTGTCATTGTTGCGGCGCTGCTCATTCAGCTGGGCGTCCTTGTGCTGAGTTTTGCAAAGCCCGGCGGCGGCACAGCGTCGATGGTTGTTGCGCCGACGGAGGAAGAAACCGCTGCATCGAGCCTTGTCCGCACCGAGGACTTTTACAACGGGACCGCCGCCACCGAGGACGCGGACAGCGGCAGCCCATTGGAGAAGATGGATTTCACCACCGGTCTGGCCGACGCCAAAAATATAACCTTCGACATCGACTACGGCGCGGTCACAGTCGTTGCGGACAGTGGTGCGGCGGAGCCGACCCTTTCCTGCACGAACCTGCGTCAGGACTGGTTCACCTTTACCAACACGGGCGACAACACAAGCCCGGTGCGTGTCAGCTACAAGGTGCCCGCCAACTACAACCTCGGCAAAGAGCTGGGGCCCGAGCCTGAGTTTGTCCTGTCCGTGCCGGATGCGAATACCTTCCATTTTAAAAGACTCTCCATCACTGCCGCTATGGGCGATGCAGAATTTGACAACAGCAATACCATCGCCGCCGACAGCATTGACTTAGACCTGGCGATGGGCAACTTTACCGGTAGCACCGTGCAGGCAGAGCAGTTTACGGCGAATATCTCAATGGGCGATTTTGATTTGGGGCTGCTGGCGGGCGTTGAAACCGCTAAAGTCGAAGCTGCCATGGGCGATATTGGCCTGACGGTGGACGGCAGGCCCGACGATTACGCGCTTGACCTGCAAACGTCCATGGGGAATGTGATGTTCAACGGCAAGACGATGAGCAGCACCTACACCCAAACAGCCGCCGCGCCCCGCAGCGTGACCCTTACCGCGCCGATGGGCGATGTAGTGCTGACGACGACGCAGTAATCCCGCCCGCGTATAGCAAACGGCCAGAGTCCCTCCGGTCATCGCTGACGCTCGACCACCTCCCCGCAAAGCGAGGAGGCTTTCACGCGGGCTTTGCCCGCGCAAAAAAGGCTCCTCACGAAGTGGGGAGCTGGCCGAGCGCAGCAAGGCCTGAGGGGCTTTGCCGCCTCGCCATAGCTGCCGCTCTTGTAGGGGCCGATGCCCGCATCGGCCCGCCCAGCCACCCCAAAGTCATACTACACACCCAATCCATTGTTCAAAATCCACAACTTTCGTTTTGACAGTGCAAGAAAGATTTCCGCAGAAAACTTTGTATTTTGTCCGCGGTTGTGGTACAATCTTTTTAATAAGCAAATAACATCGAAACAGGAAAGTCAGGAGCGTGTATTATGGCATATTATTTTTCCGAGCCGTCCCGTACCTTTGGTGAATATCTGCTGGTTCCCGGCTACTCCTCCTCGGAGTGCGTCCCTACGGCTGTCAGCCTGAAAACCCCGCTGGTCAAGTACCGCAAAGGCGAGGAAGCCTGCCCGCTGGAAATGAACATCCCGATGGTCTCCGCCATCATGCAGTCCGTCTCCGGTGAGAAGCTGGCGATTGCCCTGGCCAAGCAGGGCGGCGTCTCCTTCATCTACGGCTCCCAGACCATTGAGCAGGAGGCCGATATGGTCCGCCGCGTCAAGGCCTACAAGAAGGGCTTTGTCACCTCCGACTCCAACCTGCCCCCGGAGGCTACCTTGGGCGATGTGCTCGACCTCAAGACCCGCACCGGTCACTCCACCGTCGCTATCACCGACGACGGCACCGCCCACGGCAAGCTGCTGGGCATCGTGGCCAGCCGCGACTACCGCCTGTCCCGCATGACGATGGACCTCAAGGTCACCGAGTTCATGACCCCGCTGGACAAGCTGGTCACGGCCCCCGCCACCACCAGCCTGCATGACTGCAACGACATCATCTGGGACAACAAGATCAACTCCCTGCCGCTCGTCGATGAGGAAGGCCACCTGCAGTATATGGTTTTCCGCAAGGACTATGACTCCCACAAGGAGAATGTCAACGAGCTGCTCGACGAGAACAAGAGCTACATTGTCGGCGCGGGCATCAACACCCGCGACTTCGCCGAGCGCGTGCCCGCGCTGGTAGAGGCCGGTGTGGATGTGCTCTGCATCGACTCCTCCGAGGGCTTCAGCGAGTGGCAGTCCCGCACCATCGCCTGGATCCGTGAGAACTACGGCGACAAGGTGAAGGTCGGCGCAGGCAACGTCGTTGACCGCGAGGGCTTCCTGTTCCTGGCCAAGGCCGGCGCAGACTTCATCAAGATCGGCATCGGCGGCGGCTCCATCTGCATCACCCGCGAGACTAAGGGCATCGGACGCGGTCAGGCTACGGCGGTCATTGAGGTCGCCAAGGCCCGCGACGAGTACTACAAGGAGACCGGCGTCTACATCCCCGTCTGCTCCGACGGCGGCATCGTGCAGGATTACCATGGCACTGGCCAGGGGTGCCGACTTCGTCATGCTGGGCCGCTACTTCGCCCGCTTCGACGAGTCCCCGACGAACAAGCTGCGCGTCGGCGGCAACTACGTCAAGGAGTACTGGGGCGAGGGCTCCAACCGCGCCCGCAACTGGCAGCGCTATGACCTGGGCGGCGCCCAGAAGCTGAGCTTTGAGGAGGGCGTCGATTCCTACGTGCCCTACGCCGGCCCCTTGGCCGACGGCGTGCAGACGACGCTGTACAAGGTGCGCTCTACCATGTGCAACTGCGGTGCGCTCTCCATCCCCGAGCTGCAGGAAAAAGCCCGCCTGACCGTCGTTTCTTCCACCTCCATTGTCGAGGGCGGCAGCCATGACGTCATCCTGAAGAACGGCCCGCAGAACGGCTAAACCATAATAAAAATTGCCGCCGACCGGACAAAACCGGTCGGCGGCTTTTTTACGATTCGGATTGTGCTTTGCCGGTCTCTGCGTTAAAAAACACCACAGGCAGCATCAGCAAAAACGGGTTGGCGGAGAGCAAAAACGGCTTATTCTCCATAAAGAGATACAGCGTCAGCGCTACCAGGCAGATGACCTCGGTGGAGCGATGCTTTTTTGCCAGCCGCCACAGCAGCAGCAGAAAGACCGCTGCAACCAGGATCGCGCCCAGCAGACCCTTGTTCATCGGCACGGCCAAAAAGGTGTTGTCGATGGCGTGGTGCTCGTCACCATCGGTGGGCAGGCCGCCCAATAAAGAAAGCGGCGCGCTCCAGAATACGTTGTGCCAAATCTCAAAACGCCCCGACAACGCAATGCTCAACAGCAGCAGCGCCATCCGCTCATAGGGCCACTCGGGGTTGTAGACATACCCGGCGTAGAGACTGAACACTGCCAGCGCGACGGGCAGCGCCAGCGCCAGCCCGTAAAAGATTTTGCTGTCGAACAGTCTCGGCAGCAAACGCTGCACAAAGAACAGCACAAACAGCACCGCCATGCCGCCAAACGCCCCGCGGCTGCCGGGAACCTTGTAGGTGAAGATCGCCAGCGCGGCCAGCCCCGCCCAGTCAAAGGCACGCAGCCGGTCATGCCGCAGCCAGCCCCACGCAAAAAACACGCCGACAAGCCGCGCGCCAAAGCCGTTGTAGTGGCCGTAGCCGAAATCCCAGTTGCGGCAGTAAAATTTGTAGGGCATCAGCGGCGTGGCAAAGTGTAGCGCTTGCACCAGCACCAGCCCGGCCACCGCCGTGACGAGGTAGACGCGCAGGGCGGTCTCCCAATCCACATCCTTGGCCCCCAGCCCGATAAGTGCGGCCAAAAAGAACCACAGATCGCCGCCATACCACGACGAAAACGCCGTGTAGACCAGCACAACGGAGATAAGCACCTTCTGCCAGCGGGCCTCGTACCCGGTCAGCAGGATGATTTTCCCGGTCAGAAGCAGCACGGCGCACCCGGTCAGACCCAGCCGCATGATGCGGCTGAAACCCGGCAGCGTATCCTGTACGTTGGAGCTGAACACCTCGCTCAGCACCAGCAGCAGCGCCAGCCCCGCGCAGTAGACGCGCGCGGCCAGCGGCTTGTATTTATGGTAAAGCATAGATGAATCCTTTCAAATCAAGTGAAAACATTATAGCATACATAATAAAAAAAGAAAAGTAGGGGCGCATTCCATATGCGCCCGGGGGGCGTCGAGGGCGCCGCCCCCCTACAAACATTGTTGCTATAACAAAAACACATCCTTGAAAAAACAGCAAAAATCTCTTGACATTCCCCCCAAAATCCGCTAAAATAAAACCATTCCAAATGCAGTGAAGGGGAGAAAGCAGCACTCATCCCATTTCAGAGAGCCGCCGGACGGTGCAAGGCGGTATGGTAGGCGCTGTATACTGGCCCCGGAGCAGCCGCGCTGACAGGTAGGCGCGGACGGAACCTGACCGTTATCATGCAGGCGCGATTCGCCCGGTGGCTGATCGTACAGAGCGGCTGTTTTACAGCAATGAGAGTGGTACCGCGGGTACAGCAACGTTGATCTTGCTCCCGTCTCTCAAAGGTCTTTCGCCTTTGGGGGACGGTTTTATGTATGCCTCCTTCAAAGCGCGAACCGAACGCTTTGAAGGAGGCAGTTTTATTATGATGGACGCAACCAAGTACAGTGTAGGGTATTATCCGCCGCCGGTAGAGCCCGGCCATGTCTATGAGTGGCCCCAGAAGGACCATATCGAGCAGGCCCCAGCCTGGTGCAGCGTGGATCTGCGCGACGGCAACCAGAGCCTCATCGTGCCGATGAGCCTGGAGGAAAAGCTCGAATTTTACGATATGCTGGTCAAAATCGGCTTCAAAGAGATCGAGGTCGGCTTCCCTGCTGCCAGCGAGACCGAGTATGAGTTCCTGCGCACCCTGATCGACGGCAACCGCATCCCGCAGGACGTGACCGTGCAGGTCCTGACCCAGTGCCGCGACCACATCATCCGCAAGACGTTTGAGGCCGTCAAGGGTGCGCCCCGTGCCATCATCCACTTCTACAACTCCACCAGCGTCGCCCAGCGTGAGCAGGTATTCAAAAAGTCGAAGGAGGAGATCAAAAAGATCGCCGTCGATGGTGCCAAGCTCGTCAAGCAGCTGAGCGAGGAGTACGAGGGCAACTTCCTGTTCGAGTACAGCCCCGAGAGCTTCACCGGTACCGAGCCGGAATACGCTGTCGAGGTCTGCAACGCCGTTCTCGACGTCATGCAGCCCACGCCGGACCGCCCCATGATCATCAACCTGCCGGTCACGGTGGAGATGAGCATGCCGCACATCTACGCCAACCAGATCGAGTGGTGCTCCAAACACCTGAAATATCGTGACAGCGTTATTTTGTCTACCCATCCGCACAATGACCGCGGCTGCGGCGTTGCCGACGCCGAGCTGGCCGTCCTGGCCGGTGCCCAGCGCATCGAGTGCTGCCTGTTCGGCAACGGTGAGCGCACCGGCAACGTCGATGCTATTACGCTGGCCATGAACATGTACAGCCACGGCGTAGACCCGCACCTCGATTTCAGCAATATGCCCGCCATCTGCGAGGTCTATGAGCGCGTGACCCGGATGCACGTCTATGAGCGCACGCCCTATGCGGGCGCACTGGTGTTCGCGGCGTTCAGCGGCAGCCATCAGGACGCCATCGCCAAGGGCATGACCTGGCGCAAAGAAAAGCAGCTCCACCAGTGGACCTGCCCGTACATCCCCATTGACCCACACGACATTGGTCGTACCTACGATGCCGACGTCATCCGCATCAACTCCCAGAGCGGCAAGGGCGGTATCGGCTTCCTGCTGCAGCAGAACTACGGCTACAATCCGCCGCCGAAGATGCGCGAGGACCTCGGCTACCGCGTCAAGGACGTCAGCGACCACGAGCACCGCGAGCTGAGCGTGAAAGAGGTGCTGGGCGTCTTTGAGAACAGCTACCTCAACCACATCCAGCCGCTCAATGTGCCGGACGCGCACTTCATCCAGAACTCGGACGGCAGCATTACGGCAAATGTCGTCGTCACCGGCGGCGGCAGCACGGTCAAGTGCACGGCCACCGGCAATGGCCGCCTGGATGCCGTTGCCACGGCCATCGAGCAGCAGACCGGGATGCACTTTACGCTCGTACACTACAGCGAGCACGCCCTGGATTCCGACACGAACTCCCGCGCCTGCTCCTACGTCGGCCTGAAATGGGCCTCCGGTGAGGAGACCTGGGGCTGCGGTACCCACACCGATATTATCGTGGCGGGCATTAAGGCTTTAGTCAGCGCTATTAACAATAAGTGAGCAGACAGGCAAATAAAAAATAAGAAATAATAAATAATAAATTTTGTGGACCGCGTCGTTGCGCTCCGCTCAAACAAAGACTCCCGTAGGGGCGCATTCTATATGCGCCCGCGGAAGTATGCTCCGCCGCGAACGGGCACGGGCGGATATGGAATCCGCCCCTACGAGATTTTTTTTGCCCATAAGGGCAAAAACTCCACCATATTTATTATTTCTTATTTATTCTTTATTATTTAAACAACCGCCCTTATCCCAACAAAACGGAGGTACACGACCATGGGCATGACCATGACCCAGAAAATCTTAGCGGCCCACTGCGGGGAAGCAGCCGTTACGGCGGGCCAGCTCATCAACGCCAGGCTCGACATCGTGCTCGGCAACGATATTACGACCCCGGTGGCCATCAATGAGTTCAACAAGGCGGGCTTTGATTCCGTCTTTGACAAGACCCGCGTTAACATCGTGCTCGACCACTTTGTCCCCAACAAGGACATCAAGAGCGCGACCCAGTCCAAGCAGTGCCGCGAGTTCGCAGACAAGTACGACATCCTCAACTTCTACGACGTTGGCCAGATGGGCGTTGAGCACGCGCTCCTGCCCGAAAAGGGCATCGTGACCGCGGGCGACTGCATCATCGGCGCGGACAGCCACACCTGCACCTACGGCGCGGTGGGCGCGTTCTCCACCGGCGTCGGCTCCACGGATATGGCCGCCGGTATGGCAAAGGGCATGGCTTGGTTCAAGGTCCCCGCCGCCATCAAGGTCGAACTCAAGGGTCAGCTGCACAAGCCTGTCACAGGCAAGGACGTCATTCTGCATCTGATCGGTGAGATCGGCGTTTCCGGCGCACTGTACAAGAGCCTGGAATTCGTCGGTGACGGTGTGAAGTCCCTGACGATGGAGGACCGCCTCTGCATCTGCAATATGGCCATCGAGGCCGGTGCCAAGAACGGCATCTTCCCGGTGGATGAAATCACCGAGGCGTATTTGAAGGGCCGCAGCCAGCGCCCGTGGGTCAAGTACGAGGCCGACCCCGACGCCGAGTATGAGCGCAGCATCGTCATCGACCTTGACGCGCTCGAGCCGACGGTCAGCTACCCGCACCTGCCGGAGAACACCCACCTTGCGAAAGAGGGCAAAGACATCAAGATCGACCAGATCGTCATCGGCTCCTGCACGAACGGACGCATTGAGGACATGGAGGCCGCCTACGAGATTCTGAAGGGCAGACACATTGCTAAGGGCGTGCGCGGCATCATCATCCCCGCCACGATGGCCGTCTACAAGGAGTGCATCCTGCGCGGCTACACCGAGGCGTTCATCGACGCGGGCTGCATCGTCTCGACGCCCACCTGCGGCCCCTGCCTGGGCGGCTACATGGGCATTCTGGCGGCGGGGGAGCGCTGCGTCTCCACCACCAACCGCAACTTCGTGGGCCGCATGGGCCATGTGGATTCCGAGGTCTACCTCGCCAGCCCCGCCACCGCGGCGGCCAGCGCACTGACCGGCTACATCACTGACCCGAGGGAGGTTTGAGCTATGAACGCAAAAGGTCCTGTTTTCAAATACGGCGACAACATTGACACCGACGTCATCATCCCGGCCCGCTACCTGAACACCCAGAGCGAGGCCGAGCTGGCCAGCCACTGCATGGAGGACATCGACAAGACGTTTGTCACCCGCGTCAAGGCCGGTGACATCATGGTCGGCGGCGAGAACTTCGGCTGCGGCTCCTCCCGTGAGCACGCGCCCGTCGCCATCAAGGCATCCGGCATCAGCTGCGTCATCGCCAAGAGCTTTGCCCGCATCTTCTACCGCAATGCCATCAACATCGGTCTGCCGATTCTGGAGTGCCCCGCTGCCAGTGAGGCAATTGCTGAGGGCGACACGGTCAGCATCGACTTCGACACCGGCGTCATCACCGACGAGACGACGGGCCGGACCTTCCAGGCTGCCCCGTTCCCGCCGTTCATCCAGAACATCATCGCCAAGGGCGGCCTGATGAATAGCTTGAAGGACTGATGCCCTGTAGGGGCCGGGCATGCCCGGCCCGCGGCTTTACGGCAAAAGTGCTGTGATGGAAAGGCTGAGGGCGGGACATGTCCCGCCCCTACAATAGCAACGAGAGGGAGAACAGAACTATGCAGAAAAACATCACTCTGATCTACGGCGACTGCTCCAGCCCCGAGATCGTGACCCAGGCGGTGCGCGTCCTGGATAAGATCGCGGCCAGGCATGGCCACACCTTCACCTACACCCGCGCTTACATGGGCGGCGAGGCCATCGACAGGTTCGGTGACCCGCTCCCCGCGTCGGAGCTGGAAAAGTGCAAAAGCTCTGACAGCGTCCTGCTCGGTGCCATCGGCGGCCCCAAGTGGGAGGGTCTGCCCGGCGACCAGCGCCCCGAGAAGGGGCTGCTGCGCCTGCGCGCGGGCATGGGCCTCTACGCCAACAACCGCCCGGCCAAGATCTGGCCGCAGCTGGCGGACGCCTCCCCGCTGAAAAAGTCCATCGTTGACCAGGGCATTGACTTCATCGTTGTGCGTGAGCTGATCGGCGGCGTCTACTTCGGCGATCACGAGACCCACACCCTCGAAAACGGCGAGAAACAGGCCATCGACTCCATGCCCTACTCCGAGCACGAAATCGAGCGGATCGGCCGCATCGGCTTCGAGACGGCCCGCAAGCGCCGCAAGAAGCTCTGCTGCGTGGACAAGGCCAATGTGCTGGACACCAGCCGTCTCTGGCGCGCCGTCATGCACCGCTTACAGGCCGAGTACCCGGACGTCGAGTACAGCGAGATGTTCGTGGACAACTGCGCCATGCAGATCGTCAAGGATCCGGCCCAGTTCGACGTCATCGTGACCGAGAACATGTTCGGTGACATCCTCTCCGATGAGGCTTCCATGATCACCGGCTCCATCGGCATGATCCCGTCCTCCTCCCTCGGCGACGGCACCCGCGGCCTGTATGAGCCCATCCACGGCTCCGCCCCCGACATCGCGGGCAAGGACATCGTAAACCCCACCGCCTGCATCCTCTCCGCGGCCATGATGCTGCGCTATTCCTTCGGCCTGACCGAGGAAGCCGATGCCATCGAAAACGCCGTGAACAAGGTGCTCGACAAGGGCATCCGCACCGCCGACAACATGAGCGACGGCTGCACCTGTGTCGGCTGCACCGGCATGGGCGACGCGATCCTTGCGGAGATCTGACATCTTAAACAGAGAAACACACCCGATTCGATTCTGAACCGGGGGTGTTTTGTATTACTGGCTGTCCGGCAATGCGTTGATCTCCTGTTCCAGTTTCTGAATGCCTTTCATCATCGTATCAAACTGCGGAACATCTCCATACAGCATCATCCGCATCTTTTTATAGTCCGCCTCCAGCTCTTTCCAGCGTTCCGTCGGTGGAACCAATTTCATTGTTCCCGGCTTCGCATCCGGATACCTTGCCCAGCCGCGTGGATAGAACTTCATTTTGAACTCCACAACGCGCTTCAACAGTTCCAGCTGCTGAAATGCCTTTTCCTTTACAGGCGAAGCCGCCATTTTGTAAAGATCATAGTAGTGGCGGGAGTAGCGGGGCGGCATCGGTCTGTCCAGCGGCCGATTGGCTTCATGATGAAGGATCGTTGCCTTCTCCCAAAATGTTCGTTCCGGCCTTACGGTGAGGATTTCCGTCTGGGCCTGTTCAAAGAATTTTGGATAGTACGCAGCCACATAGGGCTTTATCGAAACCTCAGAAGCTGGTGTCCACGCCGCAAGCGGCCCGATCTCCAGCCGAATGACCGGGAGGATCGCCCCATTCTGAAACAACGCCGGATATTCGAAAATCACAGTCTGCTCCGAACCCGGTTCTTTATAGACCTTTGCTTCCCGGCCAAGATCTTCGGTCAGCCCTGCTTTTAATGCCGGGCAGAAGTCATTTTCCAGAAACGCTTCTGCTCTCTCAGAGATTTCTTCATTGACTCTGCTCTGTCTCGTATTGCTCCGTTCTTCCATAGGATACGTAGCAGAATAACCCAGCTCCCGCCAGTCAAGGATCAAATCAATGTCTTCCGAAAAACGGCTGATCAGATCGTACGCCTTTGATAAACTGGTGCCGCCTTTGAACACGATTTTATCTGGCCACGGACTACGATGAAACAAATAATCCAGCGTAAAGCAAACCCAGAAATCCTTTTCCACGATCGCATCATGCAGACCCATTTTTGCCGCGGTATTCCGGAACAGATCCGCACGGTCTTCATCCGGCCATCTCGCAATATTTTTCATCGTTCTTCCCCCCTGCCTATCTGCCGGATCGCTTTATAGACCCACTCCGCACACCCTTTGGTTTCTTCCAGCAGCTTTCTGGTTTCTTCCGGCGTAAGTTTCTTCCTGATTTTTTGGAGAATCTCAGGGGTGATATTCTCTTTTCCGATCGCCTTCAACGCCTGAACCACCAATGCCGACTTCTCACTCATTCCGCTGATCTCACGGTTTGTCCGGTGTCGGAACTCCAGCTTTGTTCGATCCCAGCTATAGCTTCGATACGGCCCATCGCTGATGTAACACCACACCGCCGGAACCTGCGTAGAAAGCCCCAGTTGATTGAGTGCAGCTTCCCCGCTTGGAACGATCGTCCAGTGGTATCCACGGGCCAGCGCCTTTGCAACTTTCTGTGGGTCTGTCGCCACCTTTTCGCCCAACCGTGCATTGAACTTCGGCTTTTCATAGACCCCCTTCTGAACACGATACAGCGTTCCATTTTCCGTCAGCCGATTCAGATTTCGTCGAAGGGTCTCACTATCCGCGATCTCGGCAAAGTCAGAACGCACAAAAACGCTTCCCGGATCCATTTTTTCAATTTTCCATTGAATCTTTTTTGCATAGCTGTCTGCCATATCTGTCGCCCTCCTTTGTCCCAAAAATTATATCATTTTCGGGACAAAATTGCAACACTGCATCTTCTTTCTCTCATATAAGCCTTTTTGTCACCCCATCTTTGCAAATCATGAAATACATTCATTTGACAAAATACTTTTGCTAACCTATACTTTATACCATCACTGACGGAACAAAGGATAGGATAAAAAGATGTTGACTCTCGACAAAGTATACCATGCCGCCTTCGTGCTGAAGGACGTTGCACGCAAGACCGACCTCATCGAAGCGCCCAAGCTGTCCAAGGACTGCCAACTCTACCTGAAGACCGAGAACCTACAGGCCACCGGCAGCTTCAAGGTGCGCGGCGCTTATTATAAGATCAGCCAGCTCTCCAAGGAGGAGAGCGAGAAAGGCGTCATCGCCTGTTCTGCCGGCAACCACGCGCAGGGCGTGGCGCTGGCTGCCACCCGCCGGGGCATCAAGAGCATCGTCTGTATGCCGGACGGTGCTCCCATCATGAAGGTGGAGAACACCAAAAGCCTCGGCGCAGAGGTCTGCCTCGTACCCGGCACCTACGACGACGCCCACGACAAGGCCGTGGAGCTGCAGCAGGAGACCGGCATGACCTTCATTCACCCCTACGACGATGAGCAGGTTATCGCGGGGCAGGGCACCATCGGTCTGGAAATTCTGGACCAGCTGCCCGACGTCGATGCCGTCATCGTGCCTGTGGGCGGCGGCGGCCTCATCTCCGGCGTGGCCTTTGCCATCAAGAGCCTGAAGCCCGATGTCAAGGTCTACGGCGTTCAGGCCGAGGGTGCCCCCAGCATGTACCGTTCCCTCCACGAGCACAAATACCAGACTCTCTCCGCCGCTTCCACCTTTGCGGACGGTATTCAGGTCAAGACCCCCGGTGAGCTGACCTACAAGCTCTGCGAGGAGTATGTGGACGACATCGTGACCGTCACGGAAGACGAGACCGCTGCCGCCATCCTCTCCCTGATGGAGAACCAGAAGCTCGTCGCCGAGGGTGCCGGTGCGGTGCCGGTGGCCGCGGCCCTCTTCCACAAGCTGCCCATCGAGGGCAAAAAGGTGGTCTGCGTCGTCTCCGGCGGCAACATCGACGTCAACATCCTCAACCGCGTCATCACCCGTGGTCTGGTCATGAGCGGTCGCAAGGCCAACTTGACCATCGCGCTGGAGGACAAGCCCGGCCAGCTCAAAAAGGTGGCCGAGATCGTCTCCAGCTGCGGCAGCAACGTCGTCTCCGTCCTGCATGACGGCTCCGACCCCAACATGCCCATCTCCAGCTGCTTCCTCAAGCTGGCACTGGAGACTCGCGACCACGCCCAGATCGAACAGATTCGTCAAGAACTCACCAAGGCGGGCTTCCAGCTCGTCGCCGAGCGCGTTTAAGAAGCCAAAAAGGAGAGGTTCCAAGCCCGGAACCTCTCCTTTTTGCTGTTTTTCGATTATTTCTGCACGCCGCTCTCGCACTGTTCGATGAACTGCTTGGCCACGCGGGGGCTGCGGCCGCCGGCGCGGATGGCGAAGGCCTCCGCCTTGACGAGGAGCTGGTCCATCGGCATCTGGATGTTATGCTGCTTGGCCAGTTCGGTGAGGATGGCCTCGAAGCGGGCCTTTTCGGGCCGCTGGAAGGTCACGGTCAGGCCGAACCGGGCGGAAAGGCTCATCAGCTCCTGCCGGGTGTCGGCTTCGTGGATATCGTCGCCGGTGCGGTCGGTCAGGGTCTCCTTGATCAGGTGGCGGCGGTTGGAGGTGGCATAGACCGCGATGTTCTTGGCCCGGCCGCCCACGCTGCCCTCGAGGATGGCTTTCAGGGCCGCGAAGTTGTCGTCGTTGGCGGTGAAGCTCAGGTCGTCAATGAAGAGGATAAACTTGAGGGGGTTCGCCGCCAGCTTGTCCATCAGGTCGGGGATCTGATAGAGCTGATTCTTCTTCACCTCCACCAGCCGCAGCCCATCGGGTGCGAACTCGTTGGCAATGGCCTTGACGGCGCTGGACTTACCGGTGCCCGCGTCGCCATAGAGCAGGACGTTGTTGGCGGGCATCCCGGCCAGCAGGGCCTTGGTGTTGGCGATCACCTTTTCCCGCTCGCCCTCATAGCCCGGCAGCTCGGAGAGGCGCTGGGGGTCGGGGTACTTCACCGGCACCAACCGGCCATCCTCCACCGTGAAGACATGGTGCTTGGCGAACATGCCATAGCCCTTCTTCCCGGCTTCCTGCATCCGCTGGGCGTAGGCTGCCGCAAGGTCGATCTTCTTCGTCTCCCACCGGGGCAGGAAGGCCAGCTCCGGGCGCTGGCTCTGCTCGGAGTAGGCGGTCTGGAACAGCTCGTCCAGCGTCAGGCCGCACAGCTCCTGCAAAAAGTGCAGTTCACTGTCCAGTGCACTTTGCAGCACCGGCGCGATGCCGCCTGCTGCCGCCTGACGCACGCAGACCGTCTCGGTCTCCAACACGGCGTTGGAGAGGTATTCGCCCAGATTGGTGGTCTGCTCAAACAGAGCCGCTTCGAACGAAGCCACTGCGTCGCACACCGGCCCCATGCTGCGGGTACCCGCCTCCATCCGGTCGGTCAAGTCCAATAATTTGGCCACCACCGGGTCGTCCAGCAGGGCGCGGAAGATCACAAGCCCGTGGAGCCGGGCATTCCATTCACGAAGTTTCATAGCCTTTTCCCTCTTGATTTAACGAATGTACCAAAATTATACCGCTCTATGAGGTCCAGTGCAAGCCTGTGTTTAATTATCTTCATCTTTCCGGTGATTCACTTTACAAATCATTGTTTGACATCCGACCGATTTATAGTATAATTGACCCAACGTTCAAAATCGAATGGTAGATACGAAATTTGACGTATCTGAGGGATTTTTAAAAAGTGTAGAGTTGGAACAGGATAGGAAACAGGAGAGACGAGAAATGCAGTTGAATGGTTCTCAGATTTTTGTGGAAGTTCTCTGCGAGCAGGGGGTGGACACCCTCTTCGGGTACCCCGGCGGCGCAGTGCTGAACCTTTACGATGAGCTGTACAAGAACGCCGACCGCATCACCCATGTGCTGACCGCCCACGAGCAGGGTGCAGCCCATGCAGCCGACGGCTACGCACGCGCCACCGGCCGCACCGGTGTGGTGCTGGCCACCAGTGGTCCGGGCGCGACCAACCTTGTCACCGGCATCGCCACCGCTTACATGGACTCGGTGCCCATGGTCGCCTTTACCGGCAACATTCCCACGGCGGGCCTCGGCACGGACGGCTTTCAGGAAGCCTACATCGAGGGCATCACGATGCCCATCACCAAGCATAATTTCACGGTGCGCAAGGTCGAGGACCTCGCCGACACCATGCGCGCGGCCTTCCGCATCGCCCAGAGCGGCCGCAAGGGCCCCGTCCTCGTGGACATCCCCAAGGACGTGACCGCCGCCGTCTGCGAGTTCACCCCCAAGCAGCCGGAGAAGATCCGCACCGTGACCACCTACAACGCCGAACAGGTCAAGTGGGCCGCCGACATCATCAACGCGGCGGAGCGCCCGCTGGTCTACTTCGGCGGCGGCGTGCGGAGCGCAGCCTCCTGCCAGCCCCTGCGGGATCTGATCCACAAGGCTGAGATCCCCGCCACCTACACCCTGATGGCGGCGGGCGTCGTGCCCTACGGTGACCCGATGAACATCGGCATGATCGGTATGCACGGCTGCTACACCGCGAACCGGGCCGTGGCCGACTGCGATGTCCTCATCGCGCTGGGCACCCGCTTCTCGGACCGTGTGGCCCTGAACCCCAAGACTTTTGCGAAAAACGCCACCATCATCCAGATCGACATCGACCCCAGTGAGCTGGGCAAGAATGTGGATGTGGATCTTGCCATTGCCGGTGATGTCTGCTATGTCCTGAGCGGGATGCTCCCCCTTATTGAGGAGAAAAAGCACCCCGACTGGTTGAAGATGATCCACGAGTGGCAGGCGCAGGATTACCACCCTGTGTCCGACCCCACCCGCCTGATGCCCCATCAGGTCATCGGCGAGGTGTGCAGCCAGTGCGGCCCTGAGGCCGTGTATGTCACCGACGTGGGCCAGCACCAGATGTGGGCGGCCCAGTACATCCGCCACACCAAGAGCCGTGGCTTTATCACCAGCGGCGGCCTGGGCACCATGGGCTTTGGTTATGGCGCGGCCATCGGCGCGCAGATGGCGCTGGGCCGGGAGCAGCGGGTGGTCATGTTCACGGGCGACGGTTCCTTCCACATGAACCTCAACGAGGCCTGCACCGCTGTCAGCTATGAGCTGCCCATCATCACGGTCATCTTCAACAACTCTGTGCTGGGCATGGTGCGCCAGTGGCAGACCACTTTCTACGAAAAGCGCTACTCCCAGACCGACCCCCACCGCCGCACCGACTTTGTCAAGCTGGCCGAAGGCTTTGGCCTGAAGGGCT
>ERZ826146.979-NODE-979-length-29585-cov-30.907111_pt1 | contig 29585 bp, 15 predicted proteins | sample MGYA00519857_ERZ826146 | MGnify/ENA primary metagenome ERZ826146 (study PRJEB31778, sample SAMEA3449222) | human gut metagenome | biome: human gut; feature: human-associated habitat; material: faeces | place: United Kingdom | collected 2010/2012 ...
CAGTTGAATAACTCTAAAAGTTTTGTAAAATGAGAAAAGAAGTAAAAGATACTATAGTTGTAGAACTTGGAGAGAAGCTGAAGGAGTATCCTCATTTTTACCTTGTCGACGTGACGGGTTTGAATGCAGGAGCTACAAGCAAGCTCCGTCGCGAATGCTTCAAGAATGAAATCAAGATGGTTGTTGTGAAGAATACTCTTCTCCACAAGGCTTTCGAGGCTTCGGACGTTGATTTTGAACCTTTGTATGCCACTCTCAAGGGAAGTACCGCTGTGCTTTTCTGCAATACGGCCAACGTGCCTGCAAAGTTGTTGAAGACTTATGCGAAAGAAGGTATCCCGGCATTGAAGGCTGCTTATGCAGAGGAAAGCATCTACGTGGGTGCTGACAAGCTTGAAGAGCTTGTATCACTTAAGAGCAAGAACGAGGTTATCGCAGAGATTGTCGCATTGCTCCAGTCTCCGGCGAAGAATGTCGTTTCGGCTCTTCAGTCAGGCGCAAATACTATTCATGGTGTGCTCAAGACATTGGGCGAGCGTCCTGAATAATTAAACATCCAAACATTTAACATTTAAAAACATTAAAATTTAGAATAAAATGGCAGATATCAAAGCTATTGCTGAAGAATTAGTAAATTTGACAGTTAAGGAAGTTAACGAGTTGGCAACAGTCCTGAAGGACGAGTATGGAATTGAGCCTGCTGCTGCAGCTGTTGCTGTTGCTGCTGGTCCTGCTGCTGGCGGTGCAGCTGCCGAGGCTGAAGAGAAGACATCTTTCGATGTTGTCCTCGCAGAGGTTGGCGGTGCTAAGTTGCAGGTTGTAAAGGCTGTTAAGGAAGCTTGCGGCCTTGGCTTGAAGGAAGCTAAGGATCTTGTAGACGGTGCTCCTTCTACATTGAAGGAAGGTCTGTCTAAGGACGAGGCTGAAAACTTGAAGAAGGCTATCGAAGAGGCTGGCGCTAAGGTTGAGCTTAAATAATTTAAGCTTCCAGAATATGATGGGTTAAGATTCTCCCAGTCGGAGAGTCTTAACCTTTTTGTGTCTTTTGTGATGCAGTCATCCACCACTGTGTTTGCAGGTATTGAGAAAGTGTATGCTTCTTCGCATTGCGCTGATTTTTGAAAGGTGGCATTTATAACGGTAACATAAATCTGTAATGGCTTCAAAAATTGTTGATAACAGAGTAAACTTTGCCAGCGTGAAAAATCCGATGCCGTATCCGGATTTTCTCGATGTGCAATTAAAGTCTTTCAGGGATTTCTTGCAGTTGGATACTCCTCCGGAGGAGCGTAAGAACGACGGCTTGTACAAGGTATTCGCAGAGAATTTCCCTATCACCGATACGAGAAACAATTTCGTTCTTGAGTTCTTGGATTATTATATCGACCCGCCCCGTTATACCATAGACGAATGTCTTGAGCGTGGATTGACGTACAGCGTGCCTCTCAAGGCGAAGATGAAGCTTTACTGTACCGATCCTGACCATGAGGATTTTGGTACATTCATTCAGGATGTCTTCCTCGGCACTATTCCTTATATGACCGACAACGGCACATTTATCATCAACGGTGCCGAGCGCGTGGTTGTTTCGCAGTTGCATAGGTCGCCGGGTGTGTTTTTCGGTCAAGGTGTGCACGCCAATGGTACTGTGCTTTATTCTGCACGCATCATTCCGTTCAAGGGCTCTTGGATAGAATTTGCCACCGACATAAACAATGTGATGTATGCTTACATCGACCGAAAGAAGAAGTTGCCGGTAACAACGTTGCTCAGGGCCATCGGTTTTGAGACCGACAAGGACATCCTTCAGATTTTCGACTTGGCCGAAGAAATAAAAGTCAATAAGAAAAATATGAAGGAGGCCGTAGGTCGCAGACTGGCTGCGAGGGTCCTTAAGAGCTGGAATGAGGACTTTGTTGACGAGGACACAGGTGAAGTTGTTTCTATCGAGCGCAACGAAGTCATCATGGAGCGTGAGACTGAAATCACAAAGGAAAATATCGATGACATCATTGACAGCGGTGCGTCAACAATTCTTTTGCATAAGGATGCCGATGCTGCAAGCAAGTATTCGATAATATTCAATACCTTGCAGAAAGACCCGAGCAACTCCGAGAAGGAGGCTGTGCTATACATTTACCGCCAGTTGCGTAACGCCGATCCTGCCGACGATGCAAGTGCAAGGGAAGTAATACAAAACTTGTTCTTCTCCGACAAGCGTTACGACCTCGGAACCGTAGGCCGTTACCGTATAAATAAGAAACTTGGATTGGACACGGACATGGATGTTCGTATCCTTACCAAAGAAGATATAATCGAAATCATCAAGTATCTTATACAGTTGGTTAACTCCAATGCCACTGTAGATGATATCGACCACTTGAGCTACCGCCGTGTGCGTACCGTTGGCGAGCAGCTTAGCAACCAGTTCTCCATCGGCTTGGCGCGTATGAGCCGTACCATCCGTGAGCGCATGAACGTGCGTGACAATGAGGTGTTTACGCCGACCGATTTGATTAACGCGAAGACAATTTCAAGCGTAATCAATTCGTTCTTCGGAACAAATCCGTTGTCGCAGTTCATGGATCAGACCAACCCGCTTGCCGAAGTTACCCACAAGCGTCGTTTGTCTGCCCTTGGCCCCGGTGGTCTTTCACGCGAGCGTGCCGGATTTGAGGTGCGTGACGTGCATTATACCCACTATGGCCGCCTCTGCCCGATTGAAAGCCCTGAAGGCCCGAACATCGGACTTATCTCGTCGCTTTGCGTCTACGCGAAGATTAACGACCTCGGCTTCATCGAGACCCCTTACCGCAAGGTGAAAGACGGTGTTGTCGATTTGGACAACGACCATATCGTTTACCTCACGGCGGAAGAGGAGGAAGACCATATCATAGGACAGGGCAACGCGCCGCTTAATGATGACGGAACGTTTATCCGTGATGTCGTGAAGTGCCGTCAGGATGCCGATTTCCCGGTTGTTCCGCCGTCGGAAGTCGATCTTATGGACGTGTCTCCGCAGCAGATTGCTTCAATTGCGGCAGGCCTCATTCCGTTCCTGGAGCATGACGACGCCCACCGCGCGTTGATGGGTAGTAACATGATGCGTCAGGCCGTTCCGTTGCTTCACAACGAGGCTCCTATCGTTGGTACAGGCATTGAGCGTCAGGTATGTGTAGACTCACGTACCATGATTACAGCCGAGGGCGACGGCGTTATCGAATATGTTGACGCTACAACAATACGAATACTTTATGACCGTACAGAGGAAGAGGAATTTGTAAGCTTTGAGCCTGCGCTTAAGGAGTACAGGATTCCCAAATTCCGCCGTACGAACCAGAATATGACAATCGACCTCCGTCCTATCTGCGACAAAGGGCAGAGGGTGAAGAAGGGCGACATCCTGACAGAAGGCTACGCAACCGAGAATGGCGAACTTGCCCTCGGACGCAACCTCCTTGTGGCTTACATGCCTTGGAAGGGTTACAACTATGAGGACGCTATCGTGCTCAACGAGCGTGTTGTGCGTGAAGACATCCTCACTTCCGTACACGTTGACGAGTATTCTCTTGATGTCCGTGAGACGAAGCGCGGAATGGAAGAGTTTACAAGCGATATTCCCAATGTCAGCGAGGAAGCGACAAAAGACCTTGACGACAACGGTATTATCCGTGTCGGAGCGCGTGTTGAGCCGGGTGACATCCTTATCGGTAAGATTTCTCCTAAGGGAGAGAGCGACCCGTCGCCGGAGGAGAAACTGCTCCGTGCGATTTTCGGCGACAAGGCCGGCGATGTAAAGGACTCTTCATTGAAAGCCAATCCTTCGCTTACGGGTGTTGTCATCGATAAAAAACTCTTTTCGCGTGCTGTCAAGACCCGCGCGTCAAAACAGCAGGACAAGGTCGTTCTGGCCAAGATTGACGAGGAATACGCGGCAAAGATAGACGATCTGAAAGACATCCTCGTGGACAAACTGCTCACGCTTACTGATGGTAAGACGTCCATGGGCATAAAAGACTATACCGGGGCGGAAATCATCACGAAGGGCAGCAAGTTTACAATGGCGCAACTCAAGAACCTTGAGTATGACGGCATACAGTCGAACAACTGGACAGAGGACGAGCACACCAACGAGCTTATTCAAAAGCTCATCATGAACTTTATAAAGAAGTATAAGCTTCTCGATGCAGAACTGAAGCGGCGCAAGTTCGCCATAACCATTGGCGACGAACTGCCTTCAGGCATCCTCCAGATGGCTAAGGTCTATGTTGCCAAGAAACGTAAGATTGGCGTGGGCGACAAGCTGGCAGGTCGTCACGGTAACAAGGGTATCGTGTCGAAGGTTGTTCGTCAGGAAGACATGCCGTTCTTGGAAGACGGACGTCCCGTCGACCTTGTGCTTAACCCTCTGGGTGTGCCTTCGCGTATGAACCTCGGACAGATTTTCGAGGCTATCCTCGGAGCTGCCGGAAAACGTCTTGGCGTGAAGTTCGCTACGCCGATTTTCGACGGCGCGAAGCTCGACGACTTGCAGGAATGGACAGACAAGGCCGGCCTGCCGCGTCTTTGCTCAACCCACCTTTATGACGGCGAGACAGGAGAGCAGTTCGACCAGCCTGCAACGGTCGGCATAACCTACTTCCTGAAACTCGGACACATGGTTGAGGACAAGATGCACGCCCGCAGCATCGGCCCGTACTCGCTCATTACACAGCAGCCTTTGGGCGGTAAGGCGCAGTTCGGAGGCCAGCGTTTCGGAGAGATGGAGGTCTGGGCTTTGGAGGCATTCGGCGCGAGCCATGTGCTTCAGGAAATACTTACAATCAAGTCGGACGATGTTGTAGGCCGTTCAAAGGCTTACGAAGCTATAGTAAAGGGCGAGCCTATGCCTACGCCGGGAATACCAGAGTCGCTTAACGTGCTGCTGCACGAGCTTCGCGGTCTCGGTTTGAGCATAACTCTCGATTGACAACAGAATCTCTTTACATAACAAACACATTATAGACAATATGGCTTTCAAAAAAGATTCAAAGATAAAGAGCAATTTTACGAAGATTACCATCAGCCTTGCGTCGCCTGAGGAAATCCTCGAAAATTCTTATGGTGAGGTGACAAAGCCCGAAACCATAAACTACCGCACTTACAAGCCCGAGCGTGACGGTCTGTTCTGCGAGCGCATCTTCGGTCCTACAAAGGATTACGAGTGCGCCTGCGGAAAGTACAAGCGCATCAGGTATAAAGGTATTGTCTGCGACCGTTGCGGTGTTGAAGTGACGGAGAAGAAGGTGCGCCGTGAGCGTACAGGACATATCGAGCTTGTCGTGCCTGTTGCACACATCTGGTATTTCCGTTCATTGCCAAACAAGATAGGCTATCTTCTCGGACTTCCTACGAAAAAACTCGATGCTGTCATCTACTACGAGAAGTATATCGTGGTTCAGCCGGGTGTCATGGAAGGCAAGAAAGACGCCGAGGGCGTGGAGGTCAACGGTTCTCACAAGATGGACTTGCTGACCGAGGACGAGTACATTGACATCATGGACAACCTGCCTGACGGCAATGAGTATCTCGATGACAGCGACCCCAACAAGTTTATTGCCAAGATGGGTGCCGAGGCCATTTACGACCTGCTTGTAAACATCGACCTCGACTCTCTGTCTTACGAGCTGCGCGACCGCGCGAACAGCGACTCCTCGCAGCAGCGCAAGACGGAGGCTTTGAAGCGCCTTCAGGTTGTTGAGTCGTTCCGTGCAAGCCGCAATATAAACAAGCCGGAGTGGATGGTTATGAAGATAATACCCGTTACTCCGCCCGAACTTCGTCCGCTCGTGCCGCTTGACGGAGGACGCTTCGCCACGTCTGACCTCAACGACCTTTACCGCCGTGTCATCATACGTAACAACCGTCTTAAGAGGCTGATGGAAATCAAGGCTCCCGAAGTCATACTGCGCAACGAGAAGCGTATGTTGCAGGAAGCCGTTGACAGTCTCTTCGACAACTCACGTAAGAGCAGCGCGGTAAAGAGCGAGTCAAACCGTCCGTTGAAGTCGTTGTCTGACTCGTTGAAGGGTAAGCAGGGACGTTTCCGCCAGAACCTTCTCGGTAAGCGTGTCGACTATTCAGCCCGTTCGGTCATCGTCGTAGGCCCGGAGCTGAAGATGGGCGAGTGCGGTCTGCCGAAACTTATGGCCGCCGAGCTTTACAAGCCGTTCATCATACGTAAGCTCATCGAGCGCGGCATCGTGAAGACTGTCAAGAGCGCGAAGAAGATAGTAGACCGCCGCGAGCCTGTGATCTGGGACATCCTTGAGAACGTTATGAAGGGTCACCCTGTGCTTCTCAACCGTGCCCCGACGCTTCACCGTCTCGGTATTCAGGCGTTCCAGCCGAAGCTTATCGAGGGTAAGGCCATCCAGCTTCACCCGTTGGCATGTACGGCGTTCAACGCCGACTTCGACGGCGACCAGATGGCGGTTCACCTTCCGTTGAGCAACGAGGCTGTGCTTGAAGCGCAAATCCTGATGCTCCAGAGCCACAACATCCTCAACCCTGCCAACGGCGCACCTATCACCGTGCCGTCGCAGGACATGGTGCTCGGACTTTACTATATCACCAAGCTCCGTCCGGGAGCCAAGGGCGAAGGTCTTACCTTCTACGGTCCTGAAGAGGCCATCATCGCCCATAACGAGGGCAAGTGCGACTTGCACGCTCCCGTAAAGGTTGTCGTAAAGGATGTTGACAAGGACGGAAACTATTACAACCATATGGTTGAGACTTCCGTCGGCCGTGTCATCGTCAACGGCATCATACCCGAGGAGGTTGGCTTCGTCAACAAGATTATATCAAAGAAGAGTCTGCGCGACATTATCGCCGACGTTATAAAGAACGTTGGTTTTGCACGCGCCTGCGAGTTCCTTGACGGTATCAAGAACCTTGGTTACCGCATGGCTTACCTCGCCGGACTCTCGTTCAACCTTGACGACATCATCATACCTAAGGAGAAAGCCGAACTTGTAGAGAAAGGTAACGAGGAGGTGCGTCAGATCACCGACAACTACAATATGGGCTTCATCACCGACAACGAGCGTTACAATCAGGTTATTGATGCCTGGACTCACGTCAACAACGAGCTTGGCGATGTCCTGATGAAAGAGATGACCGAGGCCGACCAGGGTTTCAACGCCGTTTACATGATGCTTGACTCCGGTGCCCGTGGTTCTAAGGACCAGATTCGCCAGTTGGCCGGTATGCGTGGACTTATGGCGAAGCCGCAGAAGGCAGGTGCCGAGGGCGCGCAGATCATTGAGAACCCTATTCTGTCGAACTTCAAAGAGGGTATGAGCGTGCTGGAGTACTTCATCTCTACCCACGGTGCGCGTAAGGGTCTTGCCGACACCGCGATGAAGACCGCCGACGCAGGTTACCTTACACGCCGTCTTGTAGACGTTTCGCACGATGTCATCATCACCGAGGAAGACTGCGGCACGCTCCGCGGACTTGTCTGCACGGCATTGAAGAACGGCGACGAGATCATCTCGTCTCTCTACGAGCGTATTCTCGGCCGTGTGTCTGTGCATGACATTATCCATCCTACCACAGGAGAACTTATCGTGGCAGCCGGTGAGGAAATTACCGAGTCTGTAGCTCAAATCATAGAGGAAAGCCCGATTGAGAGCGTAGAAATCCGCTCCGTGCTTACTTGCGAGAGCAAGAAGGGTGTCTGCATGAAGTGTTACGGACGCAACCTTGCCACAAGCCGCATGGTGCAGAAGGGCGAGGCCGTCGGTGTCATCGCCGCACAGGCCATCGGCGAGCCGGGTACGCAGCTTACGCTCCGTACATTCCACGCCGGAGGTGTGGCTGCCAATGCAGCTGCCAACGCTTCTATCGTTGCCAAGAACGACAGCCGCATCGAGTTCGACGAGCTTCGCACCGTTCCTTTCGAGGAGGAAGGCGACAACGGCCCCGTAGCTTGCGAGATGGTTGTAAGCCGTCTGGCCGAAATCCGCTTCGTTGATCCGAACACCAATATCGTTCTTTCTTCCCTCAACGTTCCTTACGGCAGCTCGCTCTATTTCAAGGGTGGCTCCGTTGTGAAGAAGGGCGACACCATAGCCCGTTGGGACCCGTTCAACGCCGTAATCGTGACAGAATACGCCGGTACGCTGAAGTTCCGCGATGTCATCGACGGTGTGACATACCACTCCGAGACCGACGACACTACCGGACTTACCGAGAAAATCATCACCGAGTCGAAGGACAAGAGCAAGGTGCCGACCTGCGACGTCATTGACGCAAACGGCGATGTTGTCGGCACATACATCTTCCCGGTGGGCGGTCACGTTGTCGTTGAGGACGGACAGAAGGTGAAGACCGGTACAACCCTTGTCAAGATACCGCGTACAGTCGGCAAGGCCGGCGACATCACCGGTGGTCTTCCACGTGTCACCGAGCTGTTTGAGGCGCGCAACCCGTCAAATCCGGCGGTTGTCAGCGAAATCGACGGAGAGGTTACCATGGGCAAGGTTAAGCGTGGTAACCGCGAAATCATCGTTACGTCGAAGACCGGCGAGCAGCGCAAGTACCTCGTGTCGCTGTCGAAGCAAATCCTCGTGCAGGAGCACGACGCCGTGCGCGCCGGCACGCCTCTGTCTGACGGTGTGATTACGCCTAACGACATCCTCGCCATCAAAGGCCCTACCGCCGTTCAGGAGTATATCGTCAACGAGGTGCAGGACGTTTACCGCCTGCAAGGTGTGAAAATCAACGACAAGCACTTCGAGATTATCGTGCGCCAGATGATGCGCAAGGTGCAGATCAACGACCCGGGCGACACGACCTTCCTCGAGCAGGAAATCGTCGACAAGCTCGACTTCGCCGAGGAGAACGACCGCATCTGGGGCAAGAAGGTTGTCGTTGACGCCGGTGACAGCGAGACGCTGAAGCCCGGACAGATTGTCACAGCGCGCAAGCTGCGCGACGAGAACTCTACGCTGAAGCGACGCGACCTGCGCACTGTTCAGGTGCGCGATGCCGTGCCCGCAACGTCTACCCAGATACTTCAGGGTATCACGCGTGCCGCTCTCCAGACCAAGAGCTTCATGTCGGCCGCTTCGTTCCAGGAAACCACCAAGGTGCTCAACGAGGCAGCCATCCGCGGCAAGGTTGACTATCTCGAGGGCATGAAGGAGAACGTCATCTGCGGCCACCTCATCCCGGCCGGTACAGGTCTGCGCGAGTTCGACAAAATCATCGTCGGTTCGCGTGAGGACTACGACCGCATAGAGGCCAACCGCAAGAACGTAATCGACTACAGCGAGAAAGAAAAGGTTGAGGCTGAATAAGCCGACCTTGCATGAATATTCAAAACGGGTGCGCCGGAAAACGGGCGCGCCCGTTTTTTGTTTTGCGGTTATGCGTTTTTTCATAACGTCCTCATCACAGCCAACGTTTTTTAGCCGTCAAAAGACGCTTCATATTGCAAAGTGTATTATTAAATTTGGTTAAATCTTCATGCGGCTGACAATTGGTTATGAATAAATACTTGTATCTTTGTAATACAAACGGTAAAGTATATGGAGCAGAAGATAGCGAAACAAAAACAGATGAATGTTTTTCAACGTGTGTTGGAAGACAAAGCTGCCATACGCCGTAGTATTCAAAAAGGAGAAGATTTGAAAGAAGTTGCAAAACAACGTGGAATCAGATTTGCAACACCCTTATGATGTGATAGAGGAGCAGGGGCTGACTTACTCTTTCATTACGCGGCATGGTATAGTCTATCATGCCTATTTTATTGATTTTTCTTGCTATCATCAGGCTTTCAAGCATGTTTATACGTTCAACATCGAGCCAGAAAATGCACCCCACACCCGATAGGCCGACGCATAGCACTGACGGTGGTCAGTATTTTGCATCGTTTCTTCAAGCGTAATGTGAATGCCATGATAATGGTATGTGATAATCTTGACGGCAAAGAACTTATACGTGAACGGTTGTTTTCGCGGTGGTACATGCGGTATAATGATGGCAGTGTGCGTAAATGTGACGCTTCTTCGGAAACTGACGGTTATTCATTGTTTGTATCATTATATATGCGGTTTGACAATCCGAATGCCCAGCAGCTTGTCGCTGCCTTTTATGACTTGGTCAAGAATAATTTTATTCCAACGTGAGTTTGGTATAAAAATAATCCGCTTGAAGTAAGAATACTATAACATTCTCTTATATCGGACTCGCGTTAAAAAGAGAAAAGAAAAACTGCAAATCTTCTGTCATCTGTCAGTTTGCTGTGCAATATATTGATAATCAATTTGTTATGCGCTGACAGATGAAGACCTTATCTGTCAGGTTAGTCACAAAACCGTTGGTAACTGTCAGGTGCTGACAGATGTCCTGCTTCATCTGTCAGGCTTTAACGCGTTGCCTGCCAACGTGTTACGTCGCAAACTGACAGATGACAGAAGATTTGCAGTTTTAGGTTATGGGGTTATGGGGTTTGTTTACGGTTTTACGGTTATGGGGTTTGTTTACGGTTTTACGGTTTTACGGTTATGGGGTTATACGGTTATGAGGTTATACGGTTATGAGGTTATACGGTTATGAGGGTTTACGGTTGTGGGGTTATGCGGTTATGGGGTTATACGGTTTTACGGTTATGGGTCATGGTGTGTTTTCACGTATCGTTGGATTTGCAATCATGATTGCAAATCCGCACGAACGCTACTCATAATCGTAAAACCGTAAACAAACCCCACAACCTCACAACCTCATAACCGTATAACCTCATAACCGTATAACCTCATAACCGTATAACCTCATAACCGTAAAACCGTAAAACCGTAAACAAACCCCATAACCGTAAAACCGTATAACCTCATAAATTTTAGCCGCCAAAAGACGGCCTTTCGCATTGCAAAACATGCCCTTTCAGACGGTAATAGATGCCCTTTTGCATTTCGCTTTGACATTTCCCGTGTACCTGTTCGCTTTTATGCCTATGTTTGATACAAACAAAGGCGGCGCGGAAGCATTGTTCCGCACCGCCTTTTTCATTGCATTGTGTTAGTTGAGATTTGAAATTATTATTTATTCGTAAAAGCTGAACGTCGTAGGCTCGCCGCTGCTGTCGTCGCTTAGCAACAGACTGTTGTCAGTCCAGATGAAATTTACTGTTGTTCCGCTATTCGATGTTTCCGTTTCAGGCAGGTTTTTGGGAGCTTTGCCCAGCAGGCCGGCGTAGTACAGGCACTGCACTTCGTCAATGTCTACGGAATACACCTTGTAGTAGAGCAGCAGGCAGTTTGAGTTCGGCTGGTTGCCGTAGGTATAGCTGTATGTGTATTCGTTGCCGCTGTCCGAGAGCCAGTGTACCTTTGTCAGGTCGCCGTCAGTCCATGTCAGGTCGTACAGGCGGCCGTTGCGGTCGTCGTTCATGGCCGTGAGGTGTCCGTCGGCATCGTATTCAAAGGTCTTTGTATATACATTGTCGCCGTATTCGCTGTGGCTTGTCTGTACTACTTTCTCGGCGAAACCTTGCTCGTTGAGTGTTATTTCGAATTCGTCGTCGCCGTCGCCTGTCATGGTTACATATACGTCAGGCCCTTCCGCGCCTGTCGCGTAGTTGTAGTGGAAGGTGGTGGTTTCGTCGCCGTTTACAATCTTCGTCAGGTAGCCGTTTTCGTAGAAGAACTGGTCGCCGCCCATCTGTTTGAGCAGCTTGCCGGTGAACACGTTGGCGAGCGGCGACAGGGCTTCGGGCAGGTCTTCGCCGGGAGTTTCGGGAGCGTCTGTGGCCACGAGGTAAGTCCACGACTCGTCGCGTCCCTCTTCGTCCTCCCACTTGTCATGCACTACGGCCCTGTTGCCGTCGAAGGTTATCGTGGCGTAGTCGCCCGTCCAGTCGCCTTCCCAAGCGTAGTAAAATTGGCCCGCGCCGCGGTCTTTCCATTTCCATTCGGCCATTTCGATGGTGCCGTCGAGGCGCGTTATGAGGTACGTGCCCGACTTTGAGAACATCACCTCTTTGCCCATGTCGCTGCCGAACTCGCCCGGGTTCTCCGGCGTTACGGTCACGTCGCTCTCCTTGCCGGTATTCTTGTCAAAGTATTTGTCGCGTATTTTCTCCACCTTCCATGTGCGGCACAGTGCGTTGGTTATGTTGTCGTCGCCCATCGTCGGGGCTTTCTCTGCGGTGTAGCTTGTCGTCGTGCCGTTTGTAGTCACCTCGATGCCTGTCACCTCGCCGCCGATGGTCTCCAACTTGATTGTGCCGAAGCCGTCGAGTGCGTACTCGTTCTCGCCCGTCTCGGTGAATGTGCCGTAGATTATTCCGCCGTACTCCGTCGAACGAGTCGTTGCGCCGCTCTTTGCCAGCATCGATTTCCTTGTTCTCGCGTCAGCCTGCGCCGTCATGCTGTATCCTCCGTAGCTGCGCGTCACGATGTAGTTGCCGCTCGCGCCAAGCTCGATGCTCTCGTATGGCGACGAGGCCGACGTGATTTCATACTTTCCGCTCACGCTTTCGTAGGGCGGTGTTGGCAAGTCGATGTTGCCTGCTCCGCCTTCATCGTCGCTGCATGATACAAATCCGATGGCCGTGCATACCAGCATCAGAGCCATGACAAATAAATAACTTCTTTTCATCTTGTTGTGTTCTTATTATTAGTTGTAAAGCGTAAATCCGGGATTGGATGGGCGGGATATTGCAAACGGCACGCCCGATGGCTATGGGCATGAGGATATTGCTCCGAACTCACGTGAGTCCGGGCGTAAAGCCTGTGTGTATGCGCATGTCGTGGCCGGCGCGTCGGGTCGGATAATGGTAATACCTGTCTTGGCATAGAACAATTATCATTGCAAGCGCCAATAGGCTGGCTTGCCGTTGTTAATCATTCCTGCAAGACGGGACGCAGTAAGTAAAATGGTTTAATCGTTGTGAGGGGAGAAGAGCCGTCCCATTACTTTCAGCCGTTTTTGAAGCCTTTGGCTCCAGCCGAATTGCCAAGGTAATGTAATCTCCCTATCAGAAAATTCTGATTTGCGCTGCAAAAGTATTAAATATTCCGCGAATATTTATCGGGCGTGTGGTAAAAAATATTAATTTGCGGTTATGGGGTTATGGGGTTTTACGGTTATACGGTTATGGGGTCTTACGGTTATATGGTTTTACGGTAAGCATTGAAACTCTCATAACCCCAACCCTCACAACCTCATAACCGTATAACCGTAAAACCTTATAACCTTATAACCGCATAATCGTATAACCGTAAACAAACCCCATAACCGCAAATATATAAAAAGAGCCGTCCAAACAACTTGTTTGAACGGCTCTTGCGTTTTGCCTTGACGGCCTGGACGTCTTGCTTTGACGGCGAAAAGGCTTTCTCACCTTCTCACCTCCTCACTTTTATATCACCTTTTGACGAATTTCTTTCCGTCGCGGATGTATATTCCCGGGCGCAGCGGCTCTTTCACCTCTATGCCTTGCAGGTTGTATATTCTGCCGTCAGGCCTGTGTCCGGCGTTTATGTCGGTTATGCCTGTTGACACTTCTGCGGTGAGGTTGAACTTGAGTGCGCATTGCTGGCCGCTCACGGTGAATGTCATCGTCCCTTCAGCTGGCGTGGCCAGCTCGATTTCGTGGGTTGTATACACGGGCTCGTCGTTGGCCTTCTTTGGGAATACGTATTCGGTCTCGCTGTATTCCATGCCGTTAAGCTCAGCCAGGTACCCGTCGGTGTCGGCGTAGTTGTCGTAACCGATTATGCCCACCTTGCTTATTTTTTTGCCTTCGGGTATGACGATTGTGAACTGTACGTTGCGGGAGAATTTCATGCAGCCATTGTCGCCCTTGCCGTAACCTTTGTCTTTCCCGTTTGTTATGCTGAAGCCGTTGTTGAAGTTCCATGTCGTCTTTTCGGGCGATGCCGTATATGTTGCGTCAGACAGTTCGTAGACCACGCTTTGCGACGGTTCGTCGCCTCCGCCTTGTTCGCCGAACTCTTGGTTGCCGCTAAGCAGCGTTCCGCCCTCGTTGCCTCCGTCCATTATGTCTTGTACGAGGCTGTTCATGTATTTCTCAAGGTTCGAGTAACCGTCGGCGCCAATGGCCGCACCGTCGGCGGCATTGTTCTTGTCAAGGCCGTTGGCGTCTTCCCAGTCGTCCGGCATTCCGTCCTGGTCTGTGTCGAGCGGTGCCGGTTCGCTTGCTAGTTCCGGCCAGGGGCTCCAGTCTGCGCCTGCGTCAGGGAACGCCTGCTTCAGGTCGTCCTGCGAGTCGATGATGCCCGGGATGTTGCTTTTTGTTCCGGTGCAAGTGGCTGTGCCCTCGTATGTGTCGTTGACTATCAGCTCGTCAACCCAGTCGCGGCGCAGCGAAGCTCCTGCGTATTCCAATACGCGTTCGTAGGCATCCTCGGCAGAGTGTGTGGTTACGGCGTAGAATGTCAGGGGCGCATCCATTCTTATGGTGTCGCGTGTCTCTTGGGTGAACGTGTTGTCAACGTCCGAGTTCTTAATTTGGTTGTATATGCCGTAAGTCCAGTTGTCCCGTGTCACGTCTGCATTTAGGGGATTTACATTGCCGTTAACGTAGAAGTCGCCCCATACATGCCACATCTTGTCCCATTCGTTGGCTTCCGGCGTTCCGTGGTTTGTGTATTCGCTGGTGCGTATGCCAATGCCGGCTATGCGCTTTTGTATGTTGGTGCCGTGCTTCATCGTTGCCGGTCCCGGCTTGTAGTAGTTGTTCACAATGTTTACGTTCATGCCTTCGCCTCCGTAGCATCCGTTGCCTGCCCAGTTGTAGAACACGTTGTTGCGCATGTCCATGCGCTCGTCGGTCTGTGTGCCGGGTCTCGGTCCGAGGCGCGGAACGCGTGAGTCGTGGTGCGCCATCAGGTTGTGATGGTAAGATGCGCCGGAGCCGCCCCAGTTGCCGCCGTAGCCGTGGTTGCCTTTCGTGTGTCCTGACGCACGCAGGCTCTGTGATGCGATGCACCATTGCACGGTAAGGTTCTTGCTGCCGTAAACCGAAAGACACTCGTCGATGCTCCAGCTTACCGAGCAGTGGTCTATTATTATGTTCTCGTTGTCCGTGCCGCCGAGGCCGTCGCCCTCATGGTTAGCTACTTCCTTGTTGCCCAAGCGGAAGCGCATGAAACGTATGATAACGTTGTTGGCAGAAATCACTACGGGATAGTCGGCAACACAGATGCCGTCGCCCGGCGCGGTCTGCCCGGCTATGGTTATGTTGTCACGGTCTATCTTTAGTTCCTTTGTGAGGTGGATTGTTCCGGACACGTCGAACACGATGGTGCGTGTGTCCTTTTGGTTGATTGCGTAGCGCAAGGACCCTTTGGAGCCAGTGTCTTCAAGCGTTGTCACGTGGTACACCGTGCCGCCACGTCCGCCGGTGGTGTACATTCCGAAGCCTTCGGCCCCGGGGAATGCCGGCGTTCCTTGCGCCTGTGCACCGTTGGCGACGAGGAGCATACCCACTACCAACAGCATTGACCTTAAAATTCTTTTTACCATAATATTAAGTTTTTATGTATGTAAAGTTTTCTCAGCCAGCACAGTGCTTGCGCATCGTGCTGGCTGGCCGAATTTATCGTCAGTTATTATTTCCTGATGGTCTTGCGCACGGTCTTGCTGCCGTCCGCCATTTTGCTTACTTCAATCACAACGCCGCGATAGTCGCTGCTTACTCGCGTTCCGTCGACGCTGTAGTATTCGGTGCTTACGGCTTCGCCTGCTTCCACATTGTCGATGCCGCTTGAAGAAGTTGTGCTTGCAGCTTTGCCGAAGCCTCCGTGGTTGTTGGCGGCGCGTACGGTGTATTTGCTCATGTCGCTTTCGGTCGCGTCGTAGTAGGTGTTTGTCGTCATGCCGGCGAACTTGCCGTCGTAGAATACGGCGTAAGCTATCGCGCCGTCAGCTGCATCCCATGCTATCTGATTGCCGTTTTCGGTGCGTAGCACTCCGAGCTCTTTCTGTGCCGCAAACTCGTTAGGAGTCCAGTCGGTGAACACTTTGTCGAGCGCATAGCCCTGCGCCTCTTCGTCGGTGAGGATTGTCTCGAAAGTATTTTGCTTGTCGCCCATTGTGAATGTGAGCACGAGTGACTCTGGCGAGATTACGTTTCCGTTTTCGTCCATTGTGTTGTATTCAACGAACTTGTAGGCGGGAACGTTCATGCCTCCGAGCGTCCAACGGTTGTCTACGATAAGGTCAGGCTGCAACAGGGTTGTGTTCAGGTATGCGCAGCTTGCTTGGTTCTGCCATGCGCGGCCGAAGTTGAACTTCTCGGCCTTGCAGTCTACGGTGCATTCGTTGAATACGTAGCCGAATCCTGTTGTCGTTGTCGGCGCCGTTATCGTGCATTCGCCGCTTCCGTCGGCGTTGCGCTGCTCAACGGTTATGGTGCAGCGGTTGAAGAACACGTCGCCGCCTCCGCAGATGAAGTCTACCGTTCCGTGGATGTCAGAGTCCTCGAAGTAGAACTGTGCGTCATTGTTGTTAGAATAGTAAGTGTCCTGGTAAGACAGCATCCTTACATTCTTGCATATTGTGCGGTTGCCCTTGTCCTGGATAACCACGGCGCGGCCTGCGAAGCCCGGCTGGTAGTAGTCGTATGCGTTTTTGAGCGTAACGTCCTGAATGTAGGTGTTGTTGCCTGTTACGAGGAATGTAGCCGAAACGCCGATGCCTTCCTCTTCTGCTTCGTTTACAATGAGAGTGTTGTCCATGCTTTGGCCGATGAGCGATATGTTGTCGCCGGAAATCGGTGTAAGCACTTCGTGTCCGAGGTCATAAGTGCCGTCCGGCACAAAGATATAGGTGCGCTTGTCGGTTGAAGCCTGTGCGTTGGCAATGTCTATGATGTTGAGTAGGTTGAGTCCGTCATTTTCTTTTACGATGTAATATCCCAGCTCGTTTTGCTCTACCGGTGTGTCTTCAGCGTTGATTATCGTGATTTTGTGCAGGTAGGTCTCGTTGCTTGTGGTTAGCGTAACCGTGCCTGCCGGGCCGGTATATTCCATCATTACAGTCTTGCCGTCTGTCGAGTTGTAGCCGCTTGCGGTGGCTATCTCGCTACCTGAAGCGTCGCTCAGTGTCATTATGGCATCCTCCTTGCTGTATCTGCATACGGTGGCTATGATGTATGCATGCCCGCCTACGAGCAGGTCTATTTTCCCGTCGCTTTCAAGCGTCCAGCCGTGAGTTCCGTCATGCCATGTCGCGCCTTCGGCATTAAAAGCCTCGTGGTCTTCATCATAAAAGTATTCATCGGTGAGATTGAACGAGTAGCGTGCTGTCGGGCTTGCCGTCTCGATTTCGGTAGCTACGGCGTACATGTTCAAGTCTGACGTCACGATGTCTTCTGTCGTGTATTTGCGTCCGCCTTCAGCTTCTACAAACCAACCGCGGAAAGCCTTTCCGTCAGCCACGGTAACCTTAGTCCCGTCGTTCAGCGTGCCTATCTCCGTATCCTTTTCTACCTTCTGTGTGTTGTCTATTACGGTTGTGCCGTCAGTGTCAATGTATGTCAGTGTAAAATACGGCTTGTGCTTGAATGTTGCGTAGTAGGTCATTGTCTCGCCGTTGGCCGTAACTTTTATCGTTACAAGTACGGTGTGCTCATCCTTTTGCTCGTAAGTTATATCGCCGTCCACTTCGCCGTTGTCGCATGTTACGTCGGTTATCGGGTTGCTTGCCGACGGCAACTGTACGGCATTGAACAATTCAATTGTTGCCTCCTGTACGCCTTCCGCTGTTTCTGTGAACACGTCAACAGCCTGATACGTTTCGCCGTTGTATGTGAACGTGGCGAGCGCCGGATACTTCGACATGTCAACCAGGCCGTAGAGCGCAAGGTCGGTAATGTAAGCGTTGGCGTTAAGTCCGCCGGAGTAGTTCTCGAACTTTATCTGGCAGTTCTCCCTGTTCACTTGCAGCGTGAGCTGTTCGCCTGCGGCTGTGCCGATAGACTTGTCGTGCAACACTACCCAGTCTGCATCGCCGTCGCCCTTTACGGAAACTTTAATGCCGCGCGTTCCACCGGTGGCAGCCTGCGTAAGCTCGATTTTCGACAGCGACTTGATGGCAGATGTCAACACGTAAGGTTCTACGCCGCCAAGCTCATCGTCCTTCTTGCCTGTTATAATGTAGCCCAAGCCTTTGTCTTCAAGGTTTTTGAACTTGTCTTGCGTGCCGTCAGGGTCTACGCCTGCTCCGCAGAAAGTGAACGTTACCGTTTCCTTGCTGTATTTCGTCGTCACCTCGTGGGTGGTGGGAGCGGTAGTGTTCTTCTTCCTGTCTATTTCCGGCCATTCCTGGAACGAGGTTGAATATATCTCCCTGCTCTGTATTTCGGAAACGAAGGTTACGCTGATTTCCCACAGGTAGCAGCCGCCTGTCGCCACAATCTCAACGTAGCCGGCTTCCACTTCGGCCGTGGTGGCCTTGTGCTCTGTCGGGTTCACAAGGTCGGCCGCTTCTCCGCCGATGGTGAAGTTGCCGTAGTTGGGGCTTGGCGTAAGCTTCACGATGTCCCTTGCCGACTTTACCGGCACGCGGATTATCGTTCCGGCGTTAACCTGCGCGTCGCCAGTTCTGTCTGCCGAGTTGAACTTGCCGTTGGTGGCGTCGACGAAAAGGCTTATGCCTTCTATATTGGAAGGCACTTCGCCAGTGTTTCCTTGCAATGCTACTTGTCCGGCTTCAACGGGTGTCTTGTTTTTGAAGTCCCATGTGGCTGTTACGTCTTGTGCGCAAATCTGTATCGGGAAAAGCAGGCTTCCCAATAGGGCGATAAGCGTACAGACAAATGTGTGTAATTGATTTTTTACCATGATTTGCTGTTTTTTGATTAGTTAGTATGAATATGTAAAGTCCTCATCGTAAGCGCGCTTTTCAAGCATAGGCCGTGGCTCTCCGGAAAAGCGGCAGGTATAGTAGTTCGTATCGCTTGGCAAAGGTAATTATAATATCTGAAACACAAGCGGCTTTGTGGAAAAATGTTTCTTTTTTTACGGTTATGGGGTTGTGCGGTTATGGGGTTATAAGGTCATGAGGTTATACGGTTATGGGGTCATGGGGCGTTTTCACGTTCCAGCAGATTTGGGTATGAACCCTGTTTGCCACCTGTTGCATTCCAAAAGGCCGTTAATGACACGCCGAAAGGCCGTGTTTTAGCCTGCAAAAGGTGGCCTTTTGTAATGTGTTGAATGTCAGGCGGTTACGCGTTGTGGTTCCTGCCAGAGGCGTGCAGGGTGTATTTAACTTTGCATAAAAATCGACATTAAACACGAGTTTTTGCGAAAATTGTTTTTCAAAAAAGAAAAATTTGTTACTTTTGCGGAGTAAAAAATGTTTGTATGAAAAAGTATTTCTACGCTTTATTGTTTTCATTGTGTTTTTCGATGGCCGTCGAAGCGCAGGTGCCTTCGGTGACGCTGAAAGACATCAACGGCAAGACCGTGAGGACCGACACGCTCTCCAACAACGGCAAACCGTTCATAATCGACTTTTTCGCAACGTGGTGCAAGCCCTGCAACCGCGAGCTTACAGCCATCAGCGAGGTGTATGAGGACTGGCAGGAGGAGACCGGCGTTAAGCTGATTGCCGTGTCGATAGACCAGGCGCAGAACATAAACAAGGTAAAGCCCCTCGTTGACAGCCACGGATGGACTTACGACGTGCTTCTCGACCCGAACAGCGAGCTGAAACGTGCGCTCGGCATACAGACCATACCTTATACTATTATAGTAGACGGCAACGGAAAAATCGTGTACCGCCACAACGGCTATGTGGAGGGTGCCGAGGAGGAACTGATAGAGAAAGTAAGGGAACTTGTAGCACAGTAAGCCGTTACGGCGTATATACATGTTATGCCAATGACTAATAAACAGCAGTTGAGGGCTTGCAGGCCGCACCGTGCCCTTTGCCTCATTGCCGCCTCGGCGGCCACACTCTTTGCCGCCGCGCAAGACGACGGAGCCGGCAAGCTGACCGTGACCGGAAGCGTGCAAAGCGACATCATAATACCGCAGGAAGACAAGGCCATCAACGCCCGCGACTACGACGAGTGGGCGCTGACCAACACTTACGCCGATGTCTCTCTTACGAGCGAGCACATCGACGCCGGCGCACGCTTCGAGTTCGTAAAGCACCCGTTGCCGTCGTTCTACAAAGAGGACGGCTTCAAGGGTTGGGGCGTGCCCAACATATATGTCAAGGCGCACTTCAAGTCGTGGGATCTGACCCTCGGCAACTTCTACGAGCAGTTCGGCTCGGGCTTCATACTCCGCACATACGAGGAGCGCACGCTCGGCATTGACAACTCGCTGCTCGGCGGCCGTCTCGTGGTGCGTCCGGTAAAGGGCGTAACGGCCAAGGTGCTCGCCGGCAAGCAGCGCCGCTTCTGGGACTTGAACAGGAGCTGGATAAGCGGCGCCGACGTGGAGCTGAACGTCGACCAGTGGTTCAAGGGCATGGCCGACAAAGGCACTTACCTTACGCTCGGCGCGTCGTGGGTGAACAAATGGGAACCGCGCGAGGAGATGATTATCGGCACGTCGCACAAGCTCAACATGCCATCGTCGGTCAACGCATTCGACGTCAGGGCGAACTTCCAGAAGGGCGGCTTTAACATTCTGGCCGAGTACGCATGGAAAGGGCAAGATCCTTCGTTCGACGGAGCTTACCCCTACATATACCGTAAGGGCAACGTGGCTATGCTTTCCGCGTCATATTCGCACAGCGGTTTCAGCCTGCTGCTGCAAGCCAAGCGCAGCGACGCGATGCAGTTCAGGAGCAAGCGCGGCGAAACCAGCGGCATAGCCTCCGCCATAAACCACCTGCCGGCCTTCACCATGGAGCATACCTACGCCCTCGCCGCGCTCTACCCGTATGCCACGCAGCCTAACGGCGAGTGGGCGTATCAGGCCGAACTGGGCTACCGCTTCAAGCGCAACACCGCCATCGGAGGCAAATACGGCATGAACGTAAAGGTGAACTTCTCGCACGTACACTCCATCGACCGCAAGAACTGCGCCGTAAACCCGTACGACGGGACGTTCGCAGGCACCGACGGCTACAGCTCGGCCTTCTTCAAGTGGGGCGACGAAACCTACTATCAGGACTTCAACATACAGATAGAAAAGCCGTTCTCGCGCGCCTTCCGCCTGAACCTTATGTACATGAACCAGTTTTACAACCAGACGATAGTTGAGGGGCACGGCGGCATGATACATTCCGACATATTCGTGGCCGACGCGAAATACCGCATAAACCGCAAGCTCACCCTGCGCGGAGAGCTGCAATACCTCTCCACCGACGAGGACGACGGCGACTGGCTCTACGGACTGCTCGAACTGTCGTTCCTGCCCCACTGGATGTTCACCATATCCGACATGTACAACAGCGGCCGCACCAATGTGCATTACTATCAGGGCTACGTCACCTTCAACCACGGCGCCCACCGCCTGCAGTTAGGCTACGGACGCACCCGCGAGGGCTGGAACTGCGCCGGGGGCGTGTGCCGCTACGTGCCCTCAAGCCGCGGCGTAACCCTCTCTTATAACTATAACTTCTAACGGACATGAAACTTCATAAACTTATATATACCGCCGCCCTTTGCGCCGCTGCCCTCGCTTTTGCCGCCTGCAACGAGATTGACGAGGCCGACAGGTTCATCTACGTGAAGCCCGCCGACGTAAAACGATGTGTCCTTATAGAGGATTTCACAGCCCAACGGTGCGTAAACTGCCCGACGGCAGCTTCTGCAATAGAAACCCTGCAGGCAGCATATAGCTCTGACACGGTGATTGCCGTAGGTCTTTATTGCGGCGATTTGTGCAAGCTGCCTAATGGTAAGCCTTACCCGTTGTATAATGAAACGGCCAACTGGTATTATGAACAACGTGGTAAACCCAGCCAGCCGGCACTTCTTGTTGACCGTCAAAATATGTTGAATAATACCAGTATGTTGGGCACATACGTAACTAATAAGTTGCAGCAAGAACCCTCTTTGCTTCTCAAGGCTTCGTGCGCTTACGATGAAGCATCTCGTAATGTCGATATAACCGTTAACGCCGAGGGACTGGCTGATGTCAACGGCAACCTGCAGGTGTGGCTTGTCGAGGATGGAATAACCAGCTTTCAGCTTATGCCCGACGGTTCTTCAAACCCGAATTACGTGCACAACCATGTGTTCCGCGCCACCGTGAACGACCGTCAAGGCGACCAGATAAGCCTTACAATGGGACTGCCTGAAACCAAGACGTTCACATACGTACTTGACGCTGATTGGGTGGCGGAAAACATGTCGGTCGTAGCTTTCGTGTATAACGACACCGGCGTGTTGCAAGCTGCAAAGGCAAAAGTCGTAGCTCCGGCTGAAGATGACACGCCGCTTGACGGCGGCGAGGCTGCTGAATGACATGAATAACAATAATGTAGAATATAAAAATATATTTGTAAGTATGGGAAAATCTTTACTCTTGTTTGTTTTTTCAATCCTATTTTGCAATGCGGCAACGGCACAAGTAGACAATACGTTGCAGTTTGTCGATGCTTCCGGCAATGTTGTTGAGGACGGAGCAACGGTCAATGGCGTAGTTAAATATGTTGACTCTGGCGACCCTCTATTTTCGTATTATCAGGTAAGTTCTGGCTTGTATGTTAAAAACAATGCGTCAACGGCAACTGGTGTAAATGTTGAGGGATTTATTTCTCAAATAGACAATGGTGGCTTTCAGAACTGTTTTCCGGGTGCTTGTGACGCTCAATTGACCCAGTCGGGCCGCTTTGAAGGCAAAGCAAGCGAAATTCCTGCCAACGGTAAAGTCCCTTTTAGTAACGAATGGTTCCCGGCAAACAATGAGTACGGCAAATGTGTTGTTGAATTCAAGCTTCATGTGATGGATATTGAGACGGTTGAGACTGCATATGGCCCTATTGTGTCATATGTATTCAGGGCATACGGCCCGTCTGTAACTGTCAATTTTGTTTATGATGAGACTTCTGCCGGCATAAACGATGTGGATGCAACGAAGGAAAACAAAATTGTTGCGCGTTATTCGCTCAACGGCCAGCGGCTTTCCGCGCCACAGAAGGGTATTAATATAGTGAAATATGAAAATGGCAAAACTGCCAAAATACTTGTTAAATAAAAACGTACCATTATGAAAAAGACTTTACTTACCATGTGTGCGTTACTGATAGCCGTTGCTGCTGTCAATGCACAAAAGATGTCAGCGTTGGGAGAAGTTAAAGGACTGAACCCGTCTGCTAAGCCTGTTCCAATGAAAAGCAATAAGTTGGAGTCACCTGTGTTTAAGGTTGACAAGCCTGTAGCCAAAATCAACGTGGGTCAAGGCGAACGTTTGGTTGGATATTACACCACGGATGATTTTGATTATGCTTATCCGTTCCAATATTATGCAGGTGATTATAAGATTGGAACACCGTTCTATACTGAAGATGTGCTTAACAAGGCTGTTGGCGGGCAAATAACAAAAGCTCGCGTGGGTTTGTATGAGAGCATGGGTAGCACAACGGTTTCTTTGTATGAAATAACTACAAGCGGTATCTCAAGTTCTCCGGTTGCATCTGCAACACTTGCTACAACACAGAAAGGTTGGAATGATGTGACATTCAACACTCCGTACACAATCAAAGAGGATTGCTCTTATTTGTTGGCTTACGATTTCTCAATAGCAACAAACGGTGGCGTTCATAATTTCCTAATTGACGATGGATTAAATACAGAGTATCTGCCCGGAGGAGTTTATATGTATGGGAATCTTGGTCAAGGAATAGGATGGTATGGCTTATCTTCAAGTTTCAACATTTGTGCACAAATGGTTGTGAAAGGTGGCAAATATAGTGACGATGATATTGTTTTAACCGGAGGAATCGACAGGACAATAGCTAAACGAGGTGAAAACATTGATGTAACCATGACGTTGAAGAACGAGGGTAACAACGTTCCAAGTTCATACGCTCTGAATGTTTTGCTTGACGGCGAGTCTGTAGGAACTATAAACACACCGGTAGACCTTTCTGACGGAAGTAGACATTCATACACTTATTCGCTGTCTTTGCCTGAAAGTTTAAGCAAGGATGAGGAACACAACGTATCTGTAAGTGTTGCAAACATTAATGGCAATGCGCCTACTGCCAATACGGATGACGATAAGTTCAGCGCATCTTTCAATGTGTATGGAGCAGAGGATGTGGTTACAAAGCAAAAGACCCTTCTTGAACAATTTACGGCATCAGGCTGTGTAAATTGTCCTTATGGCTATGATTTCCTGAACGCTTTGAACGCAAAGCGCAATGATTTGGTTTGGGTGGCAGCGCATACCGACTTTAGTGAAGATTTCCCGGATGAGTACACAACCAACTATGGAACAAATCTTGTAGTTCTGCAGACGGGCTTCTTCCCGACCGCATCTTTCAACCGTGCATATATATCCGACCCGACGCTTAACGGTTATGGCTATGTCGCATTGCCAATCGGTATTGCCACAAAATATATTGATATGTACACAAATTTGTACAGCAACATGATTGATGCGATAAATACCGACATACCGGCATTCGCATCTGTCAATATCGCCTCTGAATATAATGCGGATACGCGTGAATTGAAAGTAACGGTGTCAGGCGAAGGGAATGCGGACGTACAGAAAGTGTTGGCTGATGGAGCTGTTTCTGTATTCCTGACGGAAGACGGACTGAAAGGAGATCAGGCAAGTGGCTATACTGAAACAGGAGAGACCGTGATAACAGCTGATTATCCGCATGACCACGTTCTCCGCATGGCTCTTGACGGACAGTATGGTTTTGGCGAGCCAATTAAATGGACGAGCGGCACTGCTTACAGCAACACATATACAGTAACTCTTGACGAAGGCTGGAATGCTGACAACATGAATATTGTTGCGTTTGTAGGTCGCGCTATAAATTTGGAACAAACATTGCAGGGAGCTACCATTATGAACGGGGCTAACGACATATGGGTAAGCAACACCGAAACTGTAAAGTTGGGTGAAACTTCTACAGGTATAGAAAATGCCGTTACTGTAACGGATGAGGATACTACCGAGGTTGCACGCTACGCATTGGACGGCACGCAGCTGTCAGTTCCAACAAAGGGCGTGAACATCGTGAAGATGTCTGACGGAACGACAAAGAAGGTCATCGTGAAATAATGGCTGACGGCAGGCAATTGCCGACGAATGTATTGTATAAGAGGGACGTCCGGTGCTACGGGCATCCCTCTTTTCGTTTGTGCAGCCTTGTGAAACGTGCCCTTTTGTGTGGCAAAAGGCCATGTTTTGCAGGGTGAAAGGCCGTCTTTTGGCAGCTGTAACATCGTTGGTTGTGATGCGGACGTTATGTAAAACGAGAAAAGAAAATTGGAAATCGTCTGTCATCTGTCAGTTTGCGGTGTAACGCTCTGGCAAACAATGTGTTACGGCCTGACAGATGTCATGCACCATCTGTCAGGCATGCCTGCCACTGACGGTTTTATGACAGATGGCTTAGGCATCTGTCAGGATGTATTGCGTTGATTGTCAGAGCGTTACACCTTAAACTGACAGATGACAGATGATTTGCAGTTTTACGGTTATGGGGTTTGTTTACGGTTATGAGGTTTGTTTACGGTTATACGGTTATACGGTTATGGGGGTTTACGGTTATGGGGTTATGGGGTTTTACGGTTATGAGGTTTGTTTACGGTTATGCGGTTGTGGGGTTATGGGGTTTTACGGTTATGCGGTTATGAGGTTTTGCAGTTATAAGGTTGTGCGGTTATGGGGTTATGAGGTTATAAGGTTGTGCGGTTATGAGGTTTTATCGTCCAAATAGTCGGTTGGTATTTGTCATTGCCTTAACGGCGACTTTCAGTTCCACGCGTCGACGCGGAATCCAGTGTATGCAATTAGCTCCATTTTGTGCATTATCGGTGTTTTCTGGATTCCGCGTCGCCGCGCGGAACTGAAAGTCGCCGTTAAGGCAATGACGATTACCGAGTGCCTCACTTGAAAATGATTGTCTACTAAAATTAGAATTAAAACCATTATGCAAAATGTCGGATGCTCCATAACCGTACCCCCCTCATACAACCGCAAAACCCCACAACCGCAAAACCCCACAACCCCACAACCTCATAACCTCATAACCTCATAACCCCATAACCGTAAAACCCTATAACCCCATAACCTCATAACCTCATAACCGCAAAACCCCATAACCCTAAACCCAGCAAAGGCCGTCTTTAGCGCTCCTAAAGACGGCCTTTCTCAGAACTGGAAAGCAGCCGGCATAACAGCCGGAGGTTTCCACTTTACTACTTCATGATACTATAACTAAACTGTCATAACAAAGAACTTACATTTTTATTTTACGACGAGCTTGCGCGTTGTCTGTCCGTCGGCAGTTACCACCCTGACAACAGCCACGCCACTGTCGATGCCGTCAAGCGTCACGGCCGTGCGGCCACCGCCAACGCTCTCATGTCCAAGCATTGCGCCGCCTACGGAATAAACGCTCACCTCAAGCAGCTCAGCGCCCGAAGACACCACTACCTGCCGTGGCGCTACGGAATACACGCTTACGCCGCCATCTCCCGTTTCCACATCAGTTATGCCGGTAGTACCCTCGCCAGCACCCTTGGCGCGGATGAAGTAACGTCCGTGCGAAGCACCGTTTACGGTCAGCGTATAGCCCTCGGTCAGCGGAGTATCAGTGTTCATCTCGGCGTCATAGAGCGACGGCTCCATCAGCGCCGCAACGCCCGTAAACGTCAGCGTAGTGACATCATCGTCGGCTGCGAACACTCCGAGCGGTATCTGCTGAGCATCCTTTACACGGTTCACGCTGGCCGCCTTGTCGCCCGCAACTGTATATACAGACAGTTCGTTGGCGTTGTTGCCAAGCAGGTTGCGCATAAGCTGGACATCCTCCGTCGCCTCATACCTGTTAACGGCATTGTCAGTATATGCCAGCACGGCGCCGCTCCGGCCCGTCTCGTTGTCGGCGGTTATGGTGAAGGCCGTCGTCTCTGTTCCGCTACCTGCATCAGAAACAAACTTTTGCATGTCTGCCGTAAACTTTATGGTGTTGTCTCCAGTGGCGTCAGCTTTCCTCTCCACGAAGAACGCGCCGTAAGGAGGTATCACTGAAGAAGCATCAGGAGTAAGCCAGTTGTTGCCGTCAGTGCCGCCTACGCCTGGCCCCTTCTCGGTCTCAGTCCAGTAAGCCCCTGTCAACAGGCCGGAGTTCTCGGTTAAGAACGCCTGCAAGTCAAGCGGCGCCATGTACGGGTTGCCTACTATCATGTACTTGCCGTCTTGTGAAGCGTCGAGCGTAAGCGATACGTCGTCGTTGCGCTTAAGGGCGAGAGGGTCGCTGCGGTCGAGCAGACCGGATATGAACAGCCTGCCTTCATTCGTGCGGTCGATGGTGCCGGTGCTTACATCATAGTCTGTATCGGCTTTCGGGAAGCGGAACACGAGGCTGCCAGCCGTGCCGTCGCTCGCGTTGGCCGCCTTTATTGAGAAGCCGGCTCCTGCCGTATATGGCACTGAAGCGTCATTGTAAGCCGCGCTCCACGTCGGCGTTGAAGTCTTGAAGCCTACTGTTGCAGTGGTTGTCTGGCTCTCTACTATTGTCGCATTCTCGTCCCAGCTGCGCTGGTAAACGGCAGGGTCAAGGCGGCTGTAACCGCCATCGTCGAACGTTATGCCGGTGAAATACCTTTCTTTGGCCTGCGTGCCGGTAGATTTGGTGTACCAGTCGCCGGCATATACGTCACGCAGCGGCGTGCTGACCAATGTCCACGTCTTAGTAGGCACGGACACGTCCATCCACGCCTTGGTGTAGATGAGCTGCTCGGCATGAAGCATCTGCGCGCCCTGCATGAAGTGGATGTCGTGGCAGATGTTCACACGGAAACGCTGGGTGGTCATGTTGTTTGTCCCTTCCGGGTCTTTGTCATACACCATCAGGTCATACTGTATGTTCTCCGTCGGGTCGCCCATGCCGTCAGGACGCAGGCCCGCGTCAGTGCCAGCCCATGAAGAACCGCTGTCACCGCCGGCAGCGAAACCGGCCATATACAGCCGCGCCTTGCTGTCCGTAGGCATAACCACGTTCGAGAACAGCATCGGCACAAAGCCTGCAGCCTCGTCGTCGTCGGTATATGAGCCGTCGGTTATCTTAAGGTCTGCCGCCTTGGCGCGTTTCCACATCGTGTCGTTGTTCCAGTTGTCGTTCTCGCCTCCGCTCCATACAAGGTTTTCGGGCACTACCTTCATAACCATCGGGAACGAACCCCAGCAGCTGTTGTTCACGGCGCGTCCGTGCTCGGCAAAGTTGATGGCGAACGTATAGGTATATCCTTCGCGCGGAGCGAACGTGAACTTCTCGCCGTCAACAAGCGTCTGCACAATACTCGGTTTGACATAGACGTTGGCATAGCCTTCGTCAAGACGGAATGCTTTCGTCAGCTTAACGCCCGCTTCCAGTTCAATTTGCTTAAGGTCGTTATATTCCGCCTTCTTGCCCACGCTGTCGGTCGCGTCGTCATAGTTGACCTGCGTATAGAATACGCCCAGGCTCGGTGTTAAGTATACCGTATCCGTCAGGTTGTAGTCGTACCCGGCCTCCAAGCTTGCGCCGAACTCAACCCCGTCGGTATCGGACTTAATCCCGTCGTCGGTTTTGATGTCGGCTTGCTGAATGCCGCCGTACAAAGTGGCAAACGCATACCAATTGTTCCGGTCATAGCGGTAATACAGACCGGCCAGATAGGAATCGATGTCGATTTCCGAACCGACGGTCGAGTAGTAATGTTTGCCGTCGCCGTTCATGTCGTAGCTGCCCTTGCGGTAGGACACAAACAGACCGAGTTTGTTGTTGAGGTCATGCTGCAAGTCGCCGCCGGCTTCAATGCCCCAGACGTCGGCGTCAATCTCGGTCGGAGATTTGATGGAGAGCGAAGTGTAAACCGGATTAACCCAGAGGTTATGGAAAGCTTCGCCGTTCCAGTAATAATCATAGAAGCCGCAGCCCGGACAATACAGACGATTGTCGGTCACCTTGTTCATGACGTTATAGATCAGGTTGGCGTTCTGAGCCACGGCGGCAGCGGTAACCGACTGATAGCCGATCACTTCCGGCGCAACCTCTGCCTTGCCGATTGCGTTTATTTCCGGAAAATCCGGCTCGGCACCGGCATCCGGATTAACCGTATCGTTCATTTCCAGTTCCCATTGGTGGGCGTTCCCGCCGGTAGGAGTATGTTTAACATCAAACATATAGGGGCTTCTGTAAACGCGCCAGACCTTGAAGGAATCCGCATTGCCGGTCGTATCGTTGACCGATTGTGCAAACAGGATGCTTTCGCCGCGGATGTCCTTGTCCGAGTTCGGATAAAGTACCAGTTTGGTGGTTCCTTCGACATTGCCGTTGACGTTGAGCACATCGGCGGTTAAGTTTTCAACATCGACGTCAACATGCAGGAAACTATCACCGCTTGCCTTCCAGCCTTTCAGATTAACCAT
>ERZ826146.986-NODE-986-length-29381-cov-35.171622_pt1 | contig 29381 bp, 22 predicted proteins | sample MGYA00519857_ERZ826146 | MGnify/ENA primary metagenome ERZ826146 (study PRJEB31778, sample SAMEA3449222) | human gut metagenome | biome: human gut; feature: human-associated habitat; material: faeces | place: United Kingdom | collected 2010/2012 ...
GCAGATTATTTTCGCTTCTGTATCATATAGGCGCGTAGTTGCGGATTTGAGGTTTATTATTTTTTATCGCTGCATTCTCATGCAACATTTGTATGGCCGACATCTTCAATATCAGGCTTTACAACACTTGTCACAGTAATAATGACAATGTTAAATTAGGGAAACAGGAGCGTTCGCTTACACTAAATCCATCCGCCTGTTACGACACCGACACCTATTATCTGACGGTAGCTTCGCCGATAATGATGTACGATGCGCACATCAGAATTACAAGCGGAAGCGGCGAAACCGTGCTTGACGAATACACGGACATACCCAGAACAGGCGTCGTTTTACAAACAGGTGTATCACTTGACGGCGACACTTACACGCTCGAAATAGAGTGCGGCGATACTAATTGGTATGGTTACATTGAGTAACTATGCCGCAAACTTTACCTAAAAACAATGAATGCCAGTTAACGACTATATCTTAAACTAATAACTAAAACCAAACCTAACAATGCTTAAAACTATTATTTGTGCAGCCGTACTGATGCTATGCGCATCAGTGTCGGCACAGAACGCAACCGAACAGCGTTCAGACCGTAAAATCATTGAAATCAGCAAGATTGTAAAACTAAGCCCGGAGCAGGAGGCGGCGATACGCAACGCCTACGACGCTTACAACCTTACGGTTGACTCCGCGCTGTATGTGGAGCAGAACCCGGTAAAGGCTTCGCGCATGAAATACGCCGCAAACAAAACTTTTTACAAGGCAATGATGGGCGTGCTGAACACCGAACAGCGCAACAGGTATATCCAAGTAACGTCAGTTCCTGACGTGGAGGCAAAGACGGAGTATAACATCAGTCTGCTGCGCGAGGGCGGCGAGTACACCGAAAGCGAGCTTTCAAGCATGAAAAAGGACATTTTCAAATACCTGATGAGGGAAAAGGTGGTCTACATGCGCGACAAATACGACGTAGCGAAGCAAAAAGACAACATCCGCCGGTTGAAGGAGACACAGCCGAAAGCCATGAAAGAGAGCAACATCATCGAGAAAATGAAGGTGCAAGGACGGCTGAAAAACGGCAAGATGAAATGGTAAACACATATTATTAAATGAAGAACACTGAGCAATGAAAAAGATATTTACACTAATTCTGGCAGTGACGGCCATTGTTCCGGCAATGGCCCAGAAGGAGGTTTCACTCGACACCATCAGTACGAAGACCCAACTTAAATGGGCATACCGCTATATAAACGGGGTAAACGCCGACGTAAACCTTAAGAATGCGGCAAAAATATACATGAACCTTGCACGACAAGGCGACATTGACGGCATGCGCGAGCTTGGCCGGATGTACCTTTACGGCATAGGCGTAGAGCGCAACTGCCGCTACGCAGGACGTTTGTTGAAGCGTGCAGCCGAGTGCGGCGACGCAAAGGCGATGTGCCTTTTGGCGCAGATGTACCAGCAGGCATTGGGCTTCAAGCAGAATTATGAAAAGGCGTATTACTGGTATAACATGGCCGCGAAGAAGGGTTACGGCCGCGGATATTACGGAGCAGGCTACATGTTGTATAAAGGTCTTGGCGTGAAGCAGGACTATGCCATGGCCGAGCAGTATTTCCTTAAAGGCTCGGAGCTGCGCAACGCCTCTTGCGACTACATGCTTGGAGGCTTATACATGAGCGGTTATAACGGTGCGCCGGACTATGCCAAGGCCGAAAAACACCTTAGCCGCGCTGCAAAAGAGGGTCACGGTTGGACGTTGGACATGGCGAAACACGGTGTGATGGACTCGCTGAAACAAGCCCGTATGAGACGTATGGTAATGCCGATGATGATGGCCGACGACACCGCTCCACGCACAATAGCCGATATTGACAGCCTGATAACCGAGCTTCCGGTTGACACCTTGGCAGGCGGATGGACTGGAACGGTGTACACATGCGACTGGTCGGGACAGGAAATATTGAAAGAAGAGCCGATAACTATCGAAATAACGCCGCAAGACACGCTGTTCGTCGCCGAATGGACGTTGGGCGACAACGACGGTGGGATATTCGCACCGACCGAACGCCGCGGCGCGTCATGGCGCATAACAAAGCCCGGCGACAATGAGGAAGGCCGCAAATGGGTGATACGGTCGGTGGCCTTCGGCCTGTCAGATGCCAACACATTGTGCGCCCACCTGCGTTGCATCAACATGAAACACTATGAAAAGCGCAAGCCTGCATTCGCCGTTCTGCACAGGAACGAGCCTATAACAAAGCAGCAATACGTGCCGTTCAGGATTATGCAAGTTGACCCGATGCCAGTTACCTGCGGCTCGTTCAACGTTACATTGCAGGCCAACGAAGCATGCACAGTAAGCGCAAGCATCTACAGCGCAAGCGGAATGAAGGCGGCAGACTGCGGCACAATGAGCATCGACAAGGGCGAGAACACACTGCATCTCAACGCGGCTCTCACACCGGGACAGTACATCCTGCACATCACAGGCAACGGAGGCAGCGCATCGACCACGATTATATGGCAATAACATGAAAAACACCTGAATTACGAAAGATTAACAATGAAAAAACTCGCAATATTCTTTTTGTCGGTACTTTTGCTGGTGCCGACAGGGGCACGTGCGTGCTGGGACGACGATTGGGACGACTGGGAAGACACCGGAAGTTGGGATGATGACGACTGGTATGACGACAGCTGGTACGACGATGACTGGTATGATGACGGCGACGACATTGCATGGGATGAAACCTTGGATGGAGTAGACATCTACCCTGATGATAATTATGATGACGACGACATTGCATGGGATGAAACTTTGGATGGAGTAGACATCTACCCTGATGAAGATTATGACTGGGGATTGGATGACGACTGGTGGCGCACCGATTACAGTGACGATGACGATTTCTCCGATGACGACGATGATAGTGGGGATTACAATACAGGAAAGAGATCAGACAATTCGACAACTATAGGAACTGTCGGCAAAGAATTTAAAGATTATAAAATCCAAAAAGGAGATAAAATCATAATTAAAGATTATGCCGATAGAGTTTGGAAAAAACAAGATGGAGTTAAAGATTGCGTTTTGACTGCAATGGAATATGCCTCACAAATTTTGAAAGATAACAATTTAAATTACAGAATTACTTTTGCTGATGATTATAGCTTTTTTATAAATTCAGAAAAAGATGTACTAAAAGATGGAATATATAGCGATGAACTTGAAAAATTATTAAACATGGAGTTTAATTATGAGAAAATGACCTATAGTATAGAGTTTGATAAGGCATTAGATGTTGGCTGCCCTATACTCTCAGTCATTGACGGAAATGCTACAGACTCTTTTAAATACGAGCCTATTGAACACATGATTGTGATAATTGGTGAGACTGAAAGTGGTGGCATGTATATTTGCATTGACCCCAGCGACGGAGATTACAAAACAGTTTCCTCTTTCTCTTTGCTTGGCGATAGCTACAAAATCAATTATTTAAAGAGATACTAAGCATAATTACAATGAAAATACTGATGTTATTTTTCATATTAAGCGTGCTGTCTATGTACGCCTGCGGTAACAGCACAAACAATAAGCAACAAACAAAATTCATTGCTGATGGAGAAAAAGAGTCGCTGTTCTCAACCTCCCTTCTAAGCGGAACAAGCTGGACAGCCGACCTTTCTAATGATGAGCGCATATATAAAATCTCATTTACAGATACAACATACATTACGAACACCTTTTATTCAGCAACAAAACACGACTATGTAGCCACTTATTCATATTACCTTTCAAACACCAAACCACAGCAGTTTGACTGGACAAAAGTAGGCCAGAAAACAAGTGGCGATATCATCATTTTACATAACAAGACTTCAAAAGACAAGAAGATAACAACCGACAAACTGTTATTCATATCGCCTCAAAAGCTCATCCTTTTATTTAACGATGTTGATACAATTTCTTTTACACGAGAATAAGCCACAGCAAAATCCTTAATTCCAGCCTTATAAAAAAACATACTGTTAGAAAGACATATAAAACAAGAAGAAATATGACACATGAAAAAGATTATCATATTATTATTTGCGCTGTGCACTGCTTTTAGCTGCGCTGCGCAGACATTCAGAATGTCGCAGCTAAAGGGCTGCAAATGGGTCAGTTACGAACTTGACGGGAAAGTAAATACTGTTTGGTTTACGGATTCGGCTTACTTCGATGAAAATTTTTATACATCATTAAACAAAACCGCAACGTCTAAAATGCCATTCTATTTGTCAAACACAATAGAAAAAGTATTTGATGAGTCGAAGGTTGGCACTAACACTTCCGGCAAATACCTTATTGTGAAAAAAGGCAATGCCGAGTATGGCTACAATTTGGTTGTATGTGAAATTATGGGCATAAGCAGCACTACCCTTTCCATAAAATACAACGTTTATTCAGCTAAACCAACAATCGGCGGCGTCAAATTCGTACAAAATTTCACAAAAGTACGAAATCAGTTTGTAAGACCTACAAAGCCCATAACCGACGGGAACCTTAATTTACGTAAAGATGAAAACATCTCTATCGGTGACATGAAGTAGAAAAGGAAAAGCTTTAATGACTGGTATTTGCCATGTGCGTAGCATCAAACTGCGCACATGGCATACTCTACAATAAAGAACGAAGCGGATTACAACTATCCATATAACACACTACGATTAAAAGCTACAACCATGAAAAAGGCTTTTACACTACTATTTGCACTGTGCACAGCTTTTAGCTGCGCTGCACAGACATTCAAAATGTCGCAACTAAAGGGCTGCAAATGGACTTGCAATGAGACAGACGAGAAAACAAAGACCATTTGGTTTACGGACTCTGTCTTTTGCGATGAAAACGTTTATTCCTCAATAAACCGAACTTCAACGCTAAAGATGCCATTCTATTTATCAAGCACAATAGAAAAAGTGTTTGACGAGTCAAAAGTAGGTAAAGGTACTTCAGGCAAATACCTTATAATAAAAGAAGGCAATGCAAAACATGGGTATAATGTTTTTGTATGCGAAATAATGGGCATAAGCAATACGAACCTATCCATAAAATATGGTATTTATTCAGAACATAGGAAAATAGGCGGCGGCGAACATATCAGAAATTTCACAAAAGTGCAAAGCATGGCATCAACGGCGCAAGAACAAATATTCAGCGTCAATGATGACGGCTCTATCGCCGTAAAACCTGAATTTATAGAAAGCATAGACAATTTTCCGAAAAACAAAACAACGCCTTACGTACTGAAATTCAGCAAAACGGTAAATGCCATGCGGCATGCGGCGTTAAACGACAACTATATTGTCAGAGGATTGAGGTATAACGGATACACCGATGCCGACCCCGGCGACTTCAACGTAATAGAAATATCGTATGGCAAAGACACGCTTTTTACCTTGAAATATGATGACGGTTGGGTGAACATGTCTAAGGATTGGGGTGCTTACACATCAAGTTTCTGCTGTATAGAAGACTTGGGCAACAATACTTTCGCCGCGATATTCATAGGAGCAACGTTGGCTAACGAGCCTCCTTACCTGGCTATAATTGCATTGAAAGACGGCAAAGCAAGCTTGGTGTTCAACAAACGGATTGTAATAGTAAACATAAATACAGCTTCTGACGGTTCAAAAACATTCGATTTACAAGAAAACTTTTCAGAACCAATAGACGAAAACACGTTTACAAATCCACAAAAACACACCTTAACAATAAAGGATGGCAACATTTACTTCAAATAAAGACTGCAATACAGCAAGGCTGAAGAGGCTTTTCGTCCCCTCTTCAACATTGTTTTACCATTTTTATATATCCATATAAAAGGCACAACTACCCAAAACGACAGTCATGAAAAAGACTATCATATTATTATTTGCACTGTGCACAGCTTTTAACAGCATCGCGCAGACATTCACTTTGTCGCAGCTAAAGGGCTGCAAATGGGTCAGTTACGAACTTGAAAACGAAACAAATACCATTTGGTTTACAGATTCCGCCTATTACGACGAGTCTTTTTACACGACATTAAACAAAACCGCAACGTCTAAAATGCCATTCTATTTGTCAAACACAATAGAAAAAGTATTTGATGAGTCGAAGGTTGGCACTAACACTTCCGGCAAATACCTTATTGTGAAAAAAGGCAATGCCGAGTATGGCTACAATTTGGTTGTATGTGAAATTATGGGCATAAGCAGCACTACCCTTTCCATAAAGTACAACGTTTATTCAGCAAAAAGAACTATCGGCGGCGTCAAATTCGTACAAAATTTCACAAAAGTGACGGACAAGGAGCAAGGTTCGTCAGCGCGAAAGCAGGAAAAACGCAAGCCGTAGGGCAAATACATCGTCCGTGCGGATATGCAATCATGATTGCATATCCGCCAATACGAAGGAGAGATCGATAAAAAACTGTAAGGCAAAACGGCACGGGCGTTACAATCACGCACGGCGGACGGCAGGCAGGATGCAGGTTGTAAGCAAAACCGCAGGCTTATGTTTCAATTGCAACAGGTGGCCTTTCAGGCTGTAAAAGACGGCCTTTTGCACTGCAAAAAGCCATGTTTTACAACGCAAAACATAACATACGGCAAAACATACACAAATAATAACATTAAAAAACGAAAGGAACAGGACAAATGAAAAAGGCATGTTCAATATTGATTGCAATGTTTTTTACCAGTATGGCATCAATGGCACAAGAGCAAGTATTCAGCATCGGAACCAATGGTGACATAGTGACAAAAACCAAATTCATTGAAGAACTTTATTCAGGCAATTACAACAACGTAACGCCTTATGCCTTAAAGTTCAGCGAAAAGATTGATGCCGCATCACACACCGTCATCAATAACGACTTAACAAGCGGCAACAACAGCTTAACAAACATCAGTAAAAAAGCAGCAAACAGCCCAAACGCAAACAAGACAACAACCGCAATCCCGCTTTATACGGTGAACGGCTTGAAATACAAAGGCTGGGACAATGAGTCGGGCGACTTCAACGTAATAGAAATATCGTATGGCAAAGACACGCTTTTTACCTTGAAATATGATGACGGTTGGGACAACATGTCTACCGACTACGGCTCATACACGTCGAAGTTTTGCGGTATTGAGAAGCTGGGCGACAACACTTTCGCCGCAATATTCAAAGGCGTTGACATTATGAGCCAACCGCCCTACCTGACAATTGTCGTGATGAAGGACGGCAAGGCAAGTTTGGTGTTCAACAAGCCGATGATTATCAACTCGATAAAAACAAACTCCGACGGAACAAAAACGTTTGACTTACAGGAGAATACGGTTGAATGGATTGACGAAAACACGCCTGCCAACAGTCCCATTACGCATACAATGACGATAAAAGACGGCAACATTTACTTCAAGTAAAGGTCACAGCAGGAGTAATGACAAATAAACGACAAGGCGGAAGAGGCTCAACAGCATTCCCTTCCGCCTTGTTTCACCTGTTTTTATTTATCCATATAAAAACACTACGATTAAAAGCTAAAACACATGAAAACGGCTTTTACTATCTTGATGACACTTTGCGCGGCCATCGCAAGCGCGCAGGGCGTTGACACTGAGACGCTTAAAAGCGGGCCGTGGAGGGCTACCGACGTGGAATACCTCAACAAGAACGGCGGCTTTCTGCGCACAACCTATACCGACTCGCTCTGCATTACCGACATATCCCTTTACGAGGGAAGCGACACGGTGCATGTGGAGTCGTATTACTACCTGGCCGACAGCAGGCCAAAAGCGTTCGACATGGCTATGGTTGGCAAAACGGCACGGGGCAGATACATCGTAACAAACGAGCGGAGGCATACGCTGGCAGACCCCACTTGGTTTTATAAGCTGACAGTACGAGAGGTGTTTGAGGCCGCAGAAGGCAGGTTCGTTGTGAGATGGGACGACAAGAATGTATGTACGTTTGAGAAAATGTAAGACCCTATATGGCAAAAACTGTAAGGCAAAACGGCACGGGCGTTACAATCACGCACGGCTGACGGCAGGAAGGATGCAGGCTGTAAGCGAAACCGCAGGTTTGTGTTTCAATTGCAACAGGTGGCCTTTCAGGCTGTAAAAGACGGTCTTTTGCAAGCCAAAAGGCCGCCTGTTGTCGTGCAAAAGGCGGCCTTTCTCAAACAGCTCGATTATAAGGTATTTACAAGGTTGGTTTCGTTTGTGTCATTGTCCGGTGGCGTTCAGGTATTCACGCTTCTTTATCTGGTAGCCGGCGTATGCCTCGACGTATGCCGAGCGGCTGTTCTGGTAAAGCGTCTGCGCCTCAAGCAGGTCGCTCATCGTTGCCGTTCCGGCGCGGTAGTAGTCGTCGTGCAGGCGCAGGTTTTCCTCCGCCTGTCCGATTGACTCTATGGCGATGCCGATTTGCCGGTAAGCGTCGTTCATGTCGTTCCACTTGTTCTCCATGTTTATTACCAGCAGCTGGCTGTTGTCCTGAAGGGTGTTCTCGGCGTTGCGCACGGCCATTTTCTTCCTTTTCATGTCGTGCGAGCCGCCCCACCAGTCCGACAGCGGTATGCTTACCGTGGCGAAGCCCACCCACGAGCGCTGGCTCTTGTCAAGGAAGTCGTTGTACATGTATCCGCCGCCGATTGCCACTTGCGGCAGGTTTTCGCCCAATGACAGCTTGTATTGCAGCTTGTTGGCCTTCACGTTCTGCTCCATCAGGGCGTATTCGGCGGTGTTAGCCAGCGCGGCCGACGGCTCGGCGTATAATGTAAGCGGCGATTCGGGCAGTCCGCCGCTCATGTCGGCCTCAACGTCTATGCTGTCGCCGGAGTGCCCGGTGTACTGTGCCAGCAGCCGCTTGGCCGTCGTCAGCGCGTTTTCAAGCGTTATACGGCTGCTCCGTGTCTCGTTCTTGCGCAGGCTGACCTGCAGCAGGTCGTTCCTGTCTGTCACTCCGGCGGCCACCGCGGCATCGGCATCCTTGGTGAACTTGTCAAGCTGCCGCTCCACGGCTTCCACCGTTTTCAGCTTTTCTTTCAGCATGGCCACCTGCCAGAAGTAAGTCTCGGCGGTAAGCACCACCTCGTCTTGCGACATGCGCCGTTGCAGTCGGCTCGTCTGCACGCCCACTTCGGCCAGTTTGTTGGAGTTCAGTATTCGTCCGCCCGCGAACAAGGGCATCTGCGCCGATACGCTTCCCGATATTCCGTTTTTGAGCAGCCCCAGCTCCATTCCACCGCCCATGCTCATCTGTATAAGCTCGTCGTCGGCCATGAAGCCCATGCCCATGGCGCTTACGGTGGGGAAATACTTTGTGAAGGCCTGCTTCTTCGCCTGCCGTGCGGCCTCAACGTCGTTGGCGGCGTTCTTCATCTTCACGTTATGTTGCAGCGCGTCGCTGACGCACTGGTCTACTGTCATCATACGTTGCGCCGCCATTGTCGAGGCCGTAAGCAGCGCGGCAAGTGTCAATATGGTTGTTTTCATCGCTTTTTTACTTAATTTTCTAAATTGAATGTCCACAAACAGCCCATAAACAGTCAAGTACGTGTTTGCCAATAAGGCATTTGTCTTTAACTTCTTAGCGACCGTAGGTAGCGGTAACTCCTTTAACTCCTTTAACTTCTGATGAATGGGAGCTTTGCGGACATTCATCTTTTCCTGTCACGTTGTCATTGGTTCTCAATAGCCTCCACACGCTTGCGCCTCTCCGTTGTGCCGCGGAATATCAGCAGGTAGGCAGCAGGCAGCACGGTAAGGATGAACAGCATGGTTATCAGTGTGCCGTAACATATCACCGTGCCCATAGGCATCCACAGGCCGCTTCCGCCCAAAATCATCGGTATCACGCCCATCGACGCCGCAGCGGAGGTGAGGAATATGGGGCGCATTCGGCGCTGTGCCGAGTGGTATATGGCCTCTTCGGCGTGCATGCCCTCCGTTGTGCGCAGCTCCTCTGCATAGTCGAACATTATTATTCCGTTGCGCACAAGGATGCCCATGAGGCTCACCACACCCAAGATACACGTTATGCTGAGGTCTACGCCCTGTATCAATATGCCGGCGGCGGTGCCGAACAGGCAGAGCAACAAGCTCGCGAAGATGAGCGCGGCGATGCTGATTTTGCGGAAATGGAACAGTAGTATGAAGAAGATTATCACCGCCGCGATGGCTAATCCGCCAATGATTGAGGGCATCTTTTCAACGCTTTGTTCCTCTTCTCCGCCGTAGCTGACGGTTATTCCTGCCGGAATGTTCATCTTGTTGACAAGTTCTTTCACCTCTTTGGTAACGTCCATGGCGTTTGTTCCGCGTGTGATGTCGCTCTCAACGGTCACCGTGTACACGCCGTTGCGCCGCACAATCTGCCCGTCTTTCCATGCAGGGCGCACGTCGGCAACCTGCCTAAGCGGCACAGTAGCCAGTCCTCCGGCTGCCGGTATGCGCTCGTCGGCCACGTCGGTGTTGGCTGCACGCTCCGCCTTTGTGCCTTTCAGCACCACCGGGATGTCGTCGTCGCCCTCCCATACAGTAGCCACTGTCATGCCGCTTCCGTAGCGCATGGCGAGCGTGGACTCAACTGTCAGATTGCTGATGCCGAGGCGCGACGCCTCGTCTTCTTTCAATATGATGTCGCCCGAGGCCAAAGGCTCGTTGCAGTCAGTGTGAACTTGCGTCAGTCCGGGTATGTTCTTCATCCCGTCGCGCAGCTTCCCGGCCTGCGCCTTCAGCGCTCCGAAGTCCTCGCCGCTGAGCCTTACCTCCACCGGATACACCGCCTCGCTGTAGCTAAGCTGCTTGAACCTTACGCGTGCGCCGGGGAAGTAGTCGCCGTATTTCGGTGTGTATTCGTCCAAAAGTTCCTCGGTGGCTTCGATTCCGGTGGTGTTCACAATGAACTGTGCATAGTCCGTGCCGGCTATTTGCGGAGCGTATGCCGTGTGGAAGCGCGGCGACGCGCATCCCTTGAACGACGTTACGGACACCACGCGGCTGTCTTTGCGCAGCATGTCCGCCAAGCTGTCGGCCACTTCCGCCGTGCGTTTTACAGACGTTCCGGTAGGAGTGTATATCTCAACGGCGAACTGGTTGCGGTCGGCTGCCGGCATAAGCTTCTGCGGAACGTGTGCCATCATCACCACGCCTGCCGCTATCGACACCACACCGAGGCCTACCGTGACCTTGGGATGTGCGAAACAGACGTCCAACAGCTTGTTGTACGACTTCTGGAGGAAGTCCAGGAAGGAGAACGGTTTGCTGCCGTCGGCCTTCGTCTTGCCCTCCATCGGCTTGCGGATGAACCAGAACTGCATGAACGGCACAAGCAGAGTAGCCACCAAGAGTGAAACCATCAGCACTATGGTGACGCCCCACGGGAACATCACAATGAAGTCTTTGAACATTCCCGTAAGCGTTATGAGGAACGGGAAGAACGTCACCGTGATGGCAAGGGTGGCCGAGAAGATGGACTTGAAGAAGTGGGTTGTGCTCTGTATTGAGGCGTGCCAGCGCGATTCTCCCGTGCCCAGAAGCTCCAGGTAGTTGTCGATGATGACGATGGAGTTGTCCACTATCATTCCGAGCGACATTATCAGCACCGCGAGAGTTACCGTGTTAAGCTCTATTCCGAACGCATTGAACAGTCCGAGCGATATGAATATCGTTATAGGAATTGTCGATGCGGCAACGAGAGCCACCCTCATGGGCAGCAGGAGCATGACGACGATTACCACGGCGACGATTGCTATGAGCAGCTCTTCAAGGAAGTTGGCCACGCTGTCGCCAACAACCTTGCTCTGGTCGGTGATGCGGTAGATGCTGACATCTGCCGGAAGAGTCTTCTGGAAACCTGCCATCACCTTGTCGATGTCGTCGCCCATCTTGACGATATTCTGCCCTTTCTTCATCTCTACGCTTAGAAGTATGCACTTCGTGCCGTTGTTCGTGATGTACGAATCAGGCTCGGGATACTCCCGGCGCACGTCGGCCACGTCCTTCAGGCGCACGTTGTCGCCGCCGGGCGAGGCGTAGACAATCATCTGCTGGATGTCATATACCGAGTTGAGCGACTTCTCCACGTAGAGCGGCTGCACGTAGTCGTCGGTCTTAACGCGGCCTCCGCTCGTTGTGAAGCCCTTTTGCATGAGGGTGAGCATGAGCGTCTTGTCGCTCAGGCCGTAGTGGCTCAGGCGCTCGTTGTCAAGATATACGGCTATCTGCTCGTGCCGCATGCCGCTCACTGTCATACGTCCCACGCTCTCGATGCGGCGCAGGCTGTCCTTGAGGCAGTCCATATAGTCGTTCAGTTCGCGGTAAGTCTTGTCCTTGCTCTCCATCGTTATGAGCAGGGCGGAGGTGTCTCCGAAGTCGTCCATCACCTTGATGGCGAGCACGTTGCCCGGCAGTTGCGCCTTGAAGTCGGCCACACCGTGCTTGAACTTGCTCCAGAACTCGTCCTTGTTGCTTACGTCGTCGTTGAGTTCCACCTGTATGTAGACTATTCCGTCGCGGCTTTTCGAGAAGGTCTTGGCCTTCTTCACCTCCTTGTAAGTGAAGATATAGTCCTCCAAAGGCTTTGTTACCTGCTCGGCCATCTCGTCCGACGGCACGCCGGGGGCCACCGCCACGACGATGCCCTGGCGCACGGTGAAGTCGGGGAACTCGTTTTTCCTCATGCCCGGCAGGCTGTATATGCCGAAGGCCACGAGGCAGCTGAAGATGAGGATGACTATCTGCCGGTAGTGCATCGCCCATTCAACGAAGTTTCGTTTGTTTGCTTCCATTGTTTTGTTTTTTAGTTGACAAGTGACGAGATACGGGTTGACAAGGTGGTTTGACTTGCCGCTTGTCTGCACGTCCCTTGTCCCTTGTCGACTCGTCTACTTGTTACTTGTCTGCTTGGAAATCAGAATTCCACCATCATTCCTTCGCTTACTTTCTGCGCCCCGGCGGTTATCACAAGGTCGCCGTCGGCCAGTCCGCTCGTGACCGTTACGCCGTCGGCGGTGAAGTCGCCGCAGGTTACGATGCGCTTCACGGCCTTTCCGCCTACGGCGAGCCATACAAACTCATTGTTGTTTTCGTCAACCTGCACAATGTGGGCTGGCAGCACGCATGTCTGCCGCGTGTTGCCGCCGTCCAGCGTCACGTCGGCCACCATGCCGGGCAGCAGCTTCCGCCCTGCGCCGGGCAGGCTGATTTTCACCTCGTATGAGCGCGACAGTGGGTCGGCGGCCACGCCTTTCTCCGTGACCGTGCCCTGCATGGAGGCTCCGCCGAGTGCGCTGACGGTGACGGTGGCCTTCTGTCCCATGGCGATTTGCGCCATTTCGTTCTCGGGAACAGATATTTTAACCTTCATGCGGCCTACCGACACGAGCTTTGCCACCTGCGTTCCGGCGGAGACGTTCTGTCCCTTTTCGGCGAATTTCATTGATATTACGCCGCTGAAGGGAGCGTACAGCCGGCAGTCGCGCAGCTGGCGTGCCGCCACCTGTTCGGCTGCGCGTGCGCGCTGCAGCGCTGTTTGCGCCTCGACCCACTTTATTTCGGGCAGGCTTCCCTTGCCGTGCAGCTCCTCCATGCGGTTGTATGCGTCTTCGGCCTGTGCCAGCGCGGCGCGTGCGGCGGCGTGGTTGTTGGTCAGCTGTTCGGCGTCGAGCGTAGCTATGAGCTGTCCTTTGGCCACGCGGTCGCCCTCGTTTACGAGCACACGGCTGACAGTGCCGGCTACGGCGAAGCTCAGCAGCGAGCCGTTCTCTTCCTCAACAGTGCCCGAATAGCTGGCGGAGCGCGCCGCGGCGGCGGCCTTCACCTGCGTTGTTTCCACTTTCACGGCCTTGCGTCCTGCGTCCCGGCCTTCGTCTTTCGTACCGCACGCCGTGAGCATTACAGCTGCCAGCGCCAGCGTCAATGATTTGTAATACTTCATGTTTGTGTCCTTTTGTTTGAATTTTACCGCAAAATTATATCCTTTTTCGCTTTCCCCGTGTTCCTGAAAAGCAGTGTTAATGTTCTGTTTTGGAACGAAAGGAAAAGCAGGACATAGCTGTTTGACTTTTGGACACGCTGCATCCGCATGCCGTTTTACCGTCATGCATGCAGCATGTCGCGACCGCTTGCCATGCAAAAGGCCGTCTTTCGTCTTGCGAAAGGCCACCTTTTACACGCTGAAAGGCCATCAATTGCACGCCAAAAGGCCGTCTTTTGCAGGGCTGCCGCAGTCGACTGCGCAAACGCCTGGCAGCCAGGACGTTGCGCGACGGACTGCAAACAGCCTCACACAGCGCGTGACGCAAGCCGCGTCACGATGCCGTTCCGGGTCGCACACCTTATTTATATATGTCTAAAAGTAATGTCTTAATTTTCTTAAATGTTACCTTTTGGAAACAGTCTGCGACTTTTAGATAACGCCTTTTCCGACAAAAATTCTTTTCTTTGCAGGCAAAAAAGGATATGGATATAAAGAAAGTAAGACTTGACGACTATGAAGTGCGCGAGTTTCTGACGCACAGTAACGGCAAAATAGCCGTTGTGGACGAGCTTGGAAGCCTTGACATCAACAATGCGACCAAGTTTGAAGGCGTGTTCGTCATACTGTGCCAGGCAGGGCGGCTGACGCTCAACCTCAACGGAAAAACTTATAACGCGCATACCAACGACGTAGTAGTGTGCATGCCGGAAATCGTCACGCAGAACGTGCTGGTAAGCACAGACTTCCGCTTCTGCAGCATGTTCGTTTCGTCCGACTACGCTTTCAACACGCTGCCCGTGCAGGCGAAGGGATGGAACGCGAGGCGTTTTTTTGAGGAAAACCCCATCATCTCGGTTTCCGAAAAGGAGGCAAAAGTGTTCAGCCAGTATTGCACGCTGATAAAATCGAAGTTCGAAGACACCGACAGCCGCAACCGCGACAAGATAATCGACGCGCTTATCCAGGCGTTTATCTACGACTTCGGCAACGCCCTTACCCGCAACATATCCTACGAGCCGCGCCCGATGTCGTCGGCCGAAGACATATTCAACAGGTTCATCGTCATCCTTACGCAGGCTTATCCAAAGCGGCGCAAGGTGGCGTATTACGCCGACAAGCTTAACATCTCGCCCAAATACCTCTCCGTGGTGTGCAAAAAGACGTGCGGCAAGAACGCCTCGAAAATAATCGACGCCTGTGTGGTGAAAGACATCGAGGCACTGCTCAAAAGCACGCGGAAATCGGTTAAGGAGATTTCAAACGAGCTGGAGTTCCCCAACACATCGTTCTTCGGCCGTTACGTAAAGAAAAACCTCGGCTGCACCCCCAACGAACTGCGCCGCAGGCTCAACGGTGTGGGCGAATAGTTTTTCAATTCATAATGCACAATTTATAATTCATAATCGGGCTGCGCGGCGTGAAATAATGTGTGAGTGTGTGGCTTTTCTGACATTTGTCAGTGATTATATTCATTTTGTTTGGTAACAAAACAATCATTTTTATTAACTTTGCACGGCTTCGCTTGATTCTTGACAGCGGGGTCGTGCGCTGCGTTTAAATGTGCGACTTAATTGTGAATGATGCATTGCGCATTATGAATTGAGTATTTGTGTGTTATGGGTTGTGCGCCAGCCCAATTATGAATTATGAGTTGTGAAATGAAAGTCAGCGTTTAGCTAATTATGAATTACATAGACGTTCTTCTTCCCGTGCCGCTTGACAGCACGTTCACATACTCCGTTCCGCCGCAGATGGAAGGCAGGGCGGAGCGTGGGCGGCGTGTGCTTGTGCCCTTCGGACGCAACAAGAGCTATGTGGGCATAATCATAAAGGTGCATGACACGAAGCCCGGTTTTGCCGTAAAGGACATAAAACTGGTGCTCGACGATGCTCCCATTGTCACTGACGCCCAGCTCGAACTGTGGCGGTGGCTGGCTGACTACTACATGTCGGCAGCCGGTGACGTGCTTCAGGCCGCGCTGCCGGGCGGACTCAAGGCGGCTGACGCATACAAGCCGAAGACAGAGACGTGTCTCGCCCTCGCGCCGGAGTTCAGGAACGAGCGAGCCATACACGTGGCCCTTGACACCTTGGGACGTGCCGAAAAGCAGCGCAAGGCATTCGCCTGCTTCCTCGCCATGAGCCGCTGGGACACGATAGAGGGCGCTTCCACGCGCGGACAGGTGGCGGAAGTGACGCGCGACGAGCTGATGAACACCGCCCACTGCACCGCTGCAACACTGAAAAGCCTTATAGACCGCCGCCTGCTCGTGGCATACGAGCGAGAGGTAGGCCGCCTTAACCACGGCGGCGAGCCGCATCCTGAAAACATAAAACCGCTCAACGGGGCACAGCAGGAAGCCTACAACAAGATAGTCTTTTCGTTTCTGAAGAAGAATGTGGTGCTGCTTCACGGCGTGACTTCAAGCGGAAAAACCGAAATATACATACACCTCATCCGTCAGGCACTGGAACGGAAGCAGCAGGTTCTTTACCTCCTGCCCGAAATTGCGCTGACGGTGCAGATACGGCAGAGGCTCCAGCGCGTCTTCGGCGACCGCCTCGGCATATACCATTCAAAGTACTCCGATGCCGAGAGAGTTGAAATCTGGAAGAAGCAAATGTCGCCAAACCCTTACGGAGTAATCCTCGGTGCGCGTTCCGCAGTGCTCCTTCCGTTCTCCAATCTCGGCCTTGTCATCATCGACGAGGAGCACGAAACGTCGTTCAAACAGCAAGACCCTGCACCACGGTACCATGCACGCTCGGCGGCGATAATGCTCGCCGCCAAGGCCGGAGCAAAGGTTCTGCTCGGCTCCGCCACGCCGTGCGCCGAGACATGGCACAACGCCCGTACCGGCAAATACGGCTACGTGCGCCTTGACAAGCGCTTCGGCGACATGCAGATGCCCGAAATCAACGTCGTAGACATAAAGGACTTGCAGCACCGGAAGATGATGAACGGCCCGTTTTCACCGCAGCTTCTCGTTGCGATGCGCCGCGCGTTGGACAACAAGGAGCAGGTAATCCTCTTCCAGAACCGCCGCGGTTTCGCCCCGATGATTGAGTGTCGTGAATGCGGATGGACGCCAAGATGCGAGGCGTGCGATGTATCCCTTACCTTCCATAAAGCCCTCGGACAGCTCACCTGCCACTATTGCGGCCGCACGTATGCCGTGCCCGACGTGTGTCCTTGCTGCGGAAGCCGTGACCTCCGGGGACGAGGCTACGGCACGGAGAAGGTGGAGGACAAGGTGATGGAGCTTTTTCCGGAAGCCCGTGTGGCGCGTATGGACCTTGACACGACGCGCACCCGCAACGCATACGAACGCCTGATAAGCGACTTTTCGGCGCATCGCACCGACATACTCATAGGCACCCAGATGGTAAGCAAGGGCTTGGACTTCGACAAAGTGTCGGTTGTCGGCATTCTGAACGCCGACTCCATGCTCAATTATCCTGACTTCCGGGCTTATGAACACGCCTTCACGATGATGGCGCAGGTGGCCGGACGCGCCGGAAGGAAGGGCAAACAGGGTCTTGTCATACTGCAGACGAAAAGCCCGGAGCTGCCCGTTATCGGCCAAGTGGTGCGCAACGACATGGAGGGTTTTTACTCCGACCTGCTCGAAGAGCGGCAACTGTTCCGCTATCCGCCGTTCTACCATATAATAAATGTATATCTCCGCCACAAGGACGAGTCTGTGGTATGCGCGGCGGCGGATGCCCTCGGCACGCTGTTGCGCCAGTGGTTCGGCACCCGTGTGTTAGGTCCCGACAAGCCGTCGGTGGCGCGCGTAAAGGCGATGAACATCCGAAAGATGGTTGTAAAGCTTGAACTTGGCATCGATTTGGCCAAAGTCCGCCTTTACCTTAACAAGGGAAAGTCCGCCGTTTTGCAGGACAACAGGTACAAAACGGTGACGGTTTATTTTGATGTCGACCCATTGTGAGTTAATAAAGGACAATCACCCACCCCAGCCCTCCCGAAGGGAGGGAGCTTGAAATGCCTTGACACATATATTCATAGCATGCCAAACTCCCTCCCTTCGGGAGGGTTGGGGTGGGTTATTGTTGCTTATTCTTCACTTTCCATCTTCCTTTTTCAGCTCCGGATAGCTTGTCCTCGTGTGGTAAATGGCCTTCAGTCGTTCGGTCAAAACCTGCTTTGCCACGGCGATGTCGTGGAACGTTATGGGGCTGTATTTGAAGAAACCGTCGGCCACCTGCTGGTCGATGAGCTTGTTGACAAGTGACGAGATGCTCTCCTCGGTGTGCTCTTTCAGCGAGCGTGCGGCGGCCTCCACCGTGTCCGCCATCATCAATATGGCCTGTTCCCGGGTAAAGGGGTCGGGTCCGGGATAGGTGAACAGGGTGTCGTCAACAGGCTCGTCGGGGTGCTCGTTCTTGTAAGATATGTAGAAGTACTTGGTCTTCCCAGTGCCGTGGTGTGTCTTTATGAAGTCCTTGATTACGCCGGGCAAGTTGTATTTCTCGGCTATCTTCAGTCCGTCGGTCACGTGGCTGATAACCACTTGGGCGGCGTCTATGCGCTGCATCGCGTCAAGAGGGTTGGCGCCTCCCATCTGGTTCTCGGTGAAACAGGCGGGATTTCTCATCTTGCCTATGTCGTGATAGAACGCTCCCGTGCGTACAAGCTGCGCCTTTGCGCCTATTTTGTTGGCTATTTCGGCGGCGAGGTTGCCCACCATTACCGAGTGTTGGAACGTGCCGGGGGCCACCTCGCTAAGGTCGCGCAGCAGCTTCTTGTTGGTGTTCGACAGTTCTATCAGCGTGACGTTGGATATGAATCCGAACGTTTTTTCTATGACAAGCATCATCGGGTAAGCGAAAAGCAGCAGCACGCCGTTGGCTATGAAGTACATGTACATGTCGTGGTCCATGGTGAGGATGCTGTTGTCCTGCATCAGCTGCAGCGCGAAGTAGATGGCCGAGCTGCCGAGAGTCACGAGCACGGCGGTCTTGAATATCTCGGCGCGTTGCGACAGTTCGCGCAGCGAATAGATGGCGATGATGCCGGCCACAAGCTGCACTATGATGAACTCGTACTGGTATTTCACGGCGGCGGCGCAGATTAGCACCATCGTGACGTGCGCCGTGAAGGCCGTGCGCGAGTCGAGGAACACGCGGATGAATATGGGCGTTATGGCGAAGGGCAGCAGGTAGACGCTCAGCACGTTGTGCGTAATCATCAGTGAAACGAACACCGGGAAGGCCGTTATCATGACGTAGAGCATGGCTATGCTGCGCGGTTTCTCGAAGTAATCCTTGCGGAACAGGCGCAGGTATGTGGTGAAAAGGAGTATCAGCGTGCCGACGAACAGCACTTGTCCGGCTATCGTCGAGGGCACTGCCGTGGCGCTTGCGCTGCGCCGTTTGGTCTCTTTTTCAAACGAGTTCAGCACTCTGTAAGTGTAGTCGTCGACAATCTCTCCGCGGTCGATTATCTTCTGTCCGCTCAGCACCATGCCGCTTGCGAGGGGTATTGAGCTCAACAAGTCGCTTACCTCCGTCTCGCTTCTTTCCTTGTCGTATTTCAGGTTCGGCTGTATGTATTCGTTGAGGTTGCAGTGTACCAGCACCTGTTTCTGGGCTGCGATTTTGGGGTCGGAGAACAGCCGTTCATACGCGGTCATGGTCGAGTAGAGGCACATTATCTCTATGTTGGTGGCGTTCTTGCCGTTGACAATCCTCACCATGTGCATCGTGTCGCGGCTTATTTCAGAGTATTCCGGGGCGTTCATGATGCCCGCCTGGTAGAGGCGGTGCAGCCGGTCGGCGATGGTTGCCACGTAGCCGGGCGCCAGTCCCGGTATGCCGTCCTTGTATTTGTCGAGGAACTTGGCTATCTGCTCCTTCTCCACGGCGGCGTCATAGTTGTAGTAAGGCTCGAAAGCTTCCGTTATGCTGTCCTGTTCCTCCTTTATGGTGGCCTCGGTCTTGTATATGGGGAAGTCGAACTTGGCTATCAGCGAGCCGTACATCCATGGCTTGCCTACATCGTAGCGGAACTGCGGGCCGCTGTTGCGCGGCAGGAAAAACACAATGATGCCTACTGTCACCATCACCAGCAGCGTGCATGCCAGCCACCGGCTCCAGGGCTTTCCGCCTGTATTGTCGAACTTTATCATTTTGTCTTGCGTTGTATTCTTGCCCTGCGAAAATACTAAAAAAATATTCCACTTTGGCAAAAAAACAGTAATTTTGCACAAAAAATCAAGTGTATGGGGGCTGACTTGCGGCCGGCTGCATTCTGCCGGGCCGCCGGACGCTTTCCAAAAGGCGGCCTTTTGCAATGTAAAAGCATGTTTTGCACGCTGAAAGCCACCTTTTGCAGGCCAAAAGACGGTCTTTTGCAAGCCGTAGGGCAACGCGCTGACTGTCAGCGGATTACGGTTCGCCTGAAAGACGGCGGCGCGTCAACCTGCAACTTGTCACTTGTCGACTCGTATATTGTCACTTGTCGACTTGCCCCTCGTCACTTGTCAACTATTAAAGACATGGAAGAAAGAAAAACAAGGGTGCGCTTTGCGCCCAGTCCTACGGGTGCGCTCCACATCGGCGGAGTGCGCACCGCGCTGTACAATTACCTCTTCGCGCGCCAGAGGGGCGGCGAAATGGTGTTCAGGATTGAAGACACCGACTCCTCGCGCTTCGTCCCCGGGGCGGAGGAATACATCATCGAGTCGTTCCGCTGGTTGGGCATCAAGTTCGACGAGGGCGTAAGCTTCGGCGGCTCACACGGCCCTTACCGCCAGAGCGAGCGCCGCAGCATCTACAAGAAGTACGTCGACCAGCTGCTCGCCGAGGGCAAGGCGTACATCGCCTTCGACACTCCCGAGGAGCTTGAGGCCAAGCGCCAGGAAATAAAGAACTTCCAGTATGACGCCCACACGCGCCACATGATGCGCAACTCGCTCACCATGCCCAAGGAAGAAGTTGACGCCCTCATTGCCGACGGCGTGCAGTACGTCGTAAGGTTCAAGGTTGAACCGGGCGAAGAGGTGCACGTAAACGACATGATACGCGGCGACGTGGTTATCAAGAGCGACATCCTCGACGACAAGGTGCTCTACAAAAGCGCGGACGAACTGCCAACTTACCACCTCGCCAACATAGTTGACGACCACCTGATGGAAATCACCCACGTAATCCGCGGCGAGGAGTGGCTGCCCAGCGCGCCGCTGCACGTGCTGCTCTACCGCGCCTTCGGATGGGAAGCCACCATGCCGCAGTTCGCCCACCTGCCGCTGCTCCTGAAGCCCGACGGCAAGGGAAAGCTGAGCAAACGCGACGGCGACCGACTCGGTTTCCCCGTATTCCCACTCGAATGGCACGACCCCAAGACCGGCGAAGTAAGCAACGGCTTCCGCGAACAGGGCTATTTCCCCGAGGCGGTAATCAACTTCCTCGCCCTGCTCGGCTGGAACCCGGGCACGGAGCAGGAGCTGTTCACGCTTGACGAGCTTGTGGAACAGTTTGACATCGCAAAGTGCAGCAAGGCCGGAGCACGCTTCGACTACAAGAAAGCCGTATGGTTCAACCACGAATACATACTCAAGAAGAGCGACGACGAGATAGCAAACCTCTTCGCGCCAATCGTAGCCGGCAACGGCGTCGACGAGCCTATGGAGCGCATCACCAAGGTAGTATCGATGATGAAAGACCGCGTCGACTTCGTGAAAGAGCTGTGGCCGCTGTGCTCTTTCTTCTTCATTCCGCCCGTGGAGTACGACGAGAAGACCGTGCGCAAGCGCTGGAAGGAGGACTCTCCGCAGGTTATGACCGAGCTGGCCGACCTTCTTGAAAGCCTTGACGACTTCTCTTTGGAAAACCAGGAGCGCGAAGTCATGGCCTGGGTCGAGGCCAAGGGCTACAAGCTGGGCGACGTAATGAACGCCTTTCGCCTTGCCCTCGTGGGCATAGGAAAGGGTCCCGGCATGTTCGACATTTCCGCTTTCCTCGGCAAGGAGGAGACTCTGCGCCGCCTGCGCAGGGCTGTCGAGGAGCTTTCTTGAAGCGGACAAGTTGACGAGTGACGAGCAGACGAGCAGACGAGTAGACAAGTGACAAGTCAACAAGCTGAAAATTGCTTCGTCTGCTTGTGCCTTGTCTGCTTGTTTACTAAGTGAAATCTACTCGTCTGCTCGTCACTTGTCAACTTGTCTGCTGAAAATAAATTATTGACAAAAATGTGGATGTTCATCTTCTTTGTGCTGCCGCTCGTGGGGCTGGCCTACGTGCTGTGGCACGTCTGGTGCATGCTGCCGTGGGGCGTTGCAGGCAAGAGTGCCGTCGTGGCGGCATGCGTATTGGCGTTCGCCACGCTGTTCCTCAACTTCTCGCACGCCATCGACCGCTTCCCCATGTGGCTCGCGCGGACGTGCTATGAGGTAGGCAATTCGGCCATATTCGTGCTGCTTTACCTCGTCATGCTGTTCCTGCTGCTCGACGTCGGGCGGCTGCTGCACGTCGTGCCGAAGTCGCTGCTCTACGCCAACGGCTACACCTCGCTGGCCGTTACGGCACTGATGGTTGTGGTGTTCGCCGCCGCTTATGCCAACTACATGCACAAGGCGCGCCATGAAGTGAACCTTCCGGCAGACGGCAACGTGCCGGCTGGCACTAAGATTGTGATGATGAGCGACATGCACCTTGGCTACCACAACGGCCGCAGGGAGCTGGCGAGATGGGTTGACATGGTCAACGCCGAGCGTCCCGACATTGTGCTGATAGCAGGCGACGTAGTTGACGGCAGCCTGAGGCCGCTGATTGACGAGGACATGGCCGCCGAGCTGCGCCGCATAGAAGCCCCGGTGTATGCCTGCCTGGGCAACCATGAATACTATTCGGGCATAGACGGCTCGGTGGACTTCTACCGCAAGGCCGGACTGACGCTGCTGCGCGACAGCGCGGCGGCCGTGGGCGGCATCGTGATAGTAGGCCGCGACGACCGCTCCAACTCCCGCCGGAAGAGCATAGGCGCACTGATGCGCGGCGTGGACAAGTCGAAGTACGTCATACTGCTCGACCACCAGCCCTACCACTTGGAGCAGGCCGAGAGGGCCGGCGTAGACTTCCAGTTCAGCGGACACACCCACCACGGCCAGGTATGGCCCATATCGTGGATTACGCAGAGCGTCTACGAAGACGCCTACGGCCCCTGGCGGCGCGGCGGTACGCGCTACTATGTCAGCTCGGGCATGGGCATCTGGGGCGCGAAATTCCGCATCGGCACGTGTTCGGAGTACATAGTCGCCACGTTTGGCGGCAAGTGATGAACGGCTTTGACTTCTCAGCCCACGGAGTGGGCGATAACTTCTTTAACTCCTTTAACTTCTTAATGGATGCCGGATTGACCGACATCCATTTTATATATAATAGGTGAATTTTGAAGATATTTTGAAGTAATACCATTGCAATTTCTTTGTAAAAACTTGCTAATCGTAAGGCAATGCGATTGCAACATCACAGCTTTAATTTTGCACCCGGAAACAGGATTGTGATGTTTTTTTACGAAGAAAGGACAAAATGAACAGATTGAAAAGATTGTTTGGCGCAGTTGCCATGGCCCTGATTGTGGCCGTGCAGGCGTTTGGCGCAGATGTGAACGACGCCGATACCGGCGTCAAGGGAAGCATAAAGGACAGGCAGTCGAAAGAACCGCTTATCGGTGCGACGGTGACCGTCGTGGGCAGCGGCATGGCTACCGTGACCGATGTTGACGGAAACTTCGCCCTGTCGGGACTGCGTGACGGCATTTATGACATAGAGATAAAGTATGTCGGCTACAAGACCGCCGTCAAGAGGCAGGTGAAGGTTGAGAACAACAAGATTACAACGCTCGACTTCGAGCTTGAGACAGACAACCGCGTGCTGTCGGGCGTGGAGGTTGTGGCGAAGGCCAACCGCGAATCGGAGAACGTAACGATGATGGAACAGAAGAAATCCGTCGTGGCAATACAGACCATCGGCGCGCAGGAGCTTTCACGCAAGGGAATAAGCGACGCGCAGGCCGCCGTCACAAAGATATCGGGCATATCCAAGCAGGAAGGAGTGAAGAACGTGTTTGTGCGCGGTCTGGGCGACCGTTACAACATCACGACGCTCAACCGCTTTCCGTTGCCCTCGGAAGATCCTGAATACAAAAACATCGCGCTCGACTTTTTCTCTACCGACATAATCCAGTCGATTGATGTCAACAAGGCGTTTTACAGCAACACGCCTGCCGACGCCGCCGGAGCCGACATCAACATCACGTCGAAAGAGCTTACCGGCGACGGCAAGCTGAGCGTGAGCGTGTCGGGAGGTTTCAACACGCAGACGCTCTCGTCCGACTTCATGCGCATGGACGGCGTCAACTCGTTCGGCTTCGCCGGCAGGACACAGCCCGGCACGAACCTTGACACATACAACTTCCGCAACTCGCTCGACCCGTCGAAACAGAACCTGCAGATAAACCAGAGCTACACAATCTCCGGCGGAAAGCGGTTCAGGCTCGGCGACGACGCGCTCTCGTTCTTCCTCGTAGCATCACACAACAAGGACTACACCCACTATGACGAGGACGTGCGCAACACCACCACTACGGGCACGCTGACGCAGGACATGAACGGCGACATATCCAAGGTGAAGACAAGCCAGATTGCGATGGCAAACCTTGAGTATTCGATTAACCGGAAGCACAGCATCGCGTACAACTTCATGCTCGTACATTCCGCCGACGAGTCGGTAGGCAACTACACCGGCATGGACTCAAAGTACGAATCGTCTGACACCTACGAGGGCTTTATGCGCCGCCAGCAGGTAAACGACAACATGCTCATCGTAAACCAGATTGACACGAAGTGGCGGCTCGGCAAGATGTTCGGCCTTGACGCCGGAGTGGCATACAACATAATCAACGGCTATGAGCCTGACCGCCGCATCAACAACCTCGTACTGACCGACAACGGTTACGAGCCGATGAAGGGCACAGGCATACAGCAGCGTTACTTCTCAAAGCTGAACGACGGAGACCTTAACGTCAGGGCGGCCCTTACTTACAAGCTGAAAGACGGCTTCGAGCAGAACTCCAACGTGCGCATAGGATACATCGGACGATTTGTCGACGACAACTTCGAGGCCGTGGAATACGACATGTCGGTCGTAAACCAGGACGTGTTTGACATCGACAACGTGCGTTTCGACGATTTTTTCAACAACGACAACTTCACGGCTGGCGACTTCCAGCTTGACCGCAACATCGACAAATATGACGTAAAGAAAGACATTCACTCGGCTTACGCGGAAGCGACATACCAGTTTACGAGGAAATTCATAGCCAACGTCGGACTGAAATACGACAACGTAGGCATGAAAGTAAACTACAATGTCAACCGCGGAGGCACGCAAGGCTCACAGGAAATAAACAAGAACTACTTTCTGCCGAGCATCAACCTGCGCTACAACATCACCGAGAACCACGCCCTGCGCCTCGCCGCAAGCAAGACTTACACCCTGCCGCAGTCAAAGGAAATATCGCCTTTCCGCTATGTCAGCGTAAGCTTCAAGAGCCAGGGTAACCCCGACCTGAAACCGTCTGACAACTACAACGTCGACCTGAAGTGGGACTGGTACCTGTCACCGTCGGAGCTGCTGTCGGTCACCGGCTTCTACAAATACATCAAGGACCCCATCTCGCGCATTGAAGTGAACAGCGCCGGAGGCTATCTCTCATACAGGAACATATCCGACCATGCCACCGTGGCGGGCGTCGAGGTCGAGCTGAAGAAACACATCTTCTCGCAGAACCTCCAGGGCGAGGGGCTTAGCAGGCTTACTTTCGGCATGAACGGAGCATACACCTACACGTTCGCAAAGGTGCCGCTGGCAACCGACCCGTCCGGCTCGCAGCTCGAAGGAGCAGCCCCCTGGCTGGTGAACGCCGACCTTACATACATGCTGCGCAAAAAGGCCAACACTTTCACAGGCGCATTGGTGTTCAACTACTTCAGCGACAGGCTCTATACCGTGGGCACGGAGGGCTACCAGGACATCATGGAGAATGGCATACCGACGCTTGACTTCGTCGCCTCGGCGCAGCTTGGAAAGCATTTCTCCATCAACCTGAAGGCGCGCAACCTGCTCAACTCCGCCCACCAGCTGACACGACAGGGCAACGCCGACAACAAGGAAGTGGTGCTCAGCAAGTACAAGAGGGGCATGGACTTCAGTCTCGGACTGTCTTACAACCTGTAAAAACTAACATAACACAAGACAATAATTCATCAACTAAAATCATTTAGCAACATGAAAAAATTATTTCTTACATCCATGGCTTTCCTTGCCATGATGAGTGCAATGACGTTGACTTCTTGCAGCGACGACGACAACGGCGGCGGAGACGGCCCGGGCCCTACCGACAGCGCGGTGCTTGGAGGTGACGTAGAAGGAACTCTGACACTCGACGCCAACACCGAATACCACCTGACAAGCGCGCTCATCGTCCGCGAAGGCGCAACCCTTGAGATACCGGCAGGAACAACAATAAAGGCGGCAAAGGGTTTCGGCAACTACATCCTCGTTGAGCGCGGAGGAAAAATCAACGCAACGGGAACGGCGGCAAAGCCCATCATCATGACCGCCGACGCAACCGACGCCACATCGGGCCACTGGGGAGGACTCATCATCAACGGTTACGCGCCCATTTCCGGCCCGGGCGGCACAGTTTCCGAGGGAGCGACAGAGATTAACACAAACACTTTTTACGGAGGAGACAAGGCCGACGACAACAGCGGCACCATCGAGTACGTGCAACTGCTCTACACCGGAGCGCGCAGCTCATCTGACATAGAGCACAACGGACTGACGCTCAACGCTGTCGGAAGCGGAACGACAATCGACAACATATACATCGCCGAGGGCGCTGACGACGCGATTGAGTTCTTCGGAGGAACGGTGAACGTCAGCAACGTGCTCGCCGTGAACTGCGACGACGACTGCTTCGACTTCACCCAGGGTTACTCAGGCACGCTCTCCAACTGCTACGGCATCTGGGAAGACGGATTTGTAAGCACCGAAAGCGACCCGCGCGGAGTAGAAGCCGACGGCAACCTCGACGGCGAAGGCTCGGACCACACGCCGCAGGCAAACTTCACCATAGAGGACATGACGATAGTAAACAACTCTTCGGCACAGGCCATGCAGGACGCCATCAAGGTGCGCCGCGATGCGACGGCACACATCACCAACGCCGTAGTTTACGGTGCAGGCGAGATACAGAACCTCGTAGACCTTACCGACAGCAAGGACAATGCCACTACCGCAACCGAAATAAGCGTAACCAACAACGCATACTACGTGTCTGAGGATGTCGTAAACAACGGCGGCACGGCATATTCGGGCGTTCAGGTACAGGCAGGCAACACCGGCGCGGACACGTCAGCGTTCGGCTGGACAGGCTACCAGTTCCCCACATTAAGCCCTGTTACTACCGTTACAGGCAACGAGATACCGCTTGAAATCACAGAGCCTATGGCATTAGAGGCCGGCAAGGAGTATTCGCTCAACGGCTCCGTACACGTCAAGGACGGCGGCGTGCTGATAATCCCGGCAGGCATGACGGTAAAAGCAAACGAAGGCTTCGACAACTTCATACTCGTTGAGCGTGGCGGCAAGATTTACGCGGCAGGCACGGAAGACGCGCCAATCACATTCACAGCCGACGCCGACAATGCTTCCGCTGGATATTGGGGCGGACTGATAATCAACGGATACGCCCACATCTCCGGCACAGAAGGAACGGTTGCAGAGGGCACTACCGAGATTGACGCCAACATTCCTTACGGCGGAGACAACGACGCCGACTATTCAGGCGTGCTGACATACGTCCGCATACTCTACTCCGGCGCACGCAGCTCGTCAGACATCGAGCACAACGGACTCACGCTGAACGCTGTCGGAAGCAACACAAAGATTTCAAACATATACATCGCCGAGGGCGCTGACGACGCGATTGAGTTCTTCGGAGGCTCGGTCAGCGTAGACAACCTGCTCGCTGTCAACTGCGACGACGACTGCTTCGACTTCACCCAGGGCTACAACGGCACGCTCTCAAACTGCTACGGACGCTGGGAGGCCGGATTTACAAGCACGGAGGATGACCCGCGCGGCGTTGAGGCCGACGGCAACCTCGACGGCAAGAGCCCTGACCACACGCCACAGTCTGACTTCACGATTGAGAACATGACGATAGAGAACCTGTCAACCACCCAGGCAATGCAGGACGCCATCAAGGTGCGCCGCGGCGCAAAGGCAACCATCAGCAACGCCCTCGTGATTGGTTCAGGCGTGATTACAGAACTTGTAGACCTCTCCGACGGCAAAGGCACCGGCGACGCCGCCTCTGTAATCAACGTCATCAAAGGCGCAACCAATGTCGGCAGCGACACCAACAGCGGCAATCCCGCTGGCGCGACAATCAGCATCACCAACGGTAACACCGGCGGTTGCCCGACCGACATCTTCGGCTGGACAGGATACAGCTTGTAGAAGGTGAGAAGGTGAGAAGGTGAGAAGGTGAGAAAAGGTGAGAAAGTGAGAAAGTGAAATATCCCCAATACCAATTATTTGGATTTCTCACCTTTTCTCACCTTCTCACCTTCTCACCTTCTCACTTTCTCACCCTCTCACCTTCTCACCTTCTCACTTTTCCAAGTACCATTTCGAATACTCCACATAATGCCGGGCGAAGCTTTCGGCCTGGTCGGGGCGCGTCTTCTTCAGGAACTTGGCAGGCACGCCGCCCCATATCTCATGCGCGCCGATTTTAGTGCCTTGCAGCACCAATGCGCCGGCGGCAACCACCGCGCCCTCGCCCACCTCGGCGTTGTCGAGCACGGTCGAGCCCATGCCTATAAGCGCGCCGCGGCGTATCGTGCAGGCATGAACCGTGGCGTTGTGCCCCACGGTTACGTCGTCTTCCATCACCACCGGCCCCGTAGTGTTTGTCACATGCACACAGGCTCCGTCCTGAATGTTTACCCGGTTGCCCATCGTTACCGGCGCAACGTCGCCGCGCACAACTGCGTTGAACCACACGGAGCATTCGTCGCCCATCGTCACTTCGCCTACTATCGAGGCCGTTTCGCTGAAATAGCAGTCCCTGCCCCACTTCGGAGCAAGACCCTTTACCGTCTTTATAAGTGCCATTTTCTTTCGTCTTTATTTCACGCCTGCAAAGGTAGTGAAAGGTGAGTGCAAAGCGAAAGGAAAAACGAAGTTTTTTGATTTCGCTCTGCCGAACCGCATCCTACCTTCGCGCAGCAGAGGTAGTGAAAGGTGAGTGCAAAGCGAAAGGAAAAACGAAGTTTTTTGATTTCGC